>ENA-OPCA01001040-OPCA01001040.1-human-gut-metagenome-genome-assembly--contig:-NODE-1040-length-23008-cov-3.356424_pt1 | contig 23008 bp, 18 predicted proteins | sample MGYA00241076_ERZ501468 | MGnify/ENA primary metagenome ERZ501468 (study PRJEB25962, sample SAMEA2042633) | human gut metagenome | biome: human gut; feature: human-associated habitat; material: faeces... | reverse complement strand
TGATCTTCGGTCCCGATCCAGATGATGCCGCTTTCATCCCGGACGAATTCCCGCACGGCCTTCCCGCTCAAGCGATCGGAATGGCCGATGGGATAAAACTTATCGAAAATCAACGACGACGAGGGCGGAAGATAATTGACGCCTCCGAAATAAGTTCCGATCCACAAGGCTCCCTCCTTATCGCAGTAAATGGAATATACGGCTTTGCAGGAGAGCGAATAGGGATTTCCCAACTCCTGATTTACATGCCGCGTTTTCCGGGTCACACAGTCATATATGTATATGCCGTTTTCAGTCCCGACCACAACTTCCCGGCTGTTGCGGACAAAGATAGCCCGCACGAACAAATCCTTGTGCCCGGAATCCAGAAGCAGCGGCTGGCAGGTTCCCATATAGGGATTAAATGAAAACAGGCCGTCTTTCATCGTACCTAAAAGCAGCTGATTCTGCTTGTCCAGCACAATCCGGCTGACATCCGAAAGCCCTTTCAGACGGTGGCGAACGAACCGGTCCGTTTCCCGGTCGTACCTGTCCAATCCTCCGTTCTGGCTGCCCACCCACAAATTGCCGTCTCCGTCGAAACACAGATCCCACACATGAACCGAGCTGAGCGAAGTCGTATCACCCGGAACGGGTTCATACAATTCGAGGGATTCGTCCCTCCGATCATATCGGAAAACACCCTGCCAATTAACCCCGATCCACAGATCGCCCGACGAATCGCATTTGATGGAGCTGACCTCCCGGGAAATCACATCGCCCCTCTCCGTCGCCACGTCGAATTTCCGGAAATTTTCGGTTTCCGGATTATAAATGTAAACACCGACATTGGTCCCGATCCAGATCAGGCCATCGGCATCTTCGTACAATACCCGGATGAAATTATTCCCGATCGACATCGGGTCGGCGGCATCGTGTTTGAATACCCGGAACCGGTAGCCGTCATACCGCGTCAGCCCGTCTTTCGTTCCCAGCCAAATGAACCCGAGATGATCCTGCAATATGCAGCACACCGTATTCTGGCACAACCCGTCTTCCACTCCGATATGGGTAAAGTACAAATTATTGGGAAGCGTAACCTGCGCCGACAAATGCGTACAATAAAGCAATACAACGAATAATACATTGACGAATTTCATATCGAGAAAGTAGGTGACAGACTTTAGAGACGACTTCAGGACATCCGGGATTTACAGAAATCGCAATAGCAGATATTTCGAATTTAAAATTATAGCTAAATTCCCTAATTTCAAAATCCGATTTTACCAAAAAACAACCCAAATGTCCAATCACATCCCGAATTCCGGGTGAAATCCGCCGTTGTCGACATTCATAACACTCTTTGGGCATATTGTAGCATGCGACGCCCTGAAACGCCTTTATATTTGCAACAACCGCTATACCCCTCCCCGAACTTCAACATCGACAACAAACCGACATGAAACAAGTTCTCGTCTGCATCCTCTGCCTGAGCGTCTCCCTCCATGCTTTCGGACAACGGAACTACAACGGACCGTATTCCGGCAAATTCCTCGACCGTGTGGCATTCCCGATCGGAGGAATGGGAGCCGGCATGTTCTGCCTGGAAGGGACCGGCGCGGTCTCCCATATGTCCGTACGCCACCACATGGACTTTTTCAACGAGCCGGGCATGTTCGCAGCCATACACCTGAAAGGCGTGAAAAACGGTTCCAAAGTCCTTGAAATCAAATGTCCGGACTGGAAGAAATTCGGACGCCCCAAATCCGGCCGCGGAAACGGACAGACGCTCCTCGGCATGCCCCGTTTCGACAATGGACAATTCACATCCCGTTTTCCGTTCGCCGAGATCGTCCTGCAGGACCAAGACATACCCATAGACATTCGGATAACAGGCTGGAGTCCCTTTATTCCGACCGACGCTGACAACTCCGGTCTGCCGGTCGGAGCCTTGGAATACACGTTCACGAATACGTCCGACGAAGCTGTCGAGGCCGTATTCTATTACGGAGCGAACAATAATTTCATGTCTGCGAACCACAAGACGGCGGCAGCCTCGATACTTCCGACTGCTACGGGCTTCATCCTCACGCAGGAGGCAGTCCCCGACGGCAGGGAACCATGGGTCGAAGGCCATTTCGCCATTTTTACCGGGGACCCGGCGACAGTCGTCAACCACTGCTGGTTCCGGAGCGTATGGTTCGACCCGCTGACATTCGCATGGCGGGATATAAGCGAGGGGAAACTGACTTCGAATCCACCTTCGAACGATGCCAAAGCGGCTTCGCTGGCCGTACCGCTAAAGCTCGGACGAGGAGAGAGCAAAACCGTAAAAGTACATCTGGCATGGTACGTTCCGTCATCAGGCAACCATATCGGAGGCGACGCCCGCAACGACCGGGACCGGGGTCCCTGCTACGATCCGGCCGACTACGAAGGAATCCCGTATTACTATAAACCCTGGTATGCCTCCCGGTTCGAAGGCATTAATGACGTCATCGCATATTGGAGAGCGCACTATGACGATCTGCGAAAGAAATCGGAGCTTTTTGCGGAAGCCTTCCACGCGTCGACGCTTCCACCGGAGGTGACCGAGGCCGTAGCCGCCAATCTGTCCATCCTGAAATCTCCGACCGTAATGCGGCAACACGACGGCCGGCTATGGTGCTGGGAAGGCAACAACGATTCGAGCGGAAGCTGCCACGGCACATGTACGCATGTCTGGAACTACGTCCAGGCCCTGCCGCACCTGTTTCCCGACATGGAGCGCACCCTGCGCGAAACGGAATTCATGGTCGACCAGGACAGCCGGGGACATCAGACATTCCGGGCGAATCTTCCGATCCGTCCCGTCGAACACGGATTCCATGCGGCATGCGACGGCCAGTTCGGAGGCATCGTCAAGGCTTACCGGGACTGGCGTATCAGCGGGGATACGGAATGGATCAAACGGCTCTATCCGCTGATTAAATCGAGTATCGACTATTGCATCCGCACATGGGACCCGAAAGAAAAGGGTGTCATCGAAGAGCCGCACCACAATACATACGACATCGAGTTCTGGGGACCGGAAGGCATGAGCATGAGTTTTTACGCAGCGGCTCTCCGCACAATGGTCGAATTAAGCAAAACGTTCCGGGACGATCCGACCCGCTACGAGTCGCTGTTGCACAAATGCCTCGCCTACATGAACGGGAAACTGTTCAACGGCGAATATTTCGTTCAGGAAATCCGCTGGACCGACCTCCAGGTTCCGGACCCCACGCAACAAGAACGTTATTACCGCGGCTATTCGCCCGAGGAAACAGCCGTACTTATGCAGGAAGGGCCTAAATACCAGTTCGGGAAAGGCTGTCTCTCCGACGGGGTCATCGGCGGCTGGATGATCCGCACCGCAGGGCTGGACGATCCGATGGATCAGGAAAAAACAGCCTCGCATTTGCGTTCCGTACACCGGTACAACTACCTGCCCAGCATGAAAAACCATGCAAATCCCCAAAGGCCGACATTCGCCATGGGGGCCGACGACGGAGGGCTTGTACTCTGCAGCTGGCCGCACGGAGGCCAGCCCAGCCGGCCGTTCGTTTACAGCAACGAAGTGTGGACCGGAATCGAATACCAGGTTGCCGCACACCTGATCTTTCTGGGCGAAACGGAGAAAGGGCTGGAAATCATACGCACGGTCCGGAACCGGTACGACGGGCGAGTCCGCAATCCGTTCAACGAGTATGAATGCGGACATTGGTATGCACGGGCCATGTCGAGTTACAGTCTGCTCCAGGCATTGACGGGAATCCGTTACGACGCCGTCGACAAAACGCTTTATATCGACCCTGCAACAGACGGCGACTTCACCTCCTTCCTCTCCACGGCAGGGGGCTTCGGCACAGTGGAACTGAAAAACGGAAAACCGGCCGTCACGACCTACTACGGCAATATCGACATCCGGCATTGCATGCTGCGCGGCAAAAAAGCGAAAGTCCGGACCGTTAACTTATAACGCCGGAAAAGAGGAGGGTGCAGGCCTCCTCTTTTCCGGCATGAACGGCTCCGAATATCCGTCACGGCAATAACTGCGACATCCTGGCCGCAAATATCGCGGCCATCTTTCGCTGAATGTACTGATCCTTTCCCCGCAACGGATGCCACCCGACCCGCACTCCATTCACCACCTGCGTATCGTCGGCATAAATCAAACTGATCTGCCCGCCCGTGACGGGATGCGGCATGTGACGCGAGAATCCGATGTTGGCATCGAATTCCACAAGGGGAAGCCCCCACTTCGCAGCCAACTTCCGCACGCTTTCATTATAAGCCGTGCGTGCGTCGTGCCAATGCGTACACAGGACGATCAAAGCCGGTTTACCCGATTGGGAACGGTAGTACTTCGAATCCGGGTCGTCCCGCAGGTTGTAACAATCGGACATATACCGTTTGATGACAAAATCGAACCCTTCCGCATAATTTCCCGTTTCAAGGCAGGAAGCGCATTCCTCCCAGCATTTACCTTTACCGAGGTCTTCACTGACGTACACGTCCCTGTCATGGACCTGCATGATCACCAAAGCATCCATCCGTTCAAGTTCTTCCCTGGAATACAACGTACCGTCGAGCATCATCTTCACGGTGGATAAAATGGACTGCCCGCCGATAGCCCGGTTGATCGGCGTCGCCCCGATGCGCTCGCAGCCGGTTTCGAACCAGGTATTGGAAGGAGATGCGAAGGAGGCGCCTGTCAATACGAATGTGTATCCCGCCTGCCCGCAGGCTGCGGCCGGATACAACAACAACAGAGCGGCGGATACTATAAAACAGCGGAATTTCATAACTCACAAGATAAAAAATGCCCGACAGCCATTCCCGCCGGGCATTCCGGTTTCACAATGTCAATAGCGCGGACTCACCTTTTCCTGCACCTCGGTATAGTCTCCCGAAGCGTTGGTGATGACCGTATACTTCAGATCGAACGATTTCGTTTCCGGATCGTATGTACTCACCGTTCCGTCCGTATTGGTCAGGGTCCATGAATAATTGCCGTAATACCCCACCATATCGACCGTATTGTCCTCTTTTATCGTGAGCCGGAACAAATTTATGGCGTTCGCTCCCCAGCCGCCGATAAAATTGCAGTCGTACGTATTGTCATTCGCCCGTTGCAGAATCTTTCCGTAATTGGACCACGCAATCGGATTACCGGCCTTACCGCCCGTATATTGGACACGCGAGCCCGTGGAAACATAGGTCAGGAACTGCTTCGCATACCGTTTGGGAATCGTGTCGCATGCACCTTTTTCGGGAATATAATAGCAGACCACCTCGAACGAAGAGCTTTCATCCCCCAGCACATTGCCCACATCATCGAACTTCGTCACCAAAGCCTGATTGGCCGGGTCCTTCTCCGAAGTGACATGTATCGTCTCCCGTTTTCCCGTGGATTTCTCCGTATAAACAATCTCCGAATAGGCATTCAGCATATCCGCATCTCCCCAGACTATCTCTATCGAATTGCTCTGCGTCTCCGCATTCGGCGTGACCGTAACCGACGAAATGGCGCGCTGCCGCAGCCCGTTGATATAAGCATCCCCGTACACATGGCCCGAAACGGTCTGGATCATGGAATACAGGCCTTCGACATTGCGGTTATACACCTCGAAATTGAAATTTCCCTCCCCGAGGCCCTCTATGAATACCGAATCCTTCTGCATTCCGGGAGTCGTTCTTACAAAAGGTTTCACAAGCGAATCCTGCCTGAAATTCCAATAGATGACGGTGCTGTCAATCTTGGGGTCCGAATTCATATACCAGCTCAGCATCGTCCGATTAAGGCCGCCATGAGCTTTCAGCGAATCGACCCGGCCGATATAGATTTTTTCCGGCCGGCCGGAATATTGCTCATGGATGCTGTCCATGTCTCCGCAGGCAGTCGCCGCCAACGAGGCCACCGCCCCTGCCAACAAAATTTCAAATATGATTTTCATAGTCTAAAGTCTTTTATTTCTGGGGAACCGTATTATCACCGTACATGCTGAGCTCGGACAGCATGAAATAATCGTTCAAGGCCCGCGGAGGATATATATCGGGGTGTGAACCGGCCCCGCTCCACGTACGGCGTACGACAAACCGTATATAATGAATCGGTTCGGCATCAATGGGAAAGTCGAAGGAGAAACCCGCTCCGCAGGCCGCCAGAAATATCTCCTGCTGGTTGGCTCCTTCCGGCACATCCGGCTTCACGATCTCGAATTCACCGAGGCATTGCCAGTCGTTTTTCCAATGCTCTTTCGCTACCGGATCGCCACCCTCTTCCGGCTCGTCGAATTCCGGAATGTCCTGCCAATAATAATCATGCCCGGAGAGCATCTCCGTTTTCAGCGCAGAGGTTCCCCACACTTCGAAATTACGCACGTTGATGCTTCCGAACGGCTCCGATGCGGTCCGCAGACGGGGATACAGCACAACGCGGCTCATTTTCATCCGCTCGCCCAGATCAATGGTGAACATATGTCCGTTCCCGAACTTGCTGCCAGACAGCCAGGCGTCCGAGTTGGTATTGATGGACGTGTGCCAGGTTCCGTTGCACACATTGGAAAACGCCCAGGTGTCGCTTACGACATCGCCCGGCAACCTGACGCGGGAAAACGGCTTCTTCGACATCGTCTCATAATAAGGCGTCGTAGTCAGCTCCAGGGTATCGGACGTATTCCCCCAGTTGTCGATCAGACACGCGCCGAACGTAGCCTCTTCGGCCTCGAACCCACGGAACGTCTCCTTCACCTCTTCGAGCCGGGAGAAACGGTATTCGTTGTCCCGGAATTCGCCGTTCTCATCCTTAACGAGGAATGCGACTCCGACCTCCGTGTTGAAGCGATTCTCCCAGAAGACCGACACGCCGCCGAAATCGGTCACCATCGAAAGCGTCTGCCGGACGAGGTAAAGCGGAGCAGTCAGGGGTTCGAAGGTTTTGACAACGGGTTCCGACCTCACTCCGTTCCGGGAAACGGTGTAGAAAGCAACCGTTACCGGATCGGTCGTAGCAAATCCTTCCATACGAATGGTATTGCTGTAAACCGACGATCGTTCGACGCATTTCTTACCATTCCGTTCATACTCGGCCATGACATACATGACTTCTTCGGAATCCGGGATCGAATACGTCGCAATCCCGCCTCCGTTAATCGGCGTTATGACATAATCTTCGATCACGGGAGGCTCCGGACCTGCCGGGCCTTCATCTCCGCTGCATCCGGACATCGTCGTCAGAGATGCCGAACACATAAAAAACACTATCGCTGCATATATCCGTTTCATATCAATTCCATTTTTCATTACCACCCGAACGTCTGTTCCAAATTCCTGTTCACAAGCAAATCATTGAGGCTCAACGGCCACAGGTACTCCTTAAACGACACCGAACGGCCCGGATACACCTCTTTCCGGACATAATAGGCTTCGGCCTTGCTTCCAAGGTTATCCCACCCATAGGTTGCCTGGGACCAATGCTGCTGCGCTGTTTTCCACCGGCGCATGTCCCAAAAGCGCTGACCTTCGAAAGCCAGCTCGATCAGCCGCTCCTTCCGGATGATCTCCCGCATATCCGCCTTGTACTTCGGCCGATCGGGATAATTGGAATACTGGCTCCAGGCATTCACGACCCCTTCCAGGCCGTTCACGGCCCGCACTTTGTCGATCCACTTGTAAACCTCGTCATCCGGTTCGTCCTTCACTTCGTTGAGCGCCTCGCTGTAAAGCAGATACAAATCCGCCAACCGGAGCAACGGCATCCGATAATTATAACCGCTGTACACGGGACCCGTGGACTGGCCCTGGCTGGCGCTCGTCTCGAATGCGACGAGTTTCTTGACCATATACCCCGTAACAGAGCCATTTCCCGGCTCCCCGTATCTCATTTTGAGCATATTGAAACTGGCCCCCGCATTCGACGTCGTGGTCGTCAGTTCATAATAGCCCCGGTCGAAACCGAGACTTCCGTAAAATCTCGGCTCCCTTTCCATATTCAATTTCGCCGTGATTTCATTGACCCCGACAAAATGTCCGCTGAAGGTGCCGGCTTTCACGATATCGAAATTGTAGCGGTCCGCATAGGGCCAGGACTTGTCTTCCTCAATGGGAACTCCTTTGCTCGTATAAAACAGCTCCGCCATATTCGCCGAAGCGGCCATCATGCCGATTTCGGAACGCGTATCTTCGCTGAAGACCTTCGCCATCAATGCCCGCTGCATATTCCCATACGATGGGAAAGCCCCGAGTCCCGAACCTTTCCCCTGGCCGAAACTCGCCGTAGACGCCCAGACCTGTCCCGGATTCCATCGTTCGGTCACAGCCTTGCGGACTGTCATGGCTTTAGCCTGCTCGTCGTCCATGGCCATCGACCCAGTAAATTTGCTTTTATCGAATTCGTAAAGCGCGTGTCCGGCAAAATGGCACGTGTCGATCGCTTCTTTCAACGCTTCCGCAGCGCGTTCCCACTTTTCCCGGCTGAACGTCGGAGAGACCAGCTGCCTTCCCCGGTTATCGGTCCAATTCGCATAGTCCGAATTTCCGTTGAACAACGGACTGGCCGCGAGCACGAGGGCTTTGGCCCGGATTCCCAGCGCGACGCTCTGCGTGATGCGTCCGTCGTCCTGAATAGGATTGGGCGGTGTCGTCGGCAAATCGGGCGCGGCCTCCTCAAGCAGGTTCACGATGTAATCAATACATTCGTCCACGGGTTCCCGGTATACCATCGTCTCTTCGGTAGGGGTCGAAATATCCAGATTTCTGTCAACGATGGCGACCGGGCCGTACAAAGACACCAGCCAATAATGGTAGTAAGCCTTCAGGAATTTCACTTCGGCAATCCATCGTTTCCGTTCATATTCCGGAATATCCCGGGGCGTGCCGATTCCTTCCAGAAAGATGTTGCAGTAACGGATCGCCCGATACATTGTCGGCCAATAGTTCTGTTTGGGACTGTTGGCATTCTGCTGCCCGTTCGCTATGGCATACGCCGCAGTTCCGACAATCCAGTGCATGCTGCCGATCTCGAACTCGTCGTGGCTGGTAAAATAGGCCGGATAATCGTATGGATTCGTCGGGTCCGGCAGGAACGAATAGCAGGTAAAGAGCGCCTTTTCGGCCGCAGCCCTGTTCTTGAAGGCGTCTTCGATCGTCGGAGCATCGTCCGGCACGACATCCAGAAAATCACAGGCCGTCATCAAGGTGATAGCACCCAGAAGCGATATAAAGTATCTATAATGTTTCATGGTCGTTTTCTATTAAAAATTCAAATTCAGGCCAAGATTGAAAACCCGCTGAAGAGGATATCCGAGACCGTTTCCGGCCATTTCCGGGTCCCACATCTTAAAGTCGGACAGGACGAACAGGTTGGTCGCATTGAAATAGATCCGCGCCTTATCCATCTTCACCTTTCTGGTCCACTTCACAGGCAGCGTATAGCCGACTTCGAGTTTTTTGAGCCGCAGGAAAGATCCGTTCCGAAGCCACCAGGTACTGTTCACCGTATTATTGGGCACTACGTCGTCAGCCAGTCTCGGCCATAGAGCGCGCCTTGAAAGGGTCAATGACCTGATCAAAGGACTGTGCCAACAGGTCAGGTATGCGGATAAGCTGCTTGAAATAAAAGGCATAGGAATAACAACAGTAGCAGGTTTCATAGCAGAAGTTGGCGATATTACGCGCTTTGATAGCACGAAAGAACTTCAGAAACTGGCAGGATTGGAACTGGTGGCAGATAGTTCCGGTAAGCACAACGGAAAGACAAAGATAAGTAAAAGAGGGCGCAAGCGTCTCAGATATTTACTTTTCGAGGCAGCGATATCGGTGGTGGGAAAAAATGAAGAATTCAAAGAAATCCACAGGTATTATACCACCAGAGAAAAGAATCCATTAAAAAAGATGCAGTCGCTGATAGTAGTAGCATGTAAGCTGATAAGAGTATTCCATGCGATTCTAACTAAGGGAATCAGATATGATGCATCAAAGATGTTGAAAGATATCAGACATCCGGGAGAACAGTTAAAGGCTGTGTAACCGAGTAACAAAGAACAACCATAATGATTACAGTAAGCGTCCGCCGAAAGGTGCTGTAATCGAAGTGTTTGGATCAGTAATGAAAGTACAAAGAATGAGCTGGTAGCCGGCAGGAAATTAAACCAGAGGGCATGACCCTGAATAGTAGCTAAGCTGGCACCCTGGTTATGGACAGGCAGAACGAAGGAAGTGAGGACCCACCGCAAGGAGGATGATCCTGTTGGACATGAGAGGTGAGCTGCCATATAGGGATGGGTATACATCGAAGCCATTTAAAACGGATAGTGATGACGCTTTATTTGGTGTACCCATTATTACTATATATCTGCCCTGTATGAGGTAAAGATCACTCCATAACCGTAATTCTATTCAATGACAGGTATCAAAAAGTATTGAATTTATTGAAAAAAACACTTGATTATATGGAGAGGGTTTATATCTATGAAAAAATCAGAGGCAATGGATTTATATGAAGGACTTAATGGGATTAGTCCGAAAATGATTGAAGAAGCGGGAAATTACAAGAAAACTGCCAGTGTGGATATCAGGTATAAAAAGAGCAATAATGTAAAGAAGATAATTGCAGCAGGTCTTGTGGCAGCAGCTGCTGTTACTGCTGTATTGGGAGTCAGAGGACTGAAGCCTTCTATGACAGGAAACGAAAACCATAGCAGTAATCAGCTGGCATCAGAGCAGACTGGATTTAAAATTGCTCATGTGATGAATGTGTATGCAGCCGGGCTTGATGACACATCGGAATGTATTTTTTCTAATGATGAGAAAAATGCTGGTGTATCAGGAGTTGTGGCTGGAATTTCAAGCCAGGTTGGAGATTCATCTGTGATGGGGCAGGTTATGGCTGGTATAAATGTAACAGGCGAAGATATCTCAAAGATTAAGTATTCTATAATGGGCGATGATTCGAATGTGATATATAATCTGGCGAGAATGAAAGAGGTTGACAAGGACAGTCCTGAGTATCAGACATCTTCTGATAAATTCAGAAAACAGACGGAGAATGGCTATGCTTATTACATTGTTGAAGATATCGGAGAAGAGTATGAGGAGAGTGGTAACAGTCAGAGCGAGGGCATACAGGTTGTAAAGTTTTCAAAGCAGTTAGAAAAAGAATCTTTGTATCAAGACCATCAGGTATACAATGAGATGGTTAAAAATATGTATGAAGGGCTTACATTAAGTGTAACTGTGACATATGGAGACGGAACAACAGAGATTGTTGATGTGGGGTTCAAAGAAGTCGGTGGTGGCGACAATTCAGGAAAAGTATCAGATAAAGTGGCTGTTTATGTGAAATGACAGTTGATAGAAGAGCGCAAGACGAAGAATCGTGTATATTTAAGTTGTCTTCAAACAAATTGAACACAAACAAAAAAGGAAGCCGCTTAAATGCTGGCTTCCTTTTAAAATTAAAAAGAGCGCGAGACGGGGATCGAACCCGCGACCCCCTCCTTGGCAAGGAGGTGCTCCACCACTGAGCCACTCGCGCAAACACATTTAAGATAATAATGGCAAAATGACATTTTGTCAACACTTTTTTCGGAAAAAATTCGGAAAACTTTTTTAAATTTGAATTTCTGAAAAATTAATATATGGGAAAGGACGTCAGGGATTTCTATTTTTTTGATAATATGGTATACTTTGCATGCTGAGTAGCAGAATTAGAAAGAATGGAGATTATTATGAATCCAGCATCAATTATGAAGCTTATGAGTGCCAGGAACAAGTTTCAGAAGAATCATCCGAAGTTCGTGGCATTTCTTAACAGATGTTTTGCAGGAGGTCTTAAGGAAGGAACTATAATTGAGATTACAGTTACTAATCCTGGAGAGGCACCTATAACATCTAATATAAAGGTACAGCAGTCTGATTTGGAACTGCTTGAAGAATTAAAAGAAATGGGTAGATAGTTTGCTTCGCAAAACAACGCGAAATAACAAGGAGGATTGGAATGTTTGGGAATGACAAGTCCAGAAAGAACGGACTTAATATTATAGTTGTAGGAGGCGGTAAGGTTGGTGCCACTCTTGTGGAGAGACTCAGCAGGGAGAACCATGATGTTACTCTTATTGATAAGAACAGGGTTAAGCTTGATGCAATAACAGGTGCATATGATGTTATGGGAGTTGAGGGCAATGGTGCAAGCTTTGCTGTTCAGAAAGAAGCCGGTATTGACTCAGCTGACCTTCTTATATCGGTAACTGATTCTGATGAGCTGAATCTTTTATGCTGTACACTTGCAAAGAGGGCTGGCAGATGTGAGGCAATTGCAAGAGTAAGAACACCTGAATACAGTCAGGAGGCTGCATTTTTAAGAGACAGATTAGGTCTGGCAATGATTATTAATCCAGAATTTGAGGCTGCAAGTGAGATAGCACGTGTGCTTTACATGCCGACAGCACTTGAGATTGGAACATTCGCACATGGACAGGTAGAGATGATTAAGATAAAAGTCCCTGAGGGTAACCAGATGTGTGGCCATACTCTTGCGGAGATATCTAAGGCTTCATCATCTAAGGTTCTTATATGTGCAGTTGAGAGGGATGGAGAGGTGTTCATTCCATCAGGACATTTTATTATAAGGGCAGATGATAAGTTATCTTTCATTGCATCAAGAAAGAATGCAAGGACATTTCTTGCAAGTGTAGGTTTTCAGACACATCAGGTCAAGAGTACCATGATTGTCGGAGGTGGAAGAGTTGCATATTATCTTGCAAAACAGCTTCTTAACATGGGAATTGATGTAAAGATTATTGAGAATGACAAGGAACGCGCGTTAAAGTTAAGCGAAGAGCTTTCGGGAGCTGTTATTATCAATGGTGATGGTACTGACGAGAGCCTTTTAAGAGAAGAGGGGATTGAGTATGTGGAGAGCTTTGTCCCTCTTACAGGGATTGATGAAGAGAATGTAATGCTTACTCTATATGCAAGAAAAGTATCTGAAGCCAAATGTATTACGAAAATAACAAGAATGGGATTCAGCAGTGTTATTAACAGCCTTGATCTTGGCAGTGTGATTTATCCAAGATATATAACATCAGAAGCTATCATTGCTTATGTAAGAGCTAAGAAGGAGTCTATGGGAAGCAATAACATACAGACCTTGTATCATTTGTTTGACCAGAAGGCGGAAGCTATAGAGTTTAACGTTGATAAGGAATCAGGAGTTACGGGCAAGCAGTTTATGGAACTTAAGCTGAAGGATAATCTGCTTATAGCACTTATTAACCGTAATGGTAAGATTATTATTCCAAGTGGTACTGACAGCCTTATGGTTGGAGATACTGTGGTTATTGTAACAACTCATACAGGGTTTGATGCTATAACTGATATTCTTAGATAGGAAAGGCTGGGAACATTGATATGAACAGTTCTATAGTAAGATATATTCTTGGACATGTTTTAAAGATAGAAGCGGCTCTTATGGTCATTCCTGTGATTGTTGGCGTTATATACAGGGAGAAGGCAATATCTGCATTCTTGATAACAATGGCATTATGTGCTGTATGTGGGATTCTTATGACAATTAAAAACCCTGCCAATACAGTTTTTTATCTGAAGGAGGGGTGTGTTACAACTGCACTCAGCTGGATTCTTATGAGTATATTTGGCTGCCTGCCTTTTTTTATAAGCAGGGAAATTCCTTCATTTACAGATGCACTTTTTGAGACAATATCAGGATTTACAACAACAGGAGCAAGTATATTAAGTGAAGTTGAAGGACTGTCACAGAGCATTATGTTCTGGAGATGCTTTACTCACTGGATTGGTGGTATGGGAGTTCTGGTATTTCTGCTTGCAGTAATACCTCTTACAGGTGGCTCTAATATCAATCTTATGAAAGCAGAGAGTCCGGGACCATCAGTGGGTAAACTTGTTCCTAAGATCAGATATACAGCAAGAATACTGTATATTATATATTTTGGGATGACTGTACTTCAGACAATTCTTCTTCTTTTTGGAGGAATGACATTCCTTGATGCACTTAATACAGCCATGGGAACAGCAGGAACAGGTGGATTTGGTATCAGAAATGACAGCTTTACAAGCTTTTCACCTTATATCCAGTGGGTTGTAACCATATTTATGATATTGTTTGGCGTTAATTTCAACGCGTATTATCTTATTGTTCTAAGACAGTTTAAGAAGGCTGTTAAAGTAGAAGAGGTAAGATGTTATTTCGGAATTATCCTTGCAGCAACAGCAATTATATTTGTTAATATATACAGAAGTGTAGGTGCTGTTGAACTTACACTGAGACAGTCAATGTTTCAGGTTGCATCTATTATAACGACAACCGGATTTTCATCAGTGGATTTTGATATGTGGCCGTCACTGTCAAAGTCGGTGCTTGTTGTACTGATGTTTGTGGGAGCATGTGCCGGAAGTACAGGTGGCGGAATTAAGGTTTCCAGGTTTATAATAGGGATAAAGACAATATTCAGAGAGATTCAGTCATATATTCATCCTAAGAGTGTTAAGGTGATTAAGACAGAAGGAAAGCCTGTTGATAGTGAAACATGCAGGTCGGTGAGTATATATTTCATAACATTTATCATGATATTCACAGCGTCTTTACTGCTAATATCTATTGAAGGAAAGGATATTGTGACGAATTTCACTGCAGTAGCAGCGACTATTAATAATATAGGTCCGGGGCTTTCGGCTGTCGGACCGACACAGAATTTTGGAAGTTATTCTGATTTCAGCAAATATGTACTGATGTTTGATATGCTTGCCGGACGACTGGAGTTATTTCCACTGATAATTCTGTTCACACCTTCAATATGGAAGGATCTTGTAACCAAGAAGGTTTCTGAAAGGAAAATGCGTAGAATAAGAAGGGGTTAAGTATGAGTAATGTATCTGATTATTTGAAATGGAGAGGTGACCTTGATTTTAGCCAGGCACCATTTAATGACGTGGACAATTTAATACTTGCGCAGATTGCATATGTTGATTTTACTGATATTGTACCGGCACCGGGAAGTATCGAGACTATTACAATTGCGGAAGCGGCAGACACATTTTTTGATACCCATGATGAGAAGGAGATTAAGAAATGCAAATCTTTCATAGGAAAAGCTCCGTATCTTTTAAGGGAGGCAGCAGCAACCAAAAGATTTGGTTCACTTATACTTACTAATTATGTTGATTATGTCGATGGCGGCAAAGAAGAACAGTTTGCAGCATTTCATGTAAGAATCGATAACAGACTTACGTATATTGCTTTCAGGGGAACTGATGATACACTTGTGGGCTGGAAAGAGGATTTTAACATGAGTTTCTTATCCCCTGTTCCATCGCAGAAGGATGCGGTAAGATATATTGACACAACCGTGCAGCGTTCAGAAGGAAAGCTGATTCTTGGCGGACATTCCAAAGGTGGTAATCTGGCAGTATATGCATCAGTATTTGCAAGACCATCAGTGAAGAAAAGAATTATTACTGTTTATAATAATGATGGTCCGGGATTTGACAGTGATTTTGTAAAGCATCCGGATTATCTGGCAATTCTGCCTAAGATTAAGAGTATTGTTCCTTATTGTTCAGTTGTTGGAATGCTTCTTAATCATGATGGGGATTATGAGGTTGTAAAGAGCAGCCAGTCAGGTCTTATGCAGCATGATTCTATGTCATGGCAGGTTATAGGACCAGATTTTGAGACTGAGCAGGAGTTAAGTCCTAAGAGTAAAAGGTTAAATGCAGCACTGAGCGCATGGATAGACGGGCTTACAAGAGAACAGAGGGCAGAATTCGTAGATACATTATTCTCACTGGTAACTGCAAGTGGTGCAAAGAACCTTTCAGAGATAAGTACAGCCAGGTTTAAGAATATTAATGCCGTTCTTAAGTCTTTCAGGGAACTTGACAAATCAGAACGTGCAATGATACTTAAGATATTTGCTTCACTTACAGGTGAGATTGGAAAAGCTTATAAGAGCAATTAATAAGGAGATAAAGAATGGGACAGGTTATATCAGCAGGAATATTGTTAGTTGTGGTTGTTGCCATATATATTGCAGTTTCATATAAGCACGAAAAAAGCGGTCTTGGGAAGGGCTGTGATGGTAATTGCGGCTCATGTGGATTAAGAAGCTGTAAAACTGACAAGAAGTGAGGCTTTAATGCGTAATACGGGGGACAGGTTAAAAGAATGCCGCATTATGAAAGGCTTATCCAGAGGGGAAATGTCAGAAATGCTGAATGTCAGTACTGACTATCTTGCTCGTTTGGAGACAGGGACACAACCGGTTACATACAGGATTATAGAGAAGGTGGCAAAACTTGAAGGCTGGAACAGCGATTATATCCTGCATGGAATAGATAATAATAATCCATTTTCAGAGTTGCACACACTATGCCCTGATTTCAGGAAAAAAGTTTTTATAAGAAATCTGCTATGTTTGTTTGACAGCATGCTTCAATTCGGGTATAAGAAAGAAAGGGTAGTGGCATATTACCATAGAATGATACTTGAGATTGTTAATGGAATGGAACTGGATGTTCCAGATAATGTGCGGACAGGATATACACTTACAGAGATAAGACGGATACATGATATGAATAAAAAGGACATGGCAAATGTGCTTGGAATATCGGAGAGAAGCTATTGTACATTAGAGAATGGTTTGTCAAGACCAGATGTAAAGACTCTACAGATAGTATATGATATGTATGGATTTAATGTGCAATATTTTCTTACGCGTAATCCACTTGATTGTGAGGCCGTAAACAATATATACAGGTGTTTTGATGAACCGTTAAGAGATTTTATTATGAGACGCATCAGGGACGACTATGATGAAATAATAATTATGAAAGGCCGGACTTATGGTAGAGATATATAGAACAGACCAGCAGGTATTAAATACATTGACAGATATTCAGGATGGATGCTGGATTAATATGGTAGATCCGACAAGCAAGGAGCTTGAGCAGATAGCAGAACGCTTTGAAATAGAACCTGAGGATATCTCATCGGCACTTGATGAAGAAGAAAGTTCGCGTATAAGCCTTGAAGACGGATATACTGTTATACTTGTGGATATTCCTACACCTGAGGTAAGACATGAGAAAAAAATGTATACAACAATTCCTCTTGGTATTATCCTTAAAAGTGAAGCAATAATTACAGTGTGTAAGGTAGATACACCGATTATTAATTATTTTGTAAGAAATAAGGTGAAAGAGTTCAGTACAAAGAAAAAGATGCGTTTTATATATCAGATGCTTTTCCGTTCAGCTTTCGTGTATCAGGCTAATCTTCGTCTTATTGATAAGAAAAGAATTGAGATAGAAGAGCGCGTTGATGGAGATACGTCAGATACCGATCTTATTGAGCTTCATGAGTTAGAATCTACACTTGTTTATTTTGCAACATCTCTCCGGGCTAACAGTATTGTGTTAGAAAGACTCAGAAGATATAAAAGACTTGAGCAGTATCCTGAAGATATGGAACTTCTTGAGGATGTCATGGTCGAGTACCAGCAGGCTATAGAGATGACCACGATATACAGGGATGTCATTGATGGTACAAGGGAACTGATGTCATCAGTAATTGACAGTAAACTGAATAATGTAATGAAATACCTTACTTCAATTACAATTGTGATGGCTATTCCGACAATAATATCAGGCATATATGGAATGAATGTAGGTGGAGAATGGATGCCGTTTGCAAAGACACCTTTTGGATTTGAGATAATAAGTGGAATAATACTTCTGATATGTATAATAGTTTTATGGGTATTAAGGAAGAAGAAAATGCTATAAAAGCAGTGTCTGCATTGATTGCAGGCACTGCTTTTACTTACTTATGAGTATATATTATCTGTAATTTTTCTGCCAGCGTGATACCATTTCTAAAGCCTCGTTCTCAGATGATACCTTAGTAATTATAACCCCATCAAGATAGATTTCGTACACAGGAAATTTCTTGGATGTATTGCCGTGACTTACCTCAACTCTGTTGTACTTTACGCGTTCCATTAAAAGACCTCCTCACATTTAATAATAGTGTTACTAAGTAAAAACCAACAATATGTTGTATTATAGCATGCTTTTTAATAAAAGGAAATACTATATTTGGTATTGGTACTAAAGTACCAAAAAAATCAAATTAAACGCACTATTATACTTGTAAAATCGACATGTATATAATATAATTTTTATAACATGTAGAAAGATTAAGTACGTATAACTAATAATAAAAAATATAAGAGGTACATTAATATGAGCGATAATTATATTGCTGCCAGTGAGAAATTTGAGATTGTTCATAAGATGAGTAGAAGAATAGCATCTGTTGATAAGTATTGTGTTATAAGTGTTGCGAATAAAGCATTTGAAGAATATTTTGGAGAAATTAAGGAGACTCTTATAGAAGTAGTTGCACCTCAGGATAAAGAAAGACTGATGGATTTTATAGAGAAGTACGATGGAACAGCTAAGAGTGGAATGTTTAAATTTATTAACGCACAAGGCATAGAAAGATATAATCATTTATTTGTGTATGAACGAAGAGCTGTGGGCAATGGGCATATGAGAGATATTGAACTTGTTGATGTTGAGTCTATAGAGGAGGCTAATAAGAGTTTAAGAGATGATGTTTCTAAACATAAGATGCTGCTTGGACTGGATAGAGAATATACATTTACATATAACAGAGATAATGGCATATTCAGTATGTACAGGTATGATGTTGACTCAAGAGATGTCATATATAAGTCTGATATTGATGAATGGAAGAAGAGGATGCTTTCGGAGGGATATATTGACGAGAATGATAAGGAAATCTTTGCTAATTTTATATCAGAAGTACGCTCTTATACGCAGACATTTTCTATAAAATTCAGAACAAGCATGCGTACATATAAAAGGGTGAAGGAGACTTTAAGATTTAAAGGAACTGTAATGAATAAAAGCGATGGAAGCAGGATTGTGATAGGTCGTGTTGTCCCTGAGGCAGACAGCCATGGCAATTATAATCAGATTACTGATATGATAGAAGAATTACAGTTTGATTCTCTTACACATGTGTATAACAAGAAAACTATTACCGCATATGCTGTAAAATGTCTCAAGGAAGAGCAGAATAACAGAGTTACGATAGCAGTTCTTGATGTTGACCATTTTAAGAAGGTTAATGATGTATATGGTCACATGTATGGTGATAAGGTGCTTGCAAGGGTTGGAAGAAAGCTTAAGGAAGTTGTAGGCGAAGATGGAGTTGTAGGACGTATCGGAGGAGATGAATTTGTTATTATATTCAATGGTATTAATGATGAGCATGAGTTAAGGGGGATGCTTCGTGCGATAAGAACCCAGATTAAGTGGGAATTTGTTGATGATTTTGAAGATTTAATGATAACATGTTCGATTGGAGCAGCATACAGTCCTAACAACGGACATGAGTATGAGGAGCTTTTCAAGAAAGCAGATTATTGTCTGTATGTAGCGAAAGAAAAGGGAAGAGACAGATATGTATTCTTTAGGGATGATCTCCATAAGGATTCATATGAGAATTCTCTTAATACAAAGGATAAGAATGTCAATGATGGCAGGGAAATGAAGGAACTCAGATTTCTTACAGGCATTATGGAGAATTTTTCAGAAGATGGCAAAGCAGCTATTAAAGAGCTTATACATCATATGTATGATACATTTAAACTGGACAGCATTAATCTTTACTGGGGAGCTAATCTGAACCGTGCATACTATATGGGTGTTGAGCTTGGCGGTTCAATGAATGCTGATTATGTTAAGACAGAAGGTTTTAAGAAGCTTCTGGATGGAAAGAATCATGCTGCTGTGGGATTCGTCGGAAGGCAGACAGACCTTGCACCTGAATTTGGAACAGCCATGAGAGAAAAGAGAGTGTTTTCTACTGTACAATGCATAATAGGATCACCAGATAATGTGAAAGGATTGTTTACTATTGACCGTTGTAAGGAGTCTGCACAGTGGGCTGAATATGAGATTGAGATGGCTGTTGTAACGGCTTCTCTTATCAATATTCTGGCTGAAACTGAATGTGATGAGAATTAATATATATAGTTTTTTATTACAAGATATTGTGTTTTCAATTGACTTATCAAACTATATGTTGTATAATCAAATCTGCTTGGGAAACAGCATAAACACTGCGTTTCCAGCAGATTTTTTTAATGTAAAGGTGTATCGTCTGTATTGCTGAAAACAGTATATACAGGGATATGATGGCCATTTTGAGAGGGTTTGAAGTATGAAAATTATTAAAAGAAGTGGTTCAGAGGTAACATTTGATATCAGTAAAATTATGGATGCTGTATCAAAAGCTAATATGGAAGTTGTCCATAGTGAGAGATTATCAGAGGAACAGATTGAGACAATCTCTAATAATGTTGAGAGCATTTGTAAAGAGATGAACAGGTCTTTAAGCGTTGAAGAGATTCAGGATCTTGTAGAGAATCAGATTATGAATTTCAGAGCATTTTCAGTTGCAAGAAAGTATATTACTTATCGTTATAAGAGAGCACTTGTGCGTAAATCTAATTCTACAGATAAGCAGATATTAAGCCTTCTGGAGTGCAATAATGAGGAAGTAAAGCAGGAGAATTCTAACAAGAATCCTACTGTAAACAGTGTTCAGAGAGATTATATGGCTGGCGAGGTAAGCAAGGATATTACAAAGAGATTCCTTCTCCCTCCAGATATTGTAGATGCGCATGAGCAGGGACTTATACATTTCCATGATGCAGATTATTTTGCACAGCATATGCATAACTGCTGTCTTGTCAATCTTGAGGATATGTTACAGAATGGAACTGTAATAAGCGAGACTATGATTGAGAAGCCACACAGCTTTTCTACTGCATGTAATATTGCAACTCAGGCGATTGCACAGATTGCAAGTTCACAGTATGGCGGACAGAGTATATCTTTAGCACATCTTGCACCATTTGTTCAGGTAAGCCGTGAGAAGTTTATCGGACAGGTAAGAGATGAGTTCGAAAAAACCGGAATAGATGCTTCAGAAGAGAAGATTAAAGAGGTTGCAGAGCTTCGAGTAAAGGATGAGATTAAGCGTGGTGTACAGATGATTCAGTATCAGGTTATCACTCTTATGACAACTAATGGGCAGGCACCTTTTGTTACTGTTTTCATGTATCTTGATGAGGTTCCGGAAGGTCAGACAAGAGATGACCTTGCACTTGTTACTGAGGAAGTATTAAGACAGAGAATGCAGGGCGTTAAGAATGAACAGGGTGTATATATTACACCAGCATTTCCTAAGCTTATATATGTTCTTGAGGAAGATAATATCCACGAGGATTCTAAATACTGGTATCTTACAGAAATAGCTGCACAGTGTACAGCTAAGAGAATGGTTCCGGATTATATATCTGAAAAGAAAATGAAGGAATTAAAGGTTGATGCGAACGGCAATGGTCAGTGTTTCCCATGTATGGGATGCAGAAGCTTCCTTACACCATATATTGATCCAGAAACAGGAAAACCAAAGTATTATGGAAGATTCAATCAGGGTGTTGTAACTCTTAATCTTGTTGATGTTGCATGTTCATCAGGCAAGGATATGGATAAGTTCTGGAGTATTCTTAATGAAAGACTTGACCTGTGTAAGAGAGCTCTTATGTGCAGACATTACAGACTTAAGGGAACTCCTTCAGATGTTGCGCCAATTCTCTGGCAGAATGGAGCACTTGCAAGACTTAAGAAGGGCGAGACAATTGACAAGCTTCTTTATGGCGGATATTCAACAATTTCGCTCGGTTATGCAGGTCTTTGCGAATGTACTTATTACATGAAGGGTGTAACTCATACTAATCCGGAGGGAACAGAGTTTGCCCTCAAAGTAATGCAGTATCTTAATGATACATGTAAAAGATGGGCAGCAGAGACTAATATTGATTTCTCACTTTATGGAACACCGCTTGAGTCAACAACTTATAAGTTTTCAAAATGTTTACAGAAGAGATTTGGTAAGATTGCTGGCGTAACAGATAAGAACTATATAACTAACAGCTATCATGTTCATGTAACTGAGCAGATAAATGCATTTGAAAAGTTAAAATTCGAATCACAGTTCCAGAAGTTATCTCCAGGAGGAGCTATCAGTTATGTTGAGGTTCCTGATATGCAGAATAACATCCCGGCAGTACTTAAGGTTATGCAGTACATTTATGATAATATTATGTATGCAGAGCTTAATACTAAGAGTGATTACTGTCAGGAATGTGGTTACACAGGACAGATTCAGATTATAACTGATGATGACGGAAAGCTTATATGGGAATGCCCTAACTGCGGAAACCGTAATCAGGATAAGATGAATGTCGCAAGAAGAACTTGCGGATATATCGGAACACAGTTCTGGAATCAGGGAAGAACTCAGGAGATTAAGGAGAGAGTGCTTCATCTGTAAGATTAAATATAATATGGCAGGACATGGATTAATATCGTGTCCTGCCATTATTTTAGTATTCGGAAAAATATTCATGATTGGTCATGCCATACAAAGCACCGAAAAGAAGCGATAATACAAGAGCCAGTATTACGAACATAACAACAAATCCAACATCATTGATTGTCATTATAAGTGCAAGTATTGTCCATATTGCGGTATATACGATTTTAACAATAAGATTGCGTTTTATGTGTTTTGGATTATGCGTTTTCTTATATAATGCCATGCCAACATAAGCAAATATTGTAATTATTATAAGTGGTAAAGCAAAAAGTGCTGCATATATAGCAATTATATATAAGAAAACAGATGCTGTGAAAGAAAGTCCACCATAAAATAAATGCCCCATAAATCTATATCCTGCTGTGTAATCATCAGGTGAATAGCTGCCAGCTTTAATAATACTGCCGCCGGCATTGTTCATAAGACCTCCTGCATATATAAGTAATAATATAAATGTGGCAATAAGTAAAACACTGAAAACTGTGTATA
>ENA-OPCA01000979-OPCA01000979.1-human-gut-metagenome-genome-assembly--contig:-NODE-979-length-24104-cov-4.825273_pt1 | contig 24104 bp, 16 predicted proteins | sample MGYA00241076_ERZ501468 | MGnify/ENA primary metagenome ERZ501468 (study PRJEB25962, sample SAMEA2042633) | human gut metagenome | biome: human gut; feature: human-associated habitat; material: faeces... | reverse complement strand
CCTTTCTGACCGCAAACAAATCAAACATCAAATTGTGGATTGCGGTCAGTGTTGTAATCGTCTTACCAAGTCCCATGTCCAGAAAAAGTGCTGCGATTGGATGTTCTTCGATAAAGCGAACGGCATATTTTTGATAATCATGGAGTTCCATTTTTCACCTCCGAGATGATTTTGTCGATGCCCGCCAAGTTGTCCAGAACATAGACCCGGAAGCCGAGCCGCTGCAAGAGCCTGTGCCGGGAGCGTTGCAACGGTCGGGGCTGTTCGCCGGGGGCTTTCACTTCCACGAAAGCAAGTCTGCCGCCGGGCAGTAATAGAAGCCGGTCAGGTACGCCAGCAGTTCCGGGAGACGTGAATTTCCAGCAAACACCCCCGTTCTGTTGGACGGCTTTTGTCAGTTTTTCTTCGATGATTTTCTCTCGCATAAATCCCCCTATTTTTCGGCATAATGTAGGTCGATGTAGGTCATTTGCAAACCTTTCTATAGAAGAAAAATTTTACTTTTTTCCTCGCGTGCGTAAAGTATGGATATGAGGTACATCGACCTACATTTTCCCAGTTTTTCGGCTTTTTTGCATCTTTTTGATGTAGGTCGAATGTAGGTCGATGTAGGTCAAAAACAAACCTATTCCAAAAAGTCTAAATTTTTTACCGCAACGCCATACACAAAGTTGCCTTTTGTTGTTCGCTTCTTTTTATACCCTGCGAGTTCCAACGCCGCATAAAAATCGGTGGTGCTGCGAACAAATTCTCCATTTTCGTTACAAAAATCTCGGTATTTTTGATACAAATCTCCGGACTTTGCCTGATAGCTTTTATCTACTTCACAACACTCATTGATGAAGTTTCCAAGCCAGTCATTGCCTTCCCGATAAGAGCCAATTGCATCTAAAACACACTGCGGTCTGGTAATCTGGTAGTTTGCCGCAATGACCTTTCTTGCACCTTCAATCAGCCAGGAAAGCACTGCACCGCCTGCGTTATCCACAAGATGCTGCGTGTAGTTTTTGATGTCCTTAGAACCCTGAATCTTGGCGTGAAATGGAATGACAATCAATCTCCGCCATGTGCCGTCATCCGATGCACCGACTTTTGGCAGGTGATTCGTATACAGCACCAACGTGTGAGAGGGTTCAAAGTGGAATGGTGCTTTGAACTTCTTTTCGGCAAAAATCGGGTCAGTGGAACAGAGCTGTTTTACCACACTGGTGTTCAGCCGCATGCCCTCCTGCAATTCTGCCGCAATAATCATCCGTTTTCCTTTCAGTTCCGCCATTTCCGGCTTCACGTTGCGTCTGCAATTGACCGTCAGGGCATCTGCGGAAAGGTTGCCGCTGTAACTCCCCAGAACCTTGTAAATGACATTCCAGAACGTACTCTTGCCGTTGCGACCGTCCCCGTAGGCAATCATCAAGGCCTCCTGATACACCTTGCCGACCAGACACAAGCCGCACACCTGCTGCACATAGTCAATCAAACTCTGGTCACCGCAGAAGAACACCTGCAAGGCATCCTCCCACAGGGGCATGCCCTCCTCGCTTGGAACGACCGCCGTCACTTTCGTTAAAAGGTCGGCAGGGTCTGTGGGCTTCCAGCCGTCCAGCCCCTTTGTGAGGTCGTATGTACCGCCGGGGGTATTCAAGAGCATCGGGTTGCGGTCGAGTTCGTCCGGATTATGGAGCACCAGCGGCTTTGCAGCATCCAACGCATTGACCATACTGCGGACATTGCGGTACTTCATCACGAACGCCTGAAACGTGCTGTAATACTGATACTGCTGGTATGCGGCGGTCTGTTCTTCATCCAGACTGTCCCGAACCTTTTTGCCGCCATGGATTGCTGCCTCTCTGGGAATTCCGAGGTGTTCGAGGGTCTGCAAGGCAGCTTCTACCTGCTTTTCGGCTTCTGCAAGCTGGTGGTCGGTGTGTTCCATCATCGCCAGCGTAACAGCGTGTTCGGACTCCTCCCAGTACGTGCCGTTGTATCTTAAATAGTCCGTTGCAACGGTAAATGCAATTTCATCGGCGTACTGTTCCACGAATGTCCGAGCCTCGCCGAGGTCGGAGAAGTCCTCCGGCAGCAGGGCAGGGAGCGGTTGCGGTTGCGTGGAGAATGCCGCCGGAGCGATGTAGTCGGGCTGTTCTGCGAGCCGTCTTCCAAACCGTTCCGCACTCTTCCAAATCTGCTGCAATTCGGTGTCGCTGAGTGGGGGATTGCAGGCGGCGGACTGCTCCAGAAACTTTGTGTGGGCTTCTTCTGTCACGCCGTACCGCTTGACCAGCTTGCCGGCAAGGCGGCTCATGGTGCTGTTACGCTGCCCCTGGGGAATGTTGCGGCGAGCGGTTTGCAGCAGCAGCCAGTTTTCGATGTGGAGGCTGCCCTCCTGCCAGAAGACCTCGCCCGAAGCCCCAAAGAGAAACCGTGCAGCATCCAGAGCATTTCCATCGAAGAATGGCAGGGCTTTTTGAATGCGAAGCTTCATTGCCTTGTGGGTGGCAGCGTTCGTACAGGCAGCGGTCGGGAAGAATACATGAAACCGTGGGCGAGCCGAATACTTGCCCTTTGTCTGCATATGGTGGCGGCTGTAGGTGGCAGCAAAGGCAACGTCTGGCAGCCGCTGTGTGAGGGTTTCCGGCGTGAGCCAGTCGTTCGGGTTGTCGGAGTGGTCGTTGTCGCAGTCCATCGGGAGAACATCCGAGAACTGGAAGTTCGCCTCTTTCCGAATGCCGTCGGCATACTGGGCACAAACGTGGTCGTAGGCAGTGGCTTTCTTGAGGTCTGCGGCTGTGGTAATGGCAGCCGGATTCGGGTAACGAATGTTTCTTGCGTTTTCACGGCAGTCCGCCGTATAAAGGGTAAAGTGCATAAAAGATACCTCCTGTAATTTTTTTGTCTGTGTGCGAAACCCCTTCACTATACAGCGATTTTCGGGAAAAACTTGTACGCAAACGTACAAGTCGCCCGAAAAATTTACAGAAAAGTTACACTTTTTGTTGTGTTTGGGGGAAAAGTGTCAAAATCCCAGCCCAGCAACGCGTGTGTGGGTCAGCCGCTGCAAGCAGTTCTGTATTTCCTCCGGCATCGAAACAGGAGCAGGCTTGTCTTTGCAGGCTGTTGAGCAAGCTTGTTCGGATTCTGCTTGGATTTCGGTTGCCCTCTGCTGAAACTTGATATGTCTGCACTTGTTCACACCTGATGCAGCGGGACTGTCCAATCCGAATTATCATCACAGTCAATGCACTCAAAGAGGGGTGGGATTGTCCGTTTGCCTATATCTTGGCATCTCTTGCAAAAAGGAAGATTCTTTTTCAAATATTAATCCGTCTGCGATGCAAATCACACCAATTTCCAGTAATGCAAAACCATTACCAGTGTTTCCTGATGTAACAGCAATGATTAGAAAGCGTTTGCAACATCGGAAATTGAAGATTACGTTCGCCGAGTGATTGCAAAAATGACAGAAGATGAACTTACAGTGATTGAAACAGCATTCCTCTCTTATGCGGAAAGAATAAATAGTAAAAAGCACCCGATATATTTTATGTCAGGTGCTTTTGTTTTGTACAGTATTCATATTCCAAAAGTATGGCGTTGGTTCATTTGTCCAAACCTTCAAATTTCGTATTAAAAATTTGTGCAAATATATAAAAAAGATTTTTATGGTAGAAAATAACCAAATTATCTTGAATTTCCAAATTGAATGTTGTATAATTTTATTTAGAATACATGAAATCATCTTGATAAATCAGCTTTATTTTAGTCGGTATTACAAAAATAGGAATTTAGCTGATACGTAACAAGGCAAGAAAGAAGGTGATGTGCTTTTACCTATGCGTATTAAAGTATAAAAAAGAGGATGGGATTACATTATGACAAACGTAAAAATTCAAAAAGCCATCGCAATATTGATTAGCCTTATGACAATGTGCGCATTATTTAACCTGATTTCGGAGAACGCAGTTCCTGTTTCTGCGGGTTGGTCTTCTGTAGCGGAACTGGAAAATTATGCATTAGCAAATTGGACAAAACCGATTCAAGCAAGTTATGCAGACATCAATACTGGTTCAAGATATTTTGGGGCAAATCGAACTGGAACGACTCGTAAGCATGCTGCAAATGACTATGTGTGTGCAGTTGGAACATCTGTGTATGCTATGACGGGTGGATATGTAGAAGAATTTAGTTCAAATTTTTATGGTGGAACACAAGCAATCAGTGTGAAAAATGATGATGGTTCTGTTGCAAGATACTGTGAAATTAAAACTTCATTTCGCTCTGGAGATAGAGTAGAAAAAGGACAGCAGATCGGCACAGTAATTGCGAACAATAAAGGCGGTGGACACATGTTGCATCTGGAAATGTACTTGGGAACTGCATCTGGTTCGTTGACAAATACATCTAATAGTACATACTGGTATGTTTCGTATAAAAATTACTGTAGGCGACAAGATTTGATCGATCCTTCTTTTACACAAAAACTTGGCGTAGTGGATACTTGCACCTGTAATGATAGTTATGCAGGTGACTACTTAGTAGTAACAGATTCAAGTAACTTAAATATTCGTAGTGGAGAAAGTACTTCTGCAAGTATTGTTGGAAAGATTCCAAAAGGAACAACGGTTCATGTTTCTAAAGGAAATGGAACATGGCTATATGTAGAAAATTATAATGGTATTTCTGGTCATGTATATGCAAGTTATATGCAGAAGTTAGATATAGACCCACCAACGCCGCAAGGTCAAGAAATATCGAATGGTGCAGGACAAACTTTGCCAGATGGTGATTATTACATTATCTCGTCCATCAACATGAATTATTATGTTGACATTCCTGGAACAGAAGTGGCATCTGGAAACAATGTCAATATGTATACGATGGAAACGAATGTAATGCCACCTGCTTGTGATGCGTGGACTTTGGTGTACCTTGGAAATGGATTCTATAAAATTAAATCAAAAGGAACTAATTTCTGCTTGGATGTAATCGGAGCGTCTTTGGATAGAGGCACTAATGTACAGGTTTGGGAAGAAAATGATAGTACTGCTCAGCAGTGGTCAATTATTCAAACAGACTATGGTTATAAAATTCAATCCAGATGCAATGGGTTCTATTTGGATGTAGCTGGTGGTGGGTTTGAAAATAGTACCAATGTACAAGTATGGGAAACCAATGATACCACTGCACAGAAATATGTTTTCGTTCCGTATGGAGCATCCACAGGACAGACGATTGAAGATGGTGTATACAGTATTCGTTCCGCATTGGATACAAATTATTGTGTAGATGCAGATGGAGCGTCAGCAAAATCTGAATATAAGGATGAGACCAATATACATCTTTGGGAAACGAATACTTGTGATGATTTGTTTTATGTTGAATATCTGTCTGATGGTTATTACAATGTGAGTGAGGTCAGCACAGGTTTGGCACTTGATGTTTGGAGTGACGATGCTAATTTTACATATGTCAATCGAAATATTCAGCTGTGTGGTAAAAATGGCAATCGAAATCAGCAATGGGTTATCAAAGATAATGGTGATGGAACCTATACACTAATTTCTAAAATGAGCGGCTATTGTTTAGATTTAAGTGGCGGTGTATGCGAAAAAGGAAAGAACATCAGTCAATACTACTACAACGCAACTGCTGCTCAAAAGTGGAGTTTTGTCCCTGTATCACCGTCTGAAATTATAATCAAAAATCCTCCTACAAAAACAGAATACTATATTGGAGAACAAATAGATTCGTCTGGAATTTCTGTACAGTTAACATATGCTATTGGTACATTTAAAGATATTTCTCATGAGGTTTCCTATCAGTATGATTTTTCAAAAATCGGAAAAGCAGATGTAATTGTTTCTTATACGGCAAACGGCTCTACGTTCATAGATAGCTTTGCTGTAACTGTAAAAAGTGCACCGTTTAAAGGAAAAGGGACGGAAGAGGATCCATATTTGATTTCAAGTAAGAAAGATTTACAAGTTATGAGAGATCTTATCAATGATGAAGATAGTTCTTCTTCATTTAGAGAGTGTGTGTACTTGCAAACAACAAATATTGATTTTGAATATGAAAAGTGGATACCAATTGGAAAAAGAGCGTTTGATAGTATTGAAACAAGCAGATTGTTTGCGGGTCATTATAATGGAAACTATCACACTATTTCCGGACTATCCGTAAGCGAAACTACAAAATATGCTGGTTTATTTGGCTCAATCGGAATAAAACCAGCAATTATTGAAAATTTAGCCGTAGAAGGAACTGTAAATTCAACTGATATTTCTGTTGGTGGAATTTGTGGAGAGATTTGCGGAAAAAATGGAATCATCCGAAATTGTAGCTTCATTGGTAATGTTTCTGGTGGAGAGCAAGCAGTTGGTGGAGTGGTCGGATACATTTGGCAGAGCGGTTCAGTAATTGATTGCTATCACAATGGTACAGTAACATCCAACGGCGGAAGAATCATTGGCGGTGTGGTTGGAAACATTCATACGGGTGGATCAGAAGATTCTAATACTGTGTTGATTCAAAATTGCTATCATGTTGGAACGCTCAGCGGTGCCAGTGATGCAGCAGGAACTATTGCAGGAATTGTAAGTGTAGATACGCAACATGAATCTATTATTACAATTGAGAATTGTTATGCTTTGCAAGGAGAAGGAAATGCAATTGGTTCCGGCAAAGCAAATACGCAAGATATTACGCTATTAAAATCTGCATTAATGAAAGCAGCAGCTTCTTCTTTAGGGTCAGCATACAAAGAAAATACAGATTCAAGTTTTAATGGTGGTTATCCTATTTTCAATTGGCAAAATAGTGTTGTTGGAGACTGCAACAATGATGGGGTATTCACAATTGCAGATATTGTCATGGTTCAGAAATGGCTCTTAAATGATGGAACCGTGCTTGATAATTGGAAGGCTGCTGATCTTTATGGCGACAATGTTATAAATGTATTTGATTTAGTTTTGATGAAGCAGATGATTGTAAACATTAAGTAAAATATCCAAAGAAAACGCCTTCTTAGAGAAAATGGTCTAAGAAGGCGTTTTAACATGATAAAATCAAGTAGAATTTAAATTTGACAATATGTAATGATAAAACGATTACTTTAACAAAAAAACGCTTACTTTGATACGGGTGTATTGTATCAAAATAAGCATTTTTTATGCCAGAAAGTCTGTAATTGCGGAATAAAGAAACGATAGCTTGACATCTACCAGATTCAGATAGAAAAATTTGTGCAGTTTTTTCAATTCTGAAACGATAGGGTAAAGCTATCGTTTTTTTTATTGCCGTTTGGGTGCACTAACTGAAAAAAGATCTATTCGTGATACCCAGATCATGATGTTATAAGGCGGTTGACTAACATCATCTAAAATGTTATAATGAAGTAAATTAAATCGGTAATGTCAGGAAGTGCAGCATATGCCAAAATCAAAAAACCAGAAACAAAAGATTCTGTATATTATGAAATTTTTCTATGAAGAAACTGATGAGGAACATACGCTCACGGTCAACGAGATCATTGCAAAGCTTGAACGCAACGGAATTTCAGCTGCAAGGCGTTCGATTTATGATGATATCCGGACACTTCAGGCTTTTGGAGTAGACATTGTGATGCGAAAAAGCAAAACCTGTGAGTATTTCTTAGGATCCAGAGTTTTTGAAATGGCCGAATTGAAAATTCTGATTGATAATGTACAATCTTCACGATTTGTTACCAAAAAGAAAAGCGAATCACTGATCAAAAAGCTGAAAAGTCTTGCAAGCAAACCGCAGGCGAGAGAGTTTTCAGGTCAGATTTACATCTATGATCGAATCAAGAGTATGAATGAGAGTATCTTTTATAATGTGGATACACTTCATAATGCCATTGCTTCAACCAGAAAAATCACATTTCGATATTATGATGATAGATTGTTAAGTCAAGTGCAACACAATCAGAGAAAAAATTTTTGAAGCACCTCGAAGGGAGTCAGGAAATTAAGACGTTTGCGGGGGCGATTGTTGATGAGATCAACAACACGCTGTAAATCATCATCAGAAACGTTGGCGAATGAAGTTCCTTTCGGAAAGAATTGACGAAGCAAGCCGTTGGTATTTTCGTTTGTGCCACGCTGCCATGGAGAGTAAGGATCACAGAAAAATACTTTCATTCCTGTAGCCTCAGCCAAAGTTTTATGTGCAGCAAATTCTTTTCCATTATCGAGGTTATGATTTTTGAAATGTGTAATATTGATTCGACCATAAAACCTCCAACAACCGCTTAATTGCCGTACTTCTACAAGAATGTAAAAGTCAAGACCGCATTTGCGTTCATTTTAGTCTTGATTTTTACATTCTTGTAGATATAATGACAAAGGCGGTTGTTGGTGAATTGTGTCAAATATCAGCATTTACACAGTTTAAAATTAAGACTCCCTCAGCTTTTGAAAGAGAAGCTGAAGGCGTGATCGCCGTTTTATGAAATCCTTTTTCGTTCCGCTACGTTCCACTTCAAAGGATTTCATAAAACATTGTACCTTATCTCTGGCATCTTTTCATCCAATGGGTCACATCTATTGACAACGCAGACTCCCGTTGCTTTTCGTTTGGACTTTGGCAGACGTTCGCAGGCAGCAAATTCCTGTAATGCCTGATAAGCGGCTGCTTTGTTTCCCGGAATTGTGTTTCGATACCAGTTCATTGCAAGTGTGACTTTTTCGATGTCCGTCAAATCCGCATCTTCATGTAGAAAAAAGAAGGAAATCCAATGCTTTTTAGCAGTTCTTGCTTCATGAGACACAGATCAAAGACATTCAGCACATGGTCATTGTAAAAATCAGCAGCATGCCAATTATTCAGCTCTGTATCTGGAACAGCAAGCAGCCACTTTTGCAGCAAAATCACATCAGAAATGTCAAACACTCCGTCAGCATTGATATCGCCGGAAATTCGGATGCTTTCGAGGTAAGATTCATAATCTTCCCACGCATAAAAATCTGCCCCTAAATCATTTCGGTCAGAGTTTAGTGGCGTTATTTTAGCTGTATTTTCTCCATCATAGTAGTACAAATCATAGTCGCCGTCTGCAGTACTGCTATAAATTACAGCATTTTCATGGATTGGACAGGCATCCGAGCAGTCATATTGTGTTGAATTGAATGGGAGACTATAGATTTCTTTTCCGTCAAAACACATAATCTGATCACAGTGGTTATTGGAATCCCGCCATTTTGTGAAATACAGAAAATCGCCCTTCAAAATCGGATAGTATGCAGTTACGCTATCTTCACAGAATATCGTATCTATACTATAAGATTCCATATTCATGCGGCAGATCGAACCGATGCCATCCGTATAGCTTGTGTAATAGAGAAATTTTCCATCTTCTGAAAAGTATGGCATTGCTTCTTCCGTACTGTCATTTGACAGCATTGTGATTTCTCCGGTTTCCATGTCAAGCAGTGCGAGGTTGTATATGAAATCATTCACATCCTGTTCCCAATGTCCACGCTTGAATACAATGCTTTTTCCATCTGGAGACCATTTCGGATCTTCATTCCGGAATCCGCTGTTTTTCGTGAGATTGGTAATGTTTCCGTTGTCATAGACATAGATATCCCATTCATCAGATTCGCTGTCGATTGCCATGAAGGTGATTTGCTCTGGTGTCGCACCAAAGCTGCCGTTCATTGCGTGAACAAAGTCACCCGTAATATTGGTAATCACATTGTCGGGCGTTCGTAAGTACAGCTTGCTGTCCAACGCTGTATATTCGCTGTAACTATGCCATAAAAGCCAGCCCTTTGGTAGGTCGGCATCCTGCGAAAGATCTGCCCATCCACTGTCCGGATAAGATTCATGCTGTGGTGTATCGCCACTTTCATGGAATGGCGTGATCTTTACATAGTCCACCAAAAATTCAGTTGTATCAAAATCCGGTGTGCCTGCCCAGTATTTCGGAAACCACAGCCCAAGCCAGAAGCGGCTTTCATTCGTGGGAATATAGTCATAAGAGATATAGGTCAGTACATCATCAAAATAATATTCGACTCTCGGTGTTTCGGCATCATTGCCCGTATGCCAGTCAAAGCGATAGGTGTGGTATGTACCGTCTGCCTGATTGCCGCAATAAGGGGATCCAGTTTTATGCTCATCATCCCCCTCACCAATCCATGTGGTGCAGAGTGCATGGCTCAGGCTGAAATCATCGTTGTCATCTCTTCCGGGAAATTCAATATCAATTTCATGATTGACAATTTTTAGTGCATCATCGGAGTAATCTTCCTCATATTCAAATGTCCACATTGCAGAGCAGCAACCAAGCACAGGAGCAATTTTTGCTCGTATCTCATAGCTGCCGGAACCGTAATAGTCTTTTGTTGCAACTGCCCCTCCACATCGTTTTCCGTCTAAACGGCGGCTGCCGTCACGATTGATGCCTTGCAGTTCTCCCTCATACAAATTGCCAAGACCTGTGAGTACCAGATTCCCATCTTGAATCGCAATATTCTCAGCGATTACACCACCGTTATAGTCAACGGTTTTGCCGTCAACATTGACCGTTCCGCCCCAGTTTTTTTCTGCAGCCAACCATTTACTGGTGTCAAGTCGCGAACCAGTGAAATCATCATAAAAAACTTCCGCAGTATCTGCTGTTTCAGCGGACATCGAAAACGGAAGCATACAGGGAATAGCGGCTGCTGTAATAAGTGCAATAATATGTTTACAAGTATCTGATATATTTTTCTTCATATAATTTCACACTCCAATATATTTTTAAAAAATTGAGATGCACCAATCTCCGTATGAACAGTATTTCATACGGCAAGAATTTTTAATGCAATCAGCTGAAAAATTTGCTAAAAAATGCATAATTATGCCTATGAGAACAATTTCTCATCTTCCATCCCTGAAACTTCATTGGCGGAAGATACAATTGTTCCAACAGCTTCTGAGGGGCAAACAGTTCTTCATTATTAAGAATGATATTCATATTGATGTTGGTGCTTCTATTATTGACATCAAGTGCAGGGAAAATAAAACTGAAGGCAACTCACTTTTTTATTATCAAAGGAGATGGATACTTCTTTAATCTCTCATAAACAATATTGCCAATAGACTCCATAACCTGTTTCATCATTTCAGGATCTGAGAACATCTTCACAAAGAAATCTTCGTTCTGCTCATAACGTGCTGCTGCCATCTCCGGAAAATCCTTTTCAAACAACAGCATAAATGTTTTGAAATCGTTGTTCTGAGCATAGCTCTTCCATTTCTCCTGAACCGCATAATCATTCTCAATTTGAAGCAATACCTTATCCATCTCCGTGAAAGCTGTACCATACTTTTCGTTGATTTTATCAATAATGATTGTGAGCGGATCTTTTTTCTTTTCTCGCCTACCTGCTTCACCTGTGATTGGCGTAAACCCTTCTTCTGTCGGCTCCAGTTCAATACTGCCGTCAAAATCCTTTTCCAGCTTATAATATTCAAGCAAGACCTTATCATCCATATAAACCTTTTCAGAGCCACCCTTCGGCAACATCATACTGAGAAACTTTGCATAGATACTGAACTTGTGCAGTTCCTTATCAAATAGACGGCAAACTTGTGTAATGAAAGAATAGATGCGGTGAAATCTTGCCAGAGTAGATCTGAATAAATCCTGCTTTTCTGCTTCCAAAGCATCATATCTATCGAGAGCAGGCTGAATCTTTGATTTCAGCTTTCCTAAATCTGCATATTCTTGACTCTTGGCAGAATACCATACATCTGCAAAACCATTGATTTCGGTCTGCTGGTATACTCTGTATTCATCCAGCGTATTCTTCAAATCATATATAACATTCGGGTCAGTTTCTTTTTCCAGAATTGTTTCCTCATAATAAGGTTCAAAAGCTTTTTTGATATCTTCTGCACTGTTAACAAAGTCGAGCACAAACGTATCTTGTTTTCCTCGGCAGATGCGGTTCAAACGAGAAAGCGTCTGCACTGCCTTTACGCCAGACAATTGCTTATCCACGAACATTGTATGTAAAAGTGGTTCATCAAACCCTGTCTGATACTTTTCTGCAACAATCAACATTCCAAAATCATCAGTATGAAATACTGATGGTAGTGCTTTTTCCTGAATGGTTTCCCCGTCCTTTGTCTTGTTGATTTTTTCCTCGGTATACGTTTCCCCATTATCCTCTATCTCACCTGAAAATGCCACAAGCACGTCCAGATCAGTATATCCCTTTTCCGCAATCTGTCTTTTGAATTCCAGCACATACCGTACTGCATGCAGTCTGGATGGGGTGACTACCATTGCTTTCGCTTTGCCACCGATTTTATGCCTTGTGATGTTTCGGAAATGTTCCAACATGATCGCTGTTTTCTGGGAGATATTATGGGGATGCAAAGTTTCATAATTGCGTATTGCTTTTACCCCTGCTATTGTATCCAGTTCTGGGTTATCCGGAATGGTCTTGGCAATTTTATAGTACATTTTATATGTCATGTAATTTTGCAGCACATCGAGAATAAAATGCTCCTCAATCGCCTGACGCATCGAATAAATATGAAACGGATGATACTTGCCATTCTCGTCACGAATGCCGAACATCTGCAAAGTCTTATCCTTTGGCGTTGCGGTGAACGCAAAGAAGGATAGATTCTCATGAATTCCCTGTGCCGCAAGTTCATCCAAGAGCCGCTCTTCATCATCTCTCTGTTTGCTTTCGTCCTCATATTCCAGCTCTGCCATTTCTTCCAGAGTCTTTTCCGTATCTGCCAAAGCACATTTTAACTTTTTAGCAGCATCACCTGTCTGCGAAGAATGTGCCTCATCTACAATGATTGCGAACCGCTTATTTGCAGAGTTTACTTCCTTATAGATCACCGGAAACTTCTGCAAAGTTGTGATAATAATGCCTGTTCCAGCTTCAATCGCTTCTTTCAGCTGCTGTGCATTCTTGTCAATTTTCTGCACAACGCCTTCCACGTGGTCAAACTGATAAACTGTATTTTGCAGCTGACTGTCAAGCACGCGTCTATCTGTCACGATTATCACAGACTGAAAAATCTTTTGGTTCTTATCATCGTGGAGTCCCGAAAGACGATGTGCAAGCCATGCAATAGAATTGGATTTGCCCGAACCTGCACTGTGCTGAATCAGATAATTTCTGCCTGAGCCATTCTTTTTTACATCCGCAAGCAGTTTTGTGACAACGTCAAGCTGATGATAACGAGGGAAAATCATTCGTTCTGATCTCACATTGCCCTTTTCGTCCCGCTCGACCTGTAAGTGAAGATATTTATGCAGGATTTCGAGCAGTCGATCTTTGCAGAGCACCTGCTCCCAGAGATACGCTGTGTCATAGCCATTTTGATTGACGGGATTCCCCTTGCCGCCAACATTTCCAGCACCATTTGAACCCTGATTAAACGGCAGGAAATAGGTACTTGCACCCTCTAATTTTGTAGTCATATACACATTTGAGAGGTCAACAGCAAAATGCACCAATACTCTGTTATTAAACTCAAACAAAGTATCTTTTGTTGCCCTGTCAAACCTGTACTGATGAATGGCGTTCTCTGTATTCTGCCCTGTAAACTGGCACTTCAGCTCCATTGATACCACAGGAATCCCATTCACAAACAGCACAATATCAATGCTGTTTTCGTTTTGTAAGGAATAATGTAGTTGTCTGGTACAGTGCAGGATATTTGCGTGATACTGTGCCATCGTAGTGGGATTGATCGTCGTTTCCGGTTTCCAGAATACCGTACGGAATTTAATGCCTCTGTCCATAAAACCCTGACGGAACACTTTCAGCAAGCCCACCATTTTCACTTCCCGGCAGAAACGGTCTACAATCTGCCGTTCACTGTCGGCACCATAGATTTTTTGAAAACGCTCCCATGCTTTCGGCTGGCTTGTCCTGATAAAGGAAACAAAGGTATTCACATCAAGAGCAAGCTTGCGGTCAAAGGCTTTCGGGTCACCTTTTTTGTAGCCGCCTTTGGTGGTTAGGTATTCTTCTATATCCTGCTCAAAACGTTTTTCTTTGTAATCGAAGTCTGGCATGGTTACACCTCCTATATTAAGCAATTGTACTGAAAAAGTTATCCTTGTAACAGTTGTAAAACAGCTGTTCCTAAAAGACCAACAGCTTCACCATAAAACCATCCGTGTTTTTCAAGATGATTAGATAATTTTGAGAATAATCCTTTATTTTTTGGTACATGACGGGAGTCCTGAATATTCTCTACAAGTTCCTTAATTTCATCCAATAGTTCATGCAATTCTTCGGCATCTTCTCCGCCTTTTTCGTCAATTTCATGTTCAATTCTCTGAATGGAATTATCAATTAATACAGAAGAATTAATCATATTACCAAGTACAACATTACTGCCTGTTGCAACAATACTTCCTATATTTATACCTGATTGTTGTTGTATAACTTTCTCTTTTTCCATTGCTTTCTCCTTATCTTCAAAGTAAGTAATTCCTTGTGGTGTTAAATTAAGCATCCATGCACCGTCTACAAAAACTCGTGGATTAGAAATCATTCCGTACATATTTAGTTTTTCAAATTCAAGTTTAATTGACAAACAATACGCTGATGGAAAACAACTGTCATCCCCACTGACAGTTCTATTTTCATTCCCATCATAATTTGATAAAATATTTTTTAATATTTCCTCAGCCGCAATGTCCATAATTCTCATATTTCCTATCAGCGGTTGACCATTTACAATTGAGGAAGCACGTTCCCTTCTAGCAGCATCTTCCATACGACGATTTTCCTCTCTTTGCTGTTTATCTGTGAGTCTCTTTGATTCTCTTTGATGTCTTTCCAACGCTTTTTCAAAACTACTTTTTGCCATTTTTATTATACCTCTCTCTTTCCTGTCACGACCTCATAAATGAGTGATTTTTTATATTCTTTCAGTTTTTCAATGATAGCCTGTTTCTGCTCAATTGATTTATCTATTACGGAGCATTTTTTGTCGAGGTAGTTGACGATTTGTTGTTGTTCTGAAATTGGTGGAATTAGTATCGGTATATTAGAAATAATGGTAGAATTTAGATTTAACATAGTAGTACCAACAGAATTAAGTTCTAAATATTGCTTTATATAATGTGTTTGCAAATACAAAATAATATATCTTGGAATTAATCTATCATTACATTTTAGCTTTATGCAACCTGTGCCACATAATTTTTGGATACCATCATCTAAAGCACAAGCACATCTTCCCATTTCTCCTCTTCGTGCAAAAACAATATCTCCAACAGATAAAAGATGCTGTGCTAATTCGTTAGCTTTTTCGTATGAAATCGAACATTTGCTATCAATAACTATTTTTCCATTTATTATGTTCGCTGGATTGATAACATATATTCCATTTTCAATGTAATCTTCTGCATGCAGTTGACTTCCAAATGGACCCGTTTGTATATCCGCTAACCCAACTTTCAAAGCTGTTTGTTCCCAATGCTCAGGAATCTCCCCAATCCACTGCACCCCGCTCTCTTTCATCTTCACATCCGGATTCAGTCCCTTTGTAACCGCCTCTGTAAGCACGGATAGCTTATAGGCTTTCAGCTTTTCGATGACTTTTTCCTGCTTTTCAATGATACTGTCTATTTTTGTGCATTTGTCGTTGAGGTAGGCGGAGATTTTTTGTTGGGTTGATAGTGAGGGAATTGGAATTGGAAAATTAAAAATCACAGATAGTGTAATCGAATCAAAAGTAGAACCGTTGGAATAGTAATTGAAATCAGATTTGGATTTCAGCATATAATACCACAAATATTCTCTTTCTATGCTTTTAGGCTTAATTGAACATAATCCTCTACCAATGCCGTACACTTTATCTGAAATATTCATTTCTCCTACAGGTGCTCGTACTGACATTAAAATATCGCCAATTCTGCTTTTCTTAGGGCACTTATCACAATATAATCTGGGAGTGGGATATTTTAAGCCAAAATCAGTATTTCCTTGCATAAACAATAAATTTCCTTCATCTGAAATATCGTCCCCATTTGGCGATTGACCCATGTTTATATCAGCAACATTTTTTATTTTAACAATTTTCCACCCAACAGGTATCTTCCCAATCCATTCAATACCGCTGTCTTTCATTTCACGCATTGCCGAACACCTCCGCAAGACTGCCGTCAAGCTCTTTTTCCAACTCCAGAATCTCCGCCATGATTTCTGCTGACGGTTTGGGAGCCTCATATTTATAGAAATAGCGTGTGAACGGAATCTCATAGCCTACTACGGATTTCTTTTCATTGATCCACGCATCCGGAGCAAAGGGCAGTACCTCACGCTTGAAGTATTCGTCAATATCCTCTTTCAGCGGCACACTTTCTGTATCACGCAACGAAGAATCTGGCTGTTTCTTGCCCTTTTTCAAAATAAGTTCACCGTTCTCGTCACGGAGCGGACGCTCCACCGTTATTTTTGTATAGCCAAAATCCTCATTATCAAAAATCTTGCTGATTTCTGTTTCGATAAATTCTCCATAAAGGCGTGTGATTTCTGCAATCGCACTTTCCGGAATATCATTCCGCTTATTGCCCAGAGCCTTTCTGCGTTTCTCATAAAGTCCATTTGCATTGATCAGCTGTACTTTCCCTTCCCGCTTTGTGCCTGCTTTTTTATTGGACAAAACCCAGATATAGGTAGCAATACCAGTGTTATAGAAAATGTCATTTGGCAGAGCAATGATTGCCTCCAACAGGTCATTTTCAAGGATATATTTACGAATATTGCTCGAACCGCTACCAGCATCACCTGTGAAAAGTGGTGAACCGTTGTGAATGATGGCAATCCGGCTGCCGCCTTGAGCAGGTCCTTTCATTTTGGAAATTGCCGTCATCAGGAACAGCATCTGTCCATCTGAAGCAGCTGGAAGTCCTGCACCGAAACGTCCTGCAAAACCACGCTTTGCCTCTGCCTCAACCTTTGCTTTTTCGTTCTTCCATTCCCGTCCGAACGGTGGATTTGAAATGATATAGTCGAAGGTGTTTCCTTCAAACTGGTCGTCAGAAAGGGTGTTGCCATCTTTAATATAATTAGCATTATTGCCTTTTATGAGCATATCTGCTTTACATATGGCAAAAGTCTGATCGTTGATTTCCTGTCCGAATGCAAGCAATTCTGTAGATTGATTCAATTCGTGAAGGTACTCTTCTGCAACAGAAAGCATCCCACCTGTCCCACAGGCAGGGTCTATTGCCGTACCGAAAGTGATACAATTTAACGCATACACGAAAATGCACCCAAGCGGTTGCATTTGTAGATTACTGGGTGCATTTGAGCGAATGATGCACCGATGAACTGTGAAATTTGTTATAAGTATATTATAAACAATTTCGCACATTTTTTCAAGATGTTTTTCTTAAAAAATACGGCAGCACCGTTGTTCAGGTGCCAAGCAAAGAATCAACCCAGTCAAAGCATATTCCTCTTTTCATCACATCGCACAAAAGATTCCTCTCCAAAGAGAAAAAATTATTTAATCTTCAGAAATATATCTCAAAAGCTTGACAAATTTATCTGATAGGTGTATACTGCTGGATAGTTTACATTGTGAACTATATTTTCTGGTAAAAAGGAGGCATGAGGTATGAAAGACATGAGCTGGATAGAAATGATGAAAAAAGCACAGGAAATTCGGCTTTTTACGAGTCTTCAAATAAAGCGTGCCCAAAAAGGCGGCATTACATCTGCGCAGGAACTGGATCTTCTCTCCCGTATTGTATTATCGGACGCAGAACTGACACCCCTTGAATTAACGGTACTGACAGGCTTAAGCAAATCTGCAGTGAGCCGGTTAATCGAACATCTTGAACGAAAAGAACTTTTACAAAAGAAATATAATTCAAATGATAAACGAAGTTATACGCTCCTTTGTACTGCCAAAGGAACAATGGAGCTGGAAAAGACATACCAGTATTATCTGGAGCCTATTTATCGGCTTCGAAAAATTCTCGGAGATGAAAAATTCGAGGCCTTAATAAAATACATTAAAGAAGCTAATGATCTAATGATGAAAAATGGGAGGTAACTTATGAATTTTTATCAGGAACTTCAACTCAACCAGGCAGGTTCAAAATCGTATATTGCAAGCTTTAAGAATCCAAAAGATAAATGTAAGCATATTGCTGTTTATCTATTCAAAATTGCACTGGTTGTTGCTTTTTGTGTTTCCTTTGTCACATTATTTTCTGTACTTTTTGGCAATGAAAACAGCATTGCCGGTGTGGTTGTACTGCTTTGCGTGTTAGCATTTCGATATTCCGACCTTGGAATCCAGAATTCTCAGGGCACACTTGGAATTCTTTTCATCTATGGTATTCTTGCATTTGGTCCGAAGCTGTCTAATCTCGCTCCCACCGGATTGTCATTCTGCATCAATCTCATCTGCATTTTCGCTCTGGCACTGATAGGATGTCATAACATTACGATGTTCAACCATTCCACTTTTGTGCTTTCCTATCTTCTCCTGTTTGGTTATGATGTAAGCGGAAAAGCATACCAGATGCGTTTGATCAGTCTTTTGATCGGAGCTGTTTTGACCGCCTCTATTCTATATTTTAAGCATCGCAAGGTGGAATATAAACGCAGCTTCATGGACTTATTTAAAGAGATTCATCTTTCTTCTTCCCGTACCAGATGGCAAATCTGTCTTTCTGTGGGCATTTCCAGCGCAATGTTAATCGCTGCACTTCTCAATGTTCCGAGAGTATACTGGATTGGTATTGCCGCAATGTCCGTTCTGATACCATTTCGTAAAGATGTTGAATATCGCACAAAGCACCGTGTTTTAGGCAATATATTAGGCAGTGCAATCTTTTTTATTTCATATTTGATTTTGCCGGAAGAAATTCGTCCTTGCCTTGGAATTATTGGAGGAATCGGAACCGGATTCTCTGCCAGCTATGTATGGCAATCTGCATTTAATGCATTCAGCGCAATTACAGTGGCTGTACCAACTTTTGGTCTTGCTTATGCAGTTTTACTTCGTATTTTTACAAATGTATTTGGCTCAATTTATATGTGGCTGTTTAATCGGGTATTTGACCCATTTCTTCTTTTTATCAATCAGATATTTGAAAGACCAAAACGCATAACCACTACCTCTTAAGGAGTCAAACAAAAAGGGTCTGCTACAGTACGCACATACTGCAGTAGACCCTTTATTTCATCATTCTCTTAAATCACACTTCCATCTCTGAAAGTAACCGTTTTTTCTCCGTTCTCATAAACCGTGATGTAATCAACCAATGAACCCCAAAGGTCGCTATCGAATTCAGTCACCTGTCCGTTTAAGGATTCCAGCGTTTCCTGAAAGTGGCGGAGATTCTGTCCTCGTGTTTCTATTTCTTCAATCCGCATGGCCAATTCGTCATGCTTTTTCTTTGCCGCCTCAAATCGTGCGGAAAGGACATCATTTTTCTGCCGGTACTCCTCCTGGTCGAGTGCGATACGAGCATTCTCCAGCATTGCCGCCTGAACCATATCCGCAACAAGGGACATTTCCTCGGCATATTTTTCTTTTTCGGCTTCCAGTTCTGATGTATCAGTCAGCTTATCACAAATCAGCTTTACGTTTTCTATCAGTTCATCCCGATTGGCAAGCAGCTTATTCAGGCTTTTCAGGAACACAGTCTTTACTTCCTCTTCCATGATGTGCGGTGTAGTACAGCGCTCATCGTTATATTTGTTGTTGCAGCGGTAGATAACTTTACGGTACTGGTCGGTGGAGTGCCAGACCTTTGCACCATACCATCCCCCGCATTCACCGCACTTAATTTTACTTGAAAAGATACTGACACCGCTATAGCGTGATGCTCCTGTCTTTCTGCGCTCCATTTCCTGCTGAACCATATCAAATACTGCAGGATCGATAATGGCTTCATGGTCATCTTCGATATAATACATCGGTATTTCACCACAGTTTTTCTTTGTCTTTTTAGTCAGAAAGTCCACAGTAAATTCTTTCTGAAGGAGTGCGTCACCTTTGTACTTTTCATTTGTCAGAATACGGCGGATTGTAGTTGCATTCCACTTATCTTTTCCGCCGGGCGTTTTAATGCCTTTCTCTGTTAAATGAATAGCAATCGTATGCGGTGTCATGCCTTCAAGAAACAGACGGTATATCAGCTTTACAATTTCAGCCTGTTCCGGGTTCACAACCATTTTTCCATCGGAGCCTTTGTCATATCCGAGGAACCGGCTGTAGGCAACACTAACCTTACCATCGGCAAAACGCTTTCTGTGTCCCCAGGTTACATTCTCTGAAATAGAACGTGCTTCTTCCTGGCTTATACTCGACATAATGGTAAGGAGCAGTTCTCCTTTGCCGTCAAACGTCCAGATATTCTCCTTTTCAAAATAACACTCTACGTTATTTTCTTTCAGAAGCCGGATAGTTGTCAGGCTGTCAACGGTATTTCTTGCAAAACGGCTCACACTTTTTGTTATGATAAGGTCAATTTTTCCTGCCATTGCGTCCGATATCATTCTCTGAAAGCCCTCTCTGCGTTTGGTGGAACAACCGCTGATACCCTCATCAGTGTACACCCCAACAAACTCCCAGTCCTCACGTCCTTTTATGTATTCAGTGTAATAGCTTATCTGAGCAGCGTATGAAGTTAACTGTTCTTCGCTGTCAGTTGACACACGAGCATAGGCAGCAACCTTACGCTTGACAGGTGCATCAATCGGTGCTGATGTGTATCGGCTGATTGATGCAGGTATTTTCGTTATTTTTGGCATTTTTTCCTCCTTGGTATTGGCCAATGCTCCGTTACAGAATGACCATCTCGAAAATAGAACTTCAGTCTGTCTTCTTCCACATCGATATGGTCAATTCTCCGTTCAAACTCCTCTTCATTAAATGCATCAATGCTGAGAACCTGTGCTGCCATAGTACGCAGCAAATCATCACGAAGACTTGCGGAATTACATCCTTTATGTTCCGAACATCTCCAGTGACTAACTTTGTCGCCATTTGCAGAGGTGCGTGTGCCTTTCCGGAAATTACATCCGCACCTTACGCATTTAATCACTTTTGAGAAACAAGTCATATCCGCCCGATTCGGTCTTTTTCCATTTCTGCGTTTCAAGGAAGTTGCAGCCCTTCGTTCTTCCGTCCAGCAGTCCTGATGTCCTGTGTTTTTACACGCTTCCGTTACAACTGTTCCATCTTTCAGATGAAACTCTAATGTTTCACGCTTCGGAACGTAAATAACATCCACACGTTCAAGAAAAACAGACTCATCAAATTCCTGCAATCCAAGTACTTTTGCACAGGTTTCCTGCAAGTGCTTATGATTGATACTGCCGCCGACAGTACAGCGACCGCCTTTTATCTTTCGGCTTCCACAAAGCCAGTATTCTACATAACCTCGGTCTGTTCTGATTTCATGCATATAGCTTTTATGGCAGAAAGGACACTTGATTTTTCCTGTAAAGCAGCAGGTATTCAGTGATTTGTTTGCCAGAGGGCCTAACTTTTTCCTTCTTTCCATTTCCTCCTGCACCCACCTGAAAGTCTCCATATCTATAATGGCTTCATGCGTATTTTCCACATAGTACTTTGGCAGTTCGCCGTTATTCTTCTTTCGGTGTTTGGTAATCGGGTCGGTAATGTATTCCTTTTGCAGAAGCATATTGCCTGTATACGTGATATTGGTCAGAATAACCTTTATATTGGAATCTATCCAGCGATATCCTCTCTTTGTTGTGATACCTTCGGCATTCAGTTCCCGTTCCGTTTCCAGCCTTGATTTTCCGTCAAGGAAGTTTCGGAATATTCTCTTTACAATTTCTGCTTCTTCCGGGACAACGACCAGTTTGTCATCAACCCATTCATAGCCGAGTATTGGATTTCGATTGCATGGATCACCTTTTTCAAAGCGTTTCCGAATGCCCCACTTTACATTTTCAGAAAGACTACGGCTTTCTTCCTGTGCAAAGCTGGCGAGAATGGTCAGCATCAGTTCGCCATCACCCGACAAGGAATTGATGTTCTCTTTTTCAAATCGTACTTCAACACCGATATCTTTCAGAGGCCGTATCGTTTCCAGAAGGTCCACGGTGTTTCTGGCAAATCGTGATATACTCTTGCAAAGGATAATATCAATGAGTCCTTTTTCACAGTCAGAAATCATTCTTTGAAACTCCTGCCGTTTCTTGGTCTCTGTTCCTGATATAAAATTATCAGCATAAACTCCTGCATACTCCCATTCGGGATTCTTTTGTATCAGTTCGCTATAGTAGCTTATTTGTGCTGACATTGAATGCATAAGGCGTTCACACTCCATTGATACACGAGCATAAGCAGCCACTCGCTTTCGCCTTGGCAATACGGGCTCCGTAGGTTCTATTTTGATGATTTTACGCATAACAGCTCTCCTTTCACTACACATATTACCGCTGTTCAGGCTCTAAGTCAACGAATAATGTGCCGATTTTCGGCTCGTATTTCTCCCTGAACATTGTATCAATCTGACGATATTCATCCTCCGAAATCAGATTTGCATGAAACATCTTCTTTACAATGCCCATCGTCACCTGGTACATGGCTTCCTTCTGAATATCCATCTTTTTCACCTCCGAATCGTGCAAGAATATAACATCTGTGGCAGCAGTATTTTCTGTGATTATTGCCGTATGCCTGAAAAGGCTTACCACAATTTGAGCAGATAAAATCATACATAGCTTTCCTGTTAACATCTTTTATATGAGCATTCCACCATTTCATTCTGCATTTATCCGAACAGAACTTTTTCTGACGTACTCTTGGCGGCTGCGTGATTGGCTCGCCGCAGCAAAGGCAGAACTGCCCTTTATGTCTGCTGCAAAAGGATTTTATCGTGTTGACAGACAATCCTACAGTTTCTGCAATCTTAGAAAACGACATTCCCTTTGAACGCAATGTGAGTACAGTAGATTTTTGTGCATCTGTCATTGAAACCACCTCCTACTTTACATAGGACGGAAATATGGCTTTTGAGTACCGAAAAACAAAAAATCCCCACGAAATATGAAAAAATCATATCTCGTGGGGATCGTTATCAGATGTCAGCCTTGTTCACCCAACCGGTCACATAAGAACCGGTAGGTGTTTTTCCGCAGTTTGCAGAAGAATTTGTAATACGCATTCTGCCATTTATCACTTGTCCATCATAGAGATAGTACGTTCCGGATTTCTTTGTTCCGTTTTTGGCTGTGCTGGAGGAATACAAAGTGACATTGTTCAGCGTAATTTTTGTGTCTTTTGTATATGTCTTTTCAGCAACGGTATATACCGCTTTGCCTGAATTATCAAAAACGCTGTAACCTGCCTTGCAGGCTTTCTTTGCATTTTCCAGAGAAGAATATGCACCAATCTGGCTCTTAGCGTCAGACCAGGACTTCCTTACTCTGTAAAGCTGTTTTTCTGTTGACGGTGTAGATGTAGAACCAGCATTCAGATAAGATTCGACCTTCTTCTTGAACTCCTCCCAATGTGGCAGAATGTAGGCAGGGCACATCTTGTAGGAATTCTTCGCCGTATTGAGATAATCCACAGTACCCGACTTTCCGTCCCTGACATTCAGCCAGTGGGTATGGGTATAGAGATGATTGATGTCAAAACCATACTTCTTCAGAAGCGCAGCGGCAAGTCTTGCACAGTTGTCCTCGGATTTCTTATCCTTATCATTGTAAGTAGAGCTCATAATACACTCAATGGCAATGGTTCTGCGGTTTCCGTTTCCGCTGCCGTCAGCGGCGTGCCAGCCACTAAGCGTTAAAGGTAGATTCTGCCATGCACAAGTGTTGTCTACATAATAATGTACTCTGACGTCTTTCATATTGCCATTGTAAGTTGCTCTGGTATACTGTTCCGCAGGGGTTGTCCCACTTGCCACCGAAATCCATTCTGTATTGTGAACAGTGATACCGATAACTTTGCCCTCCATAGAAACGGAGGGCATATCGATGTGATTTGGATTGTGCTTTGTGAGCAAATATTCATTGACGGTTACACCGCCGAGAGTTGTTGTGTTATCAGGTTTCAGAATTGCCATGATCAGTTTCCTCCTTGATTTCTTCTTC
>ENA-OPCA01000974-OPCA01000974.1-human-gut-metagenome-genome-assembly--contig:-NODE-974-length-24160-cov-7.192989_pt1 | contig 24160 bp, 20 predicted proteins | sample MGYA00241076_ERZ501468 | MGnify/ENA primary metagenome ERZ501468 (study PRJEB25962, sample SAMEA2042633) | human gut metagenome | biome: human gut; feature: human-associated habitat; material: faeces... | reverse complement strand
GTGTGCTCTTTTTACAAATTCCTCACCTTTTCCAAACCTGCATTTGATATGCTGGGATATGTCAGAAAAGATCGTCTGCAGGATCGCACCTTCTTCTAGTAAGCGATCGATCTGTTCAAAGGCTTTTGTGTAAGTGCAAAAGGAACCTGTCATTGCTACTCCGATTCTTTTATTTTTCAATACCATGTTTGATCTCTCCACTGATTTCTAAAACTTTTTTTGCAAGCATGATCCCAGAAGATTTCGGGGAATAAATGCCTGGAAGACTTGGGCATAGTTTTGCACAGATTCCTAGTTTTTCCGCCATTTGATGGTTTGTTCCACCAGGATAGGAAGCAATATCTATGATACAGGATTCTTTGGAGATCTTCCTGAGGATATCTTCTTTTAGGATCTGTTTTGGAACGGTATTAAAAATATGATCATACTGACAGATCCGCCGTTTTAGTTCCGTAAAATCCATAACCTCAAGTCCAAAAGATTTTGCAAGACTTCTTGCTGTTTTATTTCTGGCACAGACTGTTACCTGAGCATCCATTCCTTTTAGTTTCGCTGCAAGAACTTTTGCACATCTTCCATAGCCAAGGACCAGACAACGACTTTTGTGAAGATTGATCGGCTGCATCTTGATCGCTTCCATGATCGCACCTTCTGCAGTTGCAATCGCATTGTAGATAGCGACATCATCCATTTTCATGAAGTCAAATGCTTTGATTTCTTTTTGTTCACATTCATGTCGAATTTCTTCATTGATACATCCCCCAAATAAAATCTGTTCTTTCGTCATTTCTTGAAGCAGTATTTCTACTGACATTTTTTTGTTGCTAGAACTTCCTGTGATTTCCCCGTTTTTTGAAAAAACGACGGGTCCAATCATGCACTTCGCTTCTCTTATGACATTTTCAAAAGATTTACCTTCCTTGCATTCTGATCCTTCTTTTTGGGTTGCATATGTGATAACCTGATATCTTTGATTTTTTAGATAGTTGGCTAAATATACCTGTCTCATATCGCCGCCGATAACGGCAAAATCATAAATCACAGTCTTTTTTCCTTTCTTTTTTCTTCTATTTAATATATGTGATTTTTATTCATTTTGTTCTTTTAAAAATACATCAATTTTACCCCTTTAAAAATTAAAAAGTAGTGATATAATAAACTCAAGTGCATAGAAACACCTACAATACAGCAAGAGCTTCCACTACACTGGGAGCTCTTTTTGTGTATTTATATATTTTATACACAAAGTACTTCCGGTGTTATACCATAACATGCATAATATCTTAATGTTTTTTCAAGGAGGAACTTTTTATGAACACATTAACTGCAGAAAAAAGAGATTTGAAAACAAAGGCTAAAAAATTAAGAAAAGAAGGTTATGTTATCGGAAATCTGTTTGGCAGAGATATCGAAAATTCCATTCCATTGAAAGTTGATTCCCGTGAAGCCGCTAAATTCTTAAAGGATAACAAAAAAGGAGCTCATATTACTTTACTTGTTGACGGAGAAAATGTAGACGCCATCGTAAAAGAAATCGACTACAATGCCATGAAAAACGAAACAATGTTTATTAACTTCCAGGCATTAGTTGCTGACGAAAAGATCCACACAACTGCTGCGATCGAATTATTAAACGAAGATGCTGTACAGAATGGTATCGTTGAACAGTCCTTATCTGAAATCGAATACAAAGCATTCCCAGCTGATATCGTTGAAAAGGTTGAGATTGATTTAACACAGTACAATGTTGGTGATATGATCCATGTCAAAGACTTGCCATTAGCTGCTAACAGCAAAATCTCTCTTGTTACACCAGAAGATACTCTGGTCGTTAACATCGCAGAACCTGAAGCTGTTCCTGAAGATGAAGACGAAGAAGCGGCTGAAGAATAAATAAATCAGTGAAAGAAAAGACTCGATTTTCATAATTAAAAATCGAGTCTTTTTATTTTGCCTTTTCTTTGATATCCTTTAAAAAATCCAGCATTTTTTCTCGGATGTTTTTCTCTGCATTCTGAGATCATCAACTGAATCTTAAATTTAAAATCTTCAGATTCCAAGATCGTAAATGGATGTTCTTCTGTTACACAAACCGATAAATGTTCACTCTCATATTGTGGATAAGTTCCTGTAAATCCTTGTTCTTTCAGTTTTTTATCAACCTGTTCCCTGTATCGTTGAATCTTCTGATCGATTCTTTCTCCATAATTCCTTGCTGGATATGGATCAGAAGCATTGCAGACTTTCTCGCAGATCAATTCATATAAATCTTGTCTCTTTGGATCTTGCAGTTTCTTTGCAAGCGTCATCTCCATTCGTTTGGTTGGGTGCTTCTCATATTTATCGATCCATTTTAAATAATCTTTATCACCTGCCTGCATAGCAAGATTTCTCATACATTCTAATCCTTCTTCGGTTTTGTCATACCATTCTTCTGGATCTTCATTGATTGGAAAATAGTAATAAAATGGTGCAAATTCGATCAGTGACATGATCTCCATCTCTTGATCATTACACACTTCTTCCCCTAAAAAGCGATATTTCTCACGGATCGTTCCAATCATATAGACTAGCTGGCGCCACTGCTCAGCTCCATCTCTCCAGAAATGTCCGATCTCATGATACCGGTAACAGTTCGTATGTTCCATGATCGCATCAAACCACATCGTAAAGACACTTTCTTCTCCCTGATGAACAATTAACCCATAACGACCTTCTCGTTCTTCTAGTTGTGCCCACATCTCTCCTTCATAGTCTTTGTCATATTTTCCAGAGATACGAAGTCCATGAAAACTTAGATAACACTCAATTGCATCGTTCATCATATATGGAACATATCCTGTTTGATTTCCATCTTTTTCTTCGACTTGAAGTTCAAACACCTGATATTCAAATATCTGCGCAAGCAACTGTATGGATCTTGATATTTCTTCTAAATTTGTTTCAAAATAGTTCATACGGAATTCCTTTTCCTATTATCTATATATTTTATTTATATTTCTGAATTTCATTTAAAAAACGTTCGCCATATTTCTGAAGCTTATGTTCTCCGACTCCATTGACTTCTAACATTTCCTCATCATTAGAAGGTTTCATCGTACTCATATGTACCAGTGTCTTATCGGAAAATACCATATATGGCGGAATTTTCTGTTCGGATGCGATCATTCTTCGAAGTACACGTAATGCTTCGAACAATTCTGTATCTTCCTCAGCAAGTGCTGCCACAGCCCCTGCTTTCTTACGTTTCTTCGTCTGAATCTTGCGTTCTTCTTTCTCTTTTTCGACTTCTTTTGGAATCTTGATCTCAAAGTTCCAGTTATCATCAATCTTAGTAATATCTGCAACGCTTAAAACCGGATATTCATCATCTGTCATTTCCAGATATCCATAGACTAACATTTCATTGATGATCTGTCGTATCCTTGCAATGCTTTCTGATGCCAATGCTCCATATTGTGAATTCTCATCTAAATGACGGCTTAATACTTTCTGGCTCTTTGAACCTTTTAAAATATCAACGATCGTGGATAGTCCGAAATCTCGATAACAATCTCTAATACATTGGATGATAGCTTTCGCTTCCATTGTTGCATCAACCGTTTCAAACTCGGTCAGACAGTTTAAGCAGTTTCCACAGTATCCGCTTGTCTGTTCTCCAAAATAATTTAAAATATAATGACGTAAACATTCCTTCGTATAGCAGTAAAATGTCATCTGACGAAGTCTTTCCCAGTCTCTTTCCATCACGATCTGCTTTGTGATCGCATCTAATTCCTCATTCTCCTCTCCATTTTCGATCAGAAAACGATTGGTTCGGTTATCAATCGGAGCATAATATAAGATACATTCCGCAGGTTCTCCATCACGTCCTGCTCTTCCTGCTTCCTGATAATAACTTTCCATGTTCTTCGGCATATTATAATGAACAACAAAACGAACATCCGGCTTGTCGATTCCCATTCCAAAGGCATTTGTCGCTACCATGATCTGCTTTCTGTCATAGATAAAATCTTCCTGATTTTCCTTTCGTTCTTCATCCGATAATCCTGCATGGTATCTTGTCACGGAGAATCCATCTTCTCTTAACTGATAGCAGACTTCCTCAACATTTTTCCTAGATAAACAGTAAATGATCCCGCTGCTTCCTGGCATCTTTTCTTCTTTTTCTTTTAAATAACTTAGTAATTCTCTATACTTATCCCGTGGGCGTTTTACTGCATAGTAAAGATTCTCCCGGTCAAACCCTGTCGTTAATACAAATGGATCTCTCAGGTTCAAAATATCCATAATATCATCCCTGACTTCTGCTGTCGCTGTTGCTGTATATGCAGTCAGTACAGGACGATACGGAAGTTTCTTTAAAAATTCCAGAATTTTTAGATAACTTGGTCTGAAATCCTGCCCCCACTGTGACACACAATGTGCCTCATCAACTGCCAGCATTGATATCTTCACTCCACTATTTAGCGCAAAATTGATAAAACCTTCTGTTTCCAAGCGTTCTGGTGCCACATAGATGATCTTGTATCTTCCCTGCATCGCATATTTTAATGCGGTATGATACTGTCCCTGTGTCAGAGAACTATTTAAAAATGCCGCATGAATTCCGGCTTGATTCAGTGTCCCAACCTGATCTTTCATCAGCGAGATCAGTGGTGAGATCACGAGTGTGATCCCATCCATCATCAGCGCCGGAATCTGAAAACAAAGAGACTTTCCTGCTCCTGTCGGCATGATTCCTAAGACATCCTGCCCATTTAATGCTGCCTCGATCAATTGTTCCTGACCTTGGCGGAATTCATCATATCCAAAGTATTGTTTTAATAGTTTCTTCGCTTCTTGTATCTTACTCAAATCTATCACTTCCTATTGTTTTATTTATACTTTTACCACTCTCATCGTTTATATTCCCATTTTTTTATTTCATAGGGGATTTCATTGAAATTTCCTATGAAATGAAAAAGCTTCCAATCACATTTAGCACACCCGCAAGCAGCATAACAATGATCGGGTCTTTTTTCTTTCTCAATAAAAGGTACATACAAATGATAAAAATACCACCCTGTATCCAGTTGATCTGTTGAAACTCTATATGACTTCCCTGAAAAAATGCCTGTGCAAGGATCGTAATTCCAGAAGTCAAGATCAGTGCGATCACCGCAGGATGTAAAGTATTTAACACCATTTGTAGTCCTTCCATATGACGATATTTTACATAAAAATACGCAATTGCTGTCACGATCACACACGCAGGGAATACACATCCCATCGTTGCACATAATGCTCCTTGCCACCCTGCGACTCTTATGCCCACGAAAGTCGCCGCATTAATTGCGATCGGTCCCGGTGTCATCTGCGAAATCGTTACGAGATCTCCAAATTCAGAGACAGACAGCCAGTGATATACATCTACCATCTGCTGCTGTATCATTGGCATTGCTGCATATCCGCCTCCGAAACTAAATGCTCCAATCTTTAAGAAACTTAAAAATAATTGCAAATAGATCATTCTCTACCTCCTGTCTTCTTTCTTGAAATACCATATTGTACGATTCCAACTCCAATACATGCAAGAATAATATAGATCACACTAATATCAAAGACATAACTTGCCATAAATGCCACAACCATAATGATCGCAAGTTCCATTCTGTTTTCCTTCTTACTTTGCCCTTTTGCCATCTCGTACACAACACTGATGATCACCGCGCCAACACCCGTCTGCATACCAGAAAGCATCGCTGCAACAATCCTGTTATCCCGAAATATTTCATAAAAAACAGAGACTACAGATATAATCAAAAATGGCGGTAGAACAGCTCCGAATACACTTACGATCACACCACTGATACCTGCTACTTTATAGCCAACAACGATTGCTCCATTCACTGCGATCGCTCCTGGGGCTGATTGTGCGATCGCCACCAGATCAAGCATCTCGTCTTCTTCGATCCAATGATATTCATTCACAAACTTCTTCTGCATCAAAGATACAATCATATAGCCGCCACCAAAGGTAAATGCACTTAAATATAATGTTTCTATAAACAACCGCAATAATTTTTTCTTTTTTTCCATTTCTTTTTCTTCCATATGACATCTCCAATCAAAAATCTTACCATTTATACTGGTGCAAACTGGCTGTTATATAATCTGGCATACACACCATTTTTCGCTAAAAGTTCTTCATGTGTTCCCTGCTCCAAAATATGTCCATTTTCCATAACAAGTATCACATCCGCATTCTGAATCGTTGAAAGTCGGTGGGCTACGATAAAACTTGTTCTTCCTCTCATCATCGTTTCAAATGCCTTCTGAATTCGGATCTCTGTCATCGTATCAATGGATGATGTCGCTTCATCTAAGATCAGCATTGGAGGAAGGCTTAACATGATCCTTGCAATACAAAGCAGCTGTTTCTGTCCCTGTGACAGATTTCCGCCACCTTCTGTGATGATCGTGTCATACCCATCTGGCATTCGCTCAATAAATCCATGTGCATTGGCTTCTTTTGCTGCCATGATCATCTCTTCCTCAGTTGCATCTGGTTTTCCATAGCAGATATTTTCACGGATCGTTCCGGTTTTCAACCATGTCTCCTGAAGTACCATTCCATAGCTGGATCGTAGACTTTCTCTCGTGACATCCCGGATATCATTCCCTTCCACCTTGATCATTCCTGCATTCACATCATAAAAACGCATTAAAAGATTAATCAACGTTGTTTTCCCACATCCTGTCGGTCCAACGATTGCAATCCGCTGTCCTGGTTCCACTTTCAGATTAAAATCCTGGATCAAAGGTACTTCTTTCACATAAGAAAAGTCCACATGCTCTAATTCTACATTTCCTTTCACATCCTGTAACGCCGTCGCATCTTTGGCATCAGGAATCATCGGCTCCTCATCTAATAATTCAAAAACTCTTGCCGCAGAAGCTAAAGAATTCTGAAATTCTGTGATAACCCCTGTGATCTCATTAAATGGCTTTGTATACTGGTTTGTATAACTTAAAAAACTTGATAACTGACCAACACTGATACTTCCACGAATAACGCTCATACATCCTGCGATCGCAACCCCTGCATAGATTCCTGAATACATAAATCTGGTTGCCGGATTTGTGATAGATGAGAAAAATGTCGCTCTTAAGGAGTAATATGCAAGATCATCATTGATCTGATCAAACTCTTCCTGTGCTTTTTCTCCATGATCAAACACTTTGACTACTTTAATATTTCCAAGCATTTCATTGACAAATCCTGTCATATTTCCTCTAGTCTGTGATTGTTTCCGGAACATATTAAAACTTCGCTTTGAGATAAAACTTGCGATAAAAAACGAAAACGGACTTAAAATAACAACGACTAATGTGATCCATGGATTGATTCCTAACATAAAACAAATGGTTCCAATGATCGTGATCACACCAGTAAATAACTGTGTAAATCCAAGCAGCAATCCATCCGTAAACTGATCAATATCCGTTACGATACGGCTGATCAAGTCTCCTGAGGAGTGTGCATCTACATAAGATAATGGCAGTTTCTGCAAATGCTCAAATGCCTGAATCCTTAAATCTTTTCCAATCTTATATGTAATCTGGTTATTGACATGATTCATCAGCCACTGCGCTGCTGCCGTCAATACGATACAGATCATGATCGTTTTTATAATACTTATCAATCTTGCAAAATCAACATTTCCTTTTGATATAATGCAATCCACACCTTGTCCTGTCAGAATCGGAACATAAAGTGTCAGTGCCACACTGATCACCGCCAACACTAAAGACGCAAAGATCAAAAATCGATAAGGCTTCATATATTCCATGATCCTTTGTAATGTCTTTTGTTTTTTGTCTTTCTTCATGATCTTATGCCTCCTCTCCTGCCATCTGTGATGCGCAGATTTCTTTATATACCTGATTCTCTTTTAATAGCTGTAGATGAGTCCCGATTCCTGCAATCTTTCCATCATCCAACACTAAGATATGGTCAGCATTACGAATCGTTGATACTCTCTGGGATACAAGAAATACTGTCATATTATCTGTATTTTCTTTGATCGCTTTTCGAAGTCTTGCATCTGTTGCAAAGTCAAGTGCGGATGCACTATCGTCAAGAATTAAGATCTCAGGTTTACGTACTAATGCTCTTGCGATCGTTAGTCTCTGTTTTTGTCCGCCAGATAAGTTTCCTCCATTTTGTTCAATTCTAAAGTCTAATCCCTGTTCCTTCTGATCAACAAATTCTCTTGCCTGTGCGATATCCAATGCCTGATAGATTTCTTCATCTGTGGCATCTTCTTTACCCCATTTCATATTATCTCTTAGGCTTCCTTCAAACAAAGATGCTTTCTGCGGAACAAATCCGATCTTTCCTCGGATAAATTCTGGTTTTAATTCTTTCTCATCAACTCCACGGTATAGAATTCTTCCTGATGTCACATCATATAATCTTGCGATCAAAGATACAAAAGTACTCTTTCCTGACCCTGTACCTCCGATCACCCCGATCGTTTCGCCTTCTTTCACCGCAAAATCAAATGGATGGATCGTCTCTTTTCTTGCACCATGATAGACAAACGATGTATCTTTAAACTCAAGAATAGGTGTATCTTTCTTCTCTTCTATATCTGTTTTTCCAGTTTCCTTCATGGATGGCTCTAATGCAAAAATCTGATCCACACGGTCAAGACTTGCAAACGCTCTAGATAAAATGATCAAAAGATTCGCAAGTTTTACAAGTTCTACAAGGATCTGTGACATATAATTGATCAAGGCAATGATCTGTCCTTGTGTTAAATAACCCAGATCAACCTGTTTTCCACCAGACCATAGGATTGCAATGATTCCCAAATTAATGATCATGTAAGTCAGAGGATTTAGTAACGCTGAAATCTTTCCAACGTGGATCTGTTTGTTATAAAGCTGTCCACTTTGTAATCTGAAATTCTCTTCCTCACTTCTTTGTCTGTTAAATGCACGGATCACACGAATTCCAAGAAGATTTTCCCTTGTACTTTTTAATACTCCATCGACCTGTTTTTGTACTTTCTTATACATTGGCATCGTGATCCATAAGATCAGTCCAACAACCACTGCCAATGCTGTGATCGTAAATACAAAGGAAATCGCTGCCTTATGATCCACCGTAAATGCCATGAACATCGCACCAAATACAACAAATGGTGACCTTAAAAACAAACGCAGGAACATGTTAACTCCATTTTGCACCTGATTGATATCATTACTCATGCGGTTGATCAACGTTGATGTCCCAACCTGATCGATCTCCTGATAAGAAAATTGATTCATATGTGCAAACAAATCACTTCTCATTGACTTTCCTGTATACACAGCCGATCTTGCCGCAAAATACTGTGCTGTGATAGAAAATGAAAATCCAATGATTCCAAGTAAGATCAATAATCCTCCCATCTTCCACAAATATCCAATATCGTGATGTCCGATTCCTACATCGATCATGCTGGCAACGACCAATGGTACAAATAGTTCAAAACTAGCTTCCAGCATCTTAAATAATGGTGCAAGGATCGTAACACAAAGATGCTCCTTTAAATATCCTAGTAACCGTTTCATCGATTCGTACTCCTTCTTTTATCTTACTATTTTCTTTAGTATACACCATTTTATTTTTTATTTGAACATAGTACCAGATATTTTACGAAAACAAAAAAGTACCGCTTAGAGCCAGGTAACATGCTCTAAACGGTACGGGGATGATTTATGGTTCAAAAAGAGTTATTTGTCTTCCTTTTGAACAGAACAATATCCTTGTGGGTGACTGCTGTGCCATTTCCATGCGGATGCAATGATTTCTTCAAGATCTGCATGTTCTGGCTTCCAGCCAAGGATATTCTTCGCTTTTTCACTGGAAGCGATCAAGACAGCCGGATCTCCAGCTCTTCTTCCTTCTTCCACAGCCTTGATCGGCTTTCCTGTCACTTTTCTGGCTGTTTCGATGACTTCTTTTACAGTAAATCCAACACCATTTCCAAGATTGAAGATGTTGCTTTCATTACCTTCCATTAAGTATTTCACTGCCAGAATATGTGCTTGTGCAAGATCTGTTACATGAATATAGTCTCTTACACAAGTTCCATCTTTTGTATCATAATCAGTTCCAAAGATACTGATTGCTTCTCTTTTGCCATTTGGCACCTGTAAGATCAATGGGATCAAATGTGTTTCTGGATTATGATCTTCTCCAATCTGTCCACTTACATGTGCTCCGCAGGCGTTAAAGTATCTTAAAGATACATAACGAAGTCCGTGAGCGCGTCCAACCCATTTAAACATTTTTTCCATAGAAAGTTTTGTCTCTCCATAAGTGTTGGTAGGTTCTGTGCGGTCTGTCTCCACGATCGGTACCTTTTCTGGTTCTCCATAAGTTGCTGCTGTTGAAGAAAATACGATCTTATCGATGCCATGTTCTACTAAAGACTGCACCATTGTTTTTGTTCCACAAAGGTTGTTATCGTAATATTTTAATGGGTCAACCATGCTTTCTCCGACTAAGGAGTTTGCCGCAAAATGAATGACTGCATCAATATCTTTTTCCTGATCTAGTACACTGTCTACAAAGTCTTTATCTCTTAAATCTCCTTTATAAAACTTCGCCTGTGGATGAACTGCCTCGATATGTCCTGTTTCCAGATTATCGATGATCACGACTTCTTCTCCAGCATCGATCAGTTCGTATACTGTATGAGAACCTATGTATCCAGCTCCGCCTAATACTAATATTTTCATTGTCTTTCTTTCCTTTCTATGACCTTGTCATTATAAAACTGCAATAAATCGGTCGAATGCTTTTCTTCCTTCTTCATTATATTTATAAACTCCGGCGTCTTCAAGAACCTTAACAAATACCTGTCCGATCTCTTCTTTTAAGATATCCATGACATTTCCTTTATTGATATCTGTATATTTTCCTTTGATTTCTTCAACCCATGCTGCATGCTTCTTTAAATCTTCCTTAGAAACAATATCTTCTCCTTTGATCAGACACTGGCTTAAATGTTCCATCTCTACCTTTAATCTAGATGGCAGAACAGCAAGTCCCATAACCTCGATCAGCCCGATATTTTCTTTCTTGATATGATGATACTCATTGTGTGGATGGTAAAGTCCTAATGGGCACTCTTCAGTTGTGATATTATTACGAAGTGTCAGATCCAGTTCATACATATCACCTTTTTTACGTGCGATCGGTGTGATCGTATTATGTGGTTCTCCTTCTGTCTCAGCAAAAATATATGCTTCTTCATCCGTGTATCCACGCCATTTTTTCAAAATATGATCAGCAAGATCAATGAGGCGTTTTTCATCTTTACTCTGAATACGGATCACAGATAATGGCCAGTGAACGATTCCTGCTTTGACATCTTCATATCCTGGGATTGTAAATTCTTTTTCAATCTCTGCTCGTTCCATAGCAAATTCATAATGACCGCCTTGGAAATGATCGTGTGTTAAGATAGAACCTCCAACGATCGGAAGATCGGCATTCGATCCAAGGAAATAATGAGGAAACTGTTTTACAAAATCAAATAGTTTTGTAAATGCTGCCCGATCGATCTTCATTGGTACATGCTGTCCATTAAATACGATACAATGCTCATTGTAGTATACATATGGAGAATACTGGAATCCCCATTTTCTGTCATTGATCGTAAGCGGTATGATCCTGTGATTCTGTCTTGCAGGGTGATTCATTCTTCCTGCATATCCTTCATTTTCCATGCAAAGCTGACACTTTGGATAAGAACTTTGCTTTGCATTTTTCGCTGCTGCGATCGCTTTCGGATCTTTCTCTGGTTTGGAGAGATTGATCGTGATATCAATATCTCCATATGGACTATTTACTTTCCATTTCATATCTTTTTTGACGCGGTCTCTTCGGATATAGTTGGTATCCTGGCTGAATTCATAGAAAAACTCTGTTGCTTTCTTTGGACTCTCTTCATAATAGGTACGGAATTCTTTGATGACTTGGCTTGGTTTTGGTGTCAGGATTCCCATTAATTTTGTGTCAAATAAATCTCTTGTCACGATATCATCACTTTTGATGATATAGCGGTCATAAGCTGTATCTGTCAAACGATCTAAAATCTCTGGCAGGATGATTTCTTCTCCTTCAATATCAGGATCTTCATATTCATCTAATCGAAACACTTCCAGATATTGATTGATCGTATAGATTTCATCTTCTGGCATGATCAGTTTTTTATCAAGTCCATATGTTACAAGTTTTTTGATATCTTTTTGTAAATCCATCTTATTCCACCTCAAATCGATATGTTGTTACTGCTTCGTATTCTTCGCCTTTTCTTAAAATTACCTTTGGTTCTTTTTCTATATGTATGGAGTTTGGTAAGAACTGGGCTTCTAAGGCAACACCATCTCTGTTTTCATATGGTTTCCCACCTTTTCCATTACATCCGCCAGACAGGAAGTTTCCTGTGTATACCTGAATGCATGGAAGTGTTGTTGTCATCGTCATTTTTCTTCCAGTTTCTTTGTCATATAGAACTAACTGGTCATCTTCATCTTTTACCATAAAAGAATGATCATAACCTCCGGCAAGTTTTAACTGTTCATGATCATCGTTGATCCGCTCTCCGATCTCATGAAATTCTTTAAAGTCAAATGGTGTGTTTTCTATCTTTAAAAATGTTCCATTGGCAAGACAGTTTTCATCAACACATGCAATCTCATCCGCTTTTACCTTTAACTGATGATGATAAATTTTATCTTTTCCAGCAGATAAATTAAAGTAAGAATGATTTGTGATATTGATCAGTGTATCCTGATCGGATACTGCTTCATATTCCATTTTTAATGTATTATCGCATAAACGATACACAACTTTCAGATAAAGACTTCCCGGATACCCCTCTTCCATATCTGGTGAAAGATAGATAAAACGGATTCCATCTTCCAGCAATTCATATTTAAATATCTTTTGATTAAATCCTTTGATTCCTCCATGGAGAGAATTCTTTCCATTGTTTGCTGCCAATTCATATGTCTTTCCATTTAATTCAAACTTTGCATCTCCGATACGATTTGCAACACGTCCGGCGATCGCTCCCATGTAACTTCCATCTCCATGCCAGCAATCTTCCACATTCTCAAATCCAAGAACAACATCCCCAAAGTTTCCTTCTCTGTCTTTTGTAAATACAGATAACACATGACATCCAAGATTACTTGTGATCACCTTGATCTCATCATTTTTTAATTCGAATAAGCAGACTCCGTTATCTCTTTGTTCTATCATTCTTACTTTCACCATCTTATAATACCTTCATTCCTCCGTATGGACGTACTTTTAAGACATGACATGCTCCTTCACCAAATACATGTTCCATGTTCTTTTTGTACATACTAACAATATCATTTGGCACAAATGCCTGAATCGTTCCTGCAAATCCTCCACCATGAACTCGGCTGACTCCTTTATCTCCTAAGGAAATATCACTGATCGCCAATCCGATCGATACACTCTGATTTGTCAGGTCATGGCTTGAATATACATTTTGTAAATATTTAAAGGATGAATCACCAGATTCTTTGATCAATTTCTTAAATGTATCAAAATCTCCTTCTTCTAAAGCTTTTACCTGCTGATCTACACGTTTATTTTCCTCAAATAAATGCATTGCACGAAGAACTGCTCTATCTCCTAAGATTTCTCTGATTTTTGGAAGATTTAAGTAAAAATCATCTTTATCAACTTCTCTTAATGCTTCCTGATTAAAGTAATTGGCAACTTTCTTCATTTCGTATGGAATTGCTGCATAATCATCTGTTAAATCTGCATGAGATCCTTTTGTATCCACAATACATAAGCTGTGTCCATATTCTTCAAAATCCACTTCAACCTTTTTGATCTTTGGACTTTGAGGATCTTCAAAATCAATATTGATCAGACCTCCAATGGAAGATGCCATCTGATCCATCAATCCACATGGTTTTCCAAAGTATACATTCTCTGCATACTGTCCGGCCTGCGCCAAAAATACAGGATCGATCTTCATATCGTTATATAACCCAGATAAAATATTTCCGATCAATACTTCAAATGCAGCAGAAGATGACATTCCAGCCCCATTTAATACATCACTTGTTACATAAGCTTCAAATCCACCGATTTTATATCCTTCTTCTTTTAATTTAGAAGCAACTCCCTGAATCAGTGCCTGTGATGTTCCTTTTTCTGCTTTGGCTGGGTCAAAAGAACTAAGACTAACTATGATTCTTTCATATCCCTCTGATTTCAGATCGATCACATCGTCATCTCTTTTTGCAACGATTGCGATCGCATCCAAGTTAATGGAAGTTGCAAGAACTTTTCCAAACTGATGATCTGTATGGTTTCCTCCAACTTCACTTCTTCCTGGAGCACTATAGATTTCTACTTCTTTTTCTCCATAAATCTTTTCAAAGGATTCTAAGGCTTTGATGTAGCGTTCCTGCTGATATTCAATCACTGCTTCATCTACATAAATATCTTTTAATAGTTCATTATGTTTTCCTTGTTTAAATTCCTCAATCAATGTCTGAATGTTTGTTGCCATGTCCTTTTTATTTCCTTTCTTTCACTGTTTTATCATCAACTTCTTTTGTCCGATTACTTTTGATAAATTTATAGTAACACCTTTTAGTAAAATTTACAATAGTTTTTTACTAAAATATTTACCAAATTTTCTTTCTTATTTTTAGTAAATTTTTATTATGCGTTTATCTTTTGTTTTTACTTTATATTTGTTATAATGAGAAAATAATGATATAATTGTCAAAATAAATTTAGTAGAAAGGATATCTGTCATGGCTACGATCAAAGATATTGCCGAGAAAGCAAAGGTTTCTTCTGCGACTGTTTCAAGAATCCTGAATCAAGATGAATCCTTGAGTGTAACTGAACAAACAAGAGAACGTGTATTAAAAATCGCAAAGGAACTTCATTATATAAAGAAAAAAAGTACATCCAATAGCACTGGTAAAAATACATCATCCGATACTGTCATCGGAATTTTTCAATGGTATTCTATGTTTGAAGAACTCGAAGACCCTTATTATCAGTCCATCCGTGTTGGAATTGAAAAATATTGTGCAAATCATCAGATTCGTGTAATCCGTTGTTTTCACAGTGACTCTGATTATAAAGATTTACTAAAAGATGTCGCTGCACTGATCTGTATCGGAAAATTCAATGAACATCAAATGAAATCCTTTACATCCATTACACCAAATGTGATCTTTCTTGATATGAAAACTGCAAGGATTCAGTCCACGACCATCTGTCTTGATTTTAAACAGGCTGTAATTGATGCTCTTGATTATCTGTCAAAAAGACTTGGACATACGCAGATTGCATATCTTGGCGGTAAAGAATATCTTCAAGATAATACGATTTATTTTGAAGAACGTAAAGAAACATTTATTCAATATTGTGAGAAGAATAGGATTACTTACGAACCATATCTTAAAGAACGTGAGTTTTCTGCAGAATCTGGTTATGTAATGATGAATGAATTGATCAAAGAAGGAAATCTTCCAACCGCTGTATTTGCAGCCAGTGATCCAATTGCAATTGGAGCAATTCGTTCTTTATATGAACATGGATTAAAAGTTCCTAGTGATGTTTCTGTGATGGGATTTGATGATATCAGTGTTGCCAGCTTTTCGACTCCGCCGCTAACTACGATTCATGCGCCTGCAGAATTTATGGGAGAGTATGCGGCACATTTTATTTGTACAATGGCTAAGGGAGAATTTCTGGAATATCAGGTACCAGTAAGACTTACTTTGCCTTGCGAATTAAAAATCCGTAAGTCCTGTACTTATCCTAAATCATAAGAGTATCTCATCAAAATTTCCCATAATTCAAAGACAGCCAGATTTCATCCATCTGGCTGTCTTTTCGTGTTCATATGTAGTTTTCGTTGTTTTTTATATTCTTTATGTTGTTAAAATACAATTTCCATAATTTCTGTTTCCAGATCAATTGGTCCTTCTTTTAACAAGTTAATTTTGATTTTATCTTTTTTGGTTGGGATTACTACTGGAGTCTTAACATTGCGTTCATCATAAATTAATGTTTTCAGATCAAAATGTCCGATCACATCTCCTGCCTGAACATAGTCTCCAACTTTTTTCTCCAGATGGAAATAATCTTTCTCATAATTTACTGTATCCATACCGATATGAACCAGCACTTCTACTCCATCTTCAGAGATAAATCCCACTGCATGTCCTGTATCTACCATTGCACCAATTTTTCCTGTAACTGGAGCATAAATTTTATCGTCTGTTGGTATGATCACACATCCATCTCCTAATATTTTTTTTGAGAAGATTGCATCCTTCCCGTAAGATAATTTTCTAACAACACCATCAACAGGTGCATAGATTTTTATTTTCTTCATTTCTCTACCTCATTTAACTTCATACTAATTGCCATATTTTATAATCAATTTCTCCATACATTGAACTCGAAATACTTCAATCAATGGTCCCATACAAAAAGCTGTAATAACTGTTGCAACTCCTACAATACTTCCAAATAAAAATCCAATTGCCACACAAATTACATCGGTCAAAACTCTGGCTACTTTAAAAGGTATTTTTCTATTACTTATTTTTTCAATAATCACACCAAATGCATCATATGGTGAAATTCCCATATCTGCTTCCATGTACATCGCTGCTGCAAAGGAACACATAGTGACTGCAAAGATCATCAATAGAATCCTGATCTGCATAGATAGCATCTCTGGCTGCCCGAGACATTTTGTCAAAACAAACACTCCAAAATCTGCGATATATCCAATTCCAGCCATATTCACAATAGTCCCAGCCCCAATGCAGCTTCTTCCTTTCCATAAAACAAATATAAAAAGTATAATATTAACAAGCAGCTGATATGTTCCAAAACTGATATTCAAAAATCCGCTTACTCCAAGATTCATGCATGTAAATGGATCTGTTCCAAATCTTGACATTCGAAGGATTGCCACAGCAATCCCCAGCAATAAATTTCCCAGAAGCATCATTATAATTTTCATAGTCTTTGTATTCATTATTTTTCACCATGAAGTAAATAAATCTTAGACCAGAAATCTGTACATATCTCTCCACCATCTAAAACTTGTCCAGCAGATGGATCTGAAGTGATCATTCCAGCTTTCATAAGTTCACGTCCTGAATATACTCCATCAACACCTTCTATTGTATATTCCATTTTTTCATCCAATCCATGAAGGCATAATCGACGATATGGGCAGTTAACATCATTTAAAATCTTATAATATCCCATGATCGCATCTTTTTTATCTTCTGATACGACTATCCATGCCGCAATATTTCCTTCAAACGGACTTAACAAACGATAAAATGTTCCCTTCTGAATCAAGCCTCGATACTGTTTTACAAATTCTACCTGCTTTTTAATTTCTTCTTGTTCTTCTTCTGATAATTTTGCAATATTTAATTCGTATCCAAACGCTCCAAAATATGCAACATTCGCTCTTGTAGATAATGGTGTATTTCTAAACAGCTGATGATTTGGTGTTACCGATACATGAGCACCCATACTACTTAATGGATATACCATACTTGTTCCATATTGAATCTTAATACGCTCAATTGCATCACTATCATCACTTGTCCATGTTTGTGGTGCATAATAAAGCATTCCTGGATCAAAACGTCCTCCTCCACTTGCACAAGATTCAAATAAAATTTCTGGAAAACGTTTGGTCAGACGCTCATAAAGGTCATACACACCAAGAATATAACGATGGAAAATCTCTCCTTGCTTATTCGCTGCCCATCCTTTACTGAAACATTCTGTGATACTTCGGTTCATATCCCATTTTATATAAGATACTTTTGAATCTGCTAATAATTTTTCCATCTGATCATAAATGCAATCAACAACTTCTTTTCTTGAAAAATCTAACACAAATTCATTTCTTCCGTGAGAACATTTTCTTCCTGGAGTTTCGATTCGATAATCTGGGTGTTTTCGAAATAGATCACTATTTTCGTTTACCATTTCTGGTTCAAACCATAATCCAAACTTCATACCACATTCTTCTTCAATTCGCTTGGATAATCCAGAAATACCATGCTCTAATTTATTTAAATTAGCAAACCAATCTCCCAATCCTTGCTTATCATCATTTCTTGTTCCAAACCATCCATCATCTAAAACAAACATTTCAATTCCAGCTTTTTTTGCTGATTTTGCAATCTCTACGATCGTATCTTCATTAAAGTCAAAATACGTTGCTTCCCAGTTATTGATCAAAATCGGACGTTCCTTATCTCTCCAGTATCCTCTGGCCAATCTTGTACGGAATAATTTATGGAATGTCTGACTCATTCCATTTAGCCCATCTTCTGAAAATGTGATGATCGCTTCTGGTGTCTGGAAAGATTCTCCTGGCTCTAAATGCCATTGAAATCCCATTGGATGAATTCCCATAAGTATTCTTGTCACATCATAGGTATCGACTTCTGCCTGCATTAAGAAATTACCACTGTATACAAGACTCATACCAATGACATCTCCCTGAAATTCATCCGCAGATTGTCTTTTTAATGCAATAAACGGATTATGGTTATGACTTGAATTTCCTCGAAGACTTCCTACAGATTGTATTCCCTGTTCTAATTTTCTTGTCTTAATCTCTCGTTCTCTTGCCCAGGCTCCTGATAATTGTATCCACTCATAGTCTTTATCCGGAAGATCTAAGCACGCACTCATCGCTCTTGTCAGATCAAAAGACTGATCTCCATCATTTTCAAGGTTCATACTTCTTGTGATCACTGGAAAATCTCTCATGATCGTATAGTATAATGTCATTTTTGCCCCAGTAAGCGAATCTCTTAAAATGATCTCTAATGTCTGTGCTTCTTCTTTTTCTTCTACATAAACAGCTGGTAATCCTTGAAGTTCTGGTTTTCCATCATAAATCTTATGGCTTTCATATACAAAATCCGAAATACGACTTCCATTTTCCTGCAAGATCTCAAAAGCAGGTTCGCGGTAATCTGTTGTTCCATATGATGGATATTCCTGTTTTAAATGTTCGAGGGAATATGTAAGATTTCCCTCAAACAAATAAGATGACATTGGACGATGCATTGTTTCTATATAATATCCAAAATCTTCTTTATCCGGAATCGCACTTCCATAATAAAGCTGTCCGATCTGTCCATTTTTCAGTACTTTCATAATATAGCTGACAGATTCATTTTTCAGATGAAATTCCTGTGATGTCTCGTGATAAAAAATACTCATAAAAGTTCTCCTACTCGTTTTAATTTTTAGGCCTCATGAACTACATTTAATTCTTTGACCATGTTATTTAAATAATCACCTTTTAATTTATATGCTTTTGCATAAATCAGATAACTGATCACTGCAAATACCATCGGAATGACGATCATAATGATTCTAATTCCATTTAATGTTGCTGCTGACTGCTGTGGTAATGATGCATTATAGCCTACCATTGCAAGTCCTACACCTGTTAACAGACCAGATACTGCCTGAGATGCTTTCATTAAAAATGTCTGTGTAGAACAAATAATACTTTCATTTCTTGTTCCAAATAATAATTCGTTGTAATCAATAACATCTGCGATGCAAACTGTTACAACTCCAAGTTCAAATCCTGAACCAAGTTTTAAGATTCCAGCTCCTAAGATTACGAATAATGGGTTTGTTGGTGCCACAAAGCCTGCGACTGCAATAATGATCAGACCAATGATTGGAAATGTACAAGCCATTGCAAACATTTTTTCTCTGCCTAATTTTTTTACGATTTTAGGGAATACAACAAGTCCTCCCATTTCTGCTAAAATACATACACTAAAGATAGAGAATAATCCTTCTTTTCCTGCAACATATTTGAAATAATATATGATGATTCCATTTACAATCTGCATGCAAAGATTATAAGCTAATAATAATCCAATATATGCAATTAACTGTTTATTCTTAAATAAAATATTGATGATCTGTTTAAAACTTGTATGTTCTGCTGCTTTTTCAGTTACTTTTTCTTTTACATTAACGATTGTTACACTGATCGTAAATACAAATAAAATAGAAATTACTAATGCTACCATACGGAAACCAGCGGTTCTATCGCCATTTCCAAAAATCTTATCCATTCCATTGATCATACTTAAGCCAAAAACACCAATAGAAAATCCTGCTAAACTTGCGAAAAATCTTGGAATAACTGATACTGATTCTCTTTCATGTGGATCATTTGTTAAGTTTGGAAGCCATGACCAGTATGGAACATCCATGATCGTATATGTCATTCCATAAAGAATATATGCAATTGATACATAAATATACAGTGCTTTTCCATGAAGTCCGAATGTATTAAACATTGCAAAAAATACAACTGCATTTAAAAGTGTTCCAACCAATAACCACGTTCTAAATTTGCCAAATCGATTATGAGTGTTATCAACAACCAGTCCCATCATCGGGTCATTGATCGCATCCCATATTCTTGCTACAAAAAATAATGTTCCTACAAAAGCTGGTGCCAAAAACAAAACATCTGTAAAATAGAACATTAGAAAATTACCTACAAAACAACAGATAGCGTCCTTTCCAAGCGCTCCAAAGCCAAATGAAAATTTTTCTTTTTTTGTTAAATTCATCGTTTTTCTCCTTTTTAATTGCAGGGCCCTTATTTTTTCCTTCTCTCATGACGTACTTAAAGTATAGCATCAATATGACATTATAGTTATGAAGTTTTGTTTTATATTTTTGTCAAAATGTTGATTAACTTTGATAAGTATTTTATAATAGTCAAAGAAATGGAGGTAATTTATGGAACAAGCACAAGTATTAACATTTTTAAATAACAAAGATCGTGATCTTCTATTACAATTTTGTGGGTACTCTACAACCGAACCTCTTCATAGTTTTGGACCTGTAGTACGTCCACATTATATAATTCATTTTATATTAAATGGAAAAGGTATTTTTCAAATTCGCGAAAAAACATATCATTTAGAAACCGGACAAGGATTTTTGATCGAGCCAGATGAACTTACTTTTTATCAATCCGATGCACAAGAGCCTTGGGAGTATCTATGGATTGGATTTAATGGAAAAATGATTCCTGAATTTTTAAAGCAGATCGGTCTTTCATCGGCGCATCCAATTTTTCATTGTGACAAAAAAAAGGAATTATATTGGTTAGTAAACGATATGTTAGTCCATTCAAAATCTAATTTTTCCTCTGATCTTCGCAGAACTGGATTATTATATGAATTTCTTTCTATTCTTGCCTTAAATCCTTTGGAATCCGATCAACAAGTTGATTCTGAATATATGTATATCAATCAGGCAATTGAATATATAAAAAATAATTACTGGGACGGAATCCATATTTATGATATTGCAAAATATCTTTGTATTGACCGTAGTTATCTTTATTTATTATTTCATAAATACTTAAAACAAAGCCCTCAAGACTATCTTGCTACATTTCGATTGACGAAAGCTTCTGAATTATTATCCACAACGACTCTTTCTATTGAAAGTATCAGTAATTCCTGCGGTTATGGTGATCCTGCTACATTTTCCAAAGCATTTAAGCGTTGGAAATCTATGTCTCCTTCGAAATATCGAAAGCAGAAGAGAGCTTCTGGAACTGTTCTTAGTAATTAATTTCATAACTAATCTCAATAAATCTTCCATATATCAGAAAAAAACTGCATGCTATTCACATGCAGTTTTTCCCAAGAAGGAGTAAAAAGTTAATAGGTAAAATTTATTTATGAAAAGTTCGTTCAATTTTTTGATATATATAAATATTGGTAATTTACAAATGTTTTTATCCGTGTGCAATATTCAAAATATAATTTGTAAATTACGTTTATTTATGTTAAACTAGAACATATATTCGAAAGGAGCTGTTTGATATGGAAATCTCATCAAAAGATTTATCTTTAAATGAAAAATTAAAGATTTTAGCTGATGCAGCAAAATACGATGTCGCCTGTACTTCCAGTGGTTCTTCCCGCCGTGGAAAGAAAGGAATGCTCGGGAATACAGAGGCTGCTGGAATCTGTCATAGTTTTTCTTCGGATGGGCGCTGTGTGTCTTTGCTTAAGATCTTACTTAGCAATGAATGTATTTATGATTGTAAGTATTGTCTAAACCGAGTAAGTAATGACAGGGTTCGTACAACATTTACTCCGGACGAGATCTGTACACTTGTTGTGGAATTTTATCGAAGAAATTATATTGAGGGATTGTTTTTAAGCTCTGGGATCGTGAAGAGTCCGACTTATACGATGGAATTGATGTATCAGGCGATTTATCTGCTTCGTACAACGTACCATTTTAATGGATATATCCATGTGAAAGCGATTCCTGGCACTTCGGATGAATTGATCACGAATATGGGATATCTTGTCGATCGTATGAGTGTGAATCTGGAACTTCCTACGATTGACGGGCTTAAGAAGCTGGCTCCTCATAAGAATCCGAAGAAACTTGTTGCTCCAATTCGTCAGATTCAGAATGGAATCGTGGATCATCGGTTGATGATCGGAAAAGATGCCTCTATGGAACGTTCTCAAAGTAATAAGTATTTGAAGCATACGATCTTTCAAGAGAATCCTTATCAGCGGATTCAGACTGGTTCTTCCCCGTTAACACTTGCAGATCCTTCTCTTAAGAATACTTTACATTTGCAAAATAATGGAAAACCAGCTTCTTTTGTTCCTGCCGGTCAAAGTACACAGATGATCATTGGCGCAACTGGGGAGAGTGATCTGCAGCTTTTATCGACAACACAAAAATTATATCAGCAATATGACTTGAAACGTGTGTTTTATTCTGCTTATGTTCCTTTGAATGAGGATTCTAATCTGCCAGCTCTTGGAACCGCACCGCCGCTTCTTCGGGAACACCGTCTGTATCAGGCAGACTGGCTGCTACGGTTTTACGGATTTAAGGCAGATGAATTACTTTCTGTAGACCGGCCGAATTTTAATACGATGCTTGATCCAAAGTGTGACTGGGCGTTACGTCACCTTGATATTTATCCCGTTGAGATCAATCGTGCTTCTTATGATATGTTGCTTCGTGTTCCTGGAATTGGGACAAAGTCTGCATTTCGTATTGTGAAGGCACGCAAACATGGAACTCTTAATTTTGAGCATTTGAAGAAGATGGGGATTGTATTAAAACGTGCGAAGTATTTTATCACCTGCAGCGGGAAGATGATGTATCGGATACCGATTGAAGAAGATTTTATTACCAGGCAGCTGATTGGTGAGGATAGAAAGCAAAATTGGGAGATCGATCATCCACAGACCTATCGGCAGCTTTCTTTGTTTGATGATTTTAATTTTCAATCGGAAGTTACTGTGGAAGATTCTTCGAAGACTTTGTTTGGACAGATGTAATTTTCGTTATTTTTTGTATTCTGGAGATGTTTAACTGTTAAAATAGGCTTATAAAAAATTATAAATATGTGTTTGATTTTATAATTTTTATTGGTAGAATAAATTATAAATATTATATGGAGGATTTGTTTATGAGTAAATATTATTCTATCAATAAATTTTCAAAAATATTAGGTGTATCGGCTCAAACATTAAGGAATTGGGATAAAAAGGGTAAACTTCATCCACATCACACTTCCAGTAATGGATATAGATATTATTCGCATGAGCAATTAAATCAAGTTATGAATGTAAAACCTAATTTAGATAGAAAAGAACTTATGAAACGAATATCTCAAAATAAAGTGGACAAGGTGGTTGTTTTTTATAAAAACAGATTGTTACGATTTGGATTTGAATTCAAACGTGCCAATAAAGCAAGAAAACTTGTAAAAAAACTGATAGATGATGGTGGTGAAGAAGATGATAAAAACAATTCGAGTCATGCTGATCCCAAATAATAAACAGAATACAAAACTTTTTCGATATGCCAATACTGCCAGATTCGCTTATAACTGGGCGTTAGGAAGAGAAAAAGAAAACTATAAAAATGGTGGTAAGTTCCTATCGGATAGTGATCTGAGAAAAGAATTTACACAATTAAAGAAAACAGAGGAATATTCCT
>ENA-OPCA01000963-OPCA01000963.1-human-gut-metagenome-genome-assembly--contig:-NODE-963-length-24467-cov-4.589751_pt1 | contig 24467 bp, 9 predicted proteins | sample MGYA00241076_ERZ501468 | MGnify/ENA primary metagenome ERZ501468 (study PRJEB25962, sample SAMEA2042633) | human gut metagenome | biome: human gut; feature: human-associated habitat; material: faeces... | reverse complement strand
GCAAAGCTACAACCAAACCTCAAAGTGTAAAAGGTGCATTTCTTCGAATGCTTACCAAACTTTAAGAAACCTTTATCAGTTCTATATTTTGAAATAATTTGTTGTGCCTCAGGCTGAATAGAAAAAACGATTTCATTTTCTCCATGTTTTGTTCGATAAGTTTTATGCCTTATGTAGGATAATATCAGATTGTTTTCCTCAAAATGATAATCTAATAAATCTTTTAGATTAATTCCTCCTAGATAATATGTCAGCATAAATAAATCTCGTACGATTAATAGATTTTGTTCTTTTAATGAGACATCTCGCAATGATTTTAATTCTTCAACTGTCAAATCAAGATTTCTGATACGAGAAGAAGGCAATATACATGCAGCAAATGGGTGGACTTTATAATGAATATAGTCCATTTTAATAGCATAATTAAGAATAACTTTTATCAGAGTAAGATAAATACGGACGGTAGTACTGGACAGTTCTCTTTTTTCTAGAAAATTCTGATATTGATGAATATGAGATGGTCTGATTTGTTCAAGCGGTATATCATGCTCTTTTTTTAAAAATCGATTAAAATGTGAAATTGCCGTTTTATATAGTTTATATGATTTTATTCTGCTTTCTGATTGTAAAGTTGATAAGAATTCTTTAGCTATAACATCAAATGTCAAATACTTTTTACGTTCTTCCTCTTGAATAGAATGAATAAGTTGTGTGCATGTAAGTTGATTAGCATGTTTTATGGAAGAAAGTATAAGTATATATTCATTTATTGTCCGTTGTAGGCAAAGATTTATTTGTGCTGCATTTTCATGGCGAACGACTCGTCCTTTCTTAAGCTGTGAAATAGAGTCTAAGATAAAAGGTGTTGCGATGTAACGAGTTTGCGCTTGGTGAGCAACAGCAATACGTATTCTGTGCTTTCCATTCGCTAATCTTTTTGTGGGTACAATGACGATAGAAAACGTAGTCATAATGATAAGATTTAAATGGATGAAAATTTACATAAAGAAAAAGATTCTTATTGATAGTTTATTTTGTTCTAATCATTTTTTCAGAACTACTTTGCAAAAACTCTGTTTCACAGTGTGGGATTTGTATTTCACACTGTGAAATATGTATCCCACACTGTGGTTTTTATATCCCACAGTGTGAAACAGAGAATTTGTGCCTAAATTTAAAGGAATACATCAAAGGGAAAAGAAGAATTATATACAGGATTTGTATGTTTGAATGTTAATGAAATAACTTAAAGTCTCTAATCTGTTAACAAATTTACGATATGTATGATAAGATTGTTTGATGAGTATAACATAAAGAAGATTTTCATGTCAAAGCAGGCTTAAAAAACTCTTGAAAGGTATTTGTACAAATTTTTCCATGTATCTACACAATTTTACATTGTTTGAAACCTTGTGCAATCATACTTTTACAACGCATTTGAAACAGCAGATGCGAAATATAGAGATATAATGAAACTAACTTTTGTTTAACTTAACCAAATTAGAGGTATGAAAGACAGAAATTGTTCTAGTCTGATGCGTTGCGCTTCCAGCCTGCAACGTTTGTTCTTCTTGGCCTTGTTGTCTGTTATCGCGATTGGCGCGTATGCACAAGGCAAGACAGTGTCGGGAACTGTACTCGACAAAAGTGGGGAATCTGTAATTGGTGCGAGCGTAGTAGTAAAAGGAACTACCAACGGTACCATTACTGACTTTGACGGTAAGTTTACCTTATCTAATGTACCAAACAATGCTTCGCTTGAAATCAGCTTCGTAGGTTACAAGACTCAGGTGATTCCAGTACAAGGAAAAACTACATTCAATGTGATGATGGTAGAAGACACTGAAGTACTCGATGAAGTTGTAGTGGTAGGATATGGTACAGCTAAGAAGTCAGATGTAACCGGTGCTTTAACTCAGGTTTCTTCTAAAACAATTCGTGAACGACCTGTTCAAAATGCTTTGCAAGCAATGCAAGGAAAAGCAGCCGGTGTACAGATTTCTACTAATGTGCGTCCTGGAGAGTTAGGTGATGTTCGTATTCGAGGTACACGTTCTATTACGGCTGGCAATGATCCGTTGTATGTAATTGATGGAATTCCAATGACTGCGGGTTCTATGTCTGATGTGAACCCCAATGATATTGAATCAATGGAAATCTTGAAAGATGCTTCCGCAACAGCTATTTATGGTTCTCGTGGTGCAAACGGTGTTGTCCTTATCACAACTAAAAAAGGAAAAACTGGCAAGGTTTCTATAAATTATGATGGAACAGTGACATTCTCTAAAATTCATTCTATGACCGATTGGATGAATTCTGGTGAATTGATTGATTGGAATCGTCAGGCTACAATTAATGCCGGTGCATATACTGGAAAATATGGTAATGCTCCTGATCCTGATGTGGATGGTGACGCATATTTTGGAGGTGTTTCTAATTATCCTTATATGCGTCCCGTGTTTAATACAGCATGGGAATTTAATAGTGATGGTTCGTATAAGATGCGTCCTGCAACAGATTATGAAAAGGAGGTATTAGGATATGCAGATCAGGTTCCTGTATATGATTCTTCTAAGATTCCAACCACTCCTTGGACTGATTATGTAACACGTACTGCATTGACTCATAATCATCAGCTTTCTTTATCAGCAGGTACTGAAAAGGCAAAATTATATATGTCATTTGCTTATTTGAACCAGGAGTCTCCGATGAAAGACCAGGATTATGAACGTTTCACAGTAAATATGAATGGAGAAATTCAGGCGACAAATTGGTTGAAAATTGGTATGGGATTAAATGCTAGTCATTCAATTAAGAATTATGGTATTGTTAGTAATTTTTCTAATTCAACAGCTAAGGATTCTTATGGTCTGGCAACCAATCTTATGCCTTATGCTCCGGCATACGATGAAAATGGAGATTTACTGAGACCTTCGGATGGTCCTTCTCAGCATAATGCATTGTTGAATATCAATGAAGCCAAAAATGAAACACGCTATTATGGTGTAATGTTAAGCTCATTTGCTGAAGCACAAATTCTTCCTTGGTTGAAATGGCGTACTAACTTTGGTACTCAGTTCCGTAATTCTCGTGAAGGAAGCTATTATGGTAATGATTTTACAAATCCTTTGGGATTTGCGTCTACAGAGCCTAATGTTGGATATAATAATCAGGAACAGAAATTGGCTTGGACGCTTGAAAACATGATTTTTGTAGACAAGACATTTAAAAATATACACACTTTGGGAGTTACTTTGATGCAGTCTGCCGAATTTTATCGTGGAGAAGGGTTAAATGTACGTGCTTATGAATGTAAATTCCCTACAGCTTTATGGTATGGATTGGGTGACTCTAATACTTCCAGAGGTTCTTTTGGATCTTCATTTACTGAAGAAAAACGTGCTTCTTATATGGCACGTGTGAATTATTCTTTGATGGACCGTTATTTGTTGACCTTGACTGGACGTTGGGATGGAGCCTCTATGCTTGCCGTTGGTAATAAATGGGATTTTTTCCCTTCTGCAGCTTTGGCATGGAAAGTTAATGAAGAAGATTTTATGAAAGATTTGACTTGGTTGAATACATTAAAATTCCGTGTGGGATATGGTGTTACGGGTAACGCTGCTATTAAACCTTATCAGACAGGTGGCTCAATGGTATCACAATATGCTAATAAGCCTTTTGGGCAAGGAGCTATTTCTTCAAATACTGTAGGTGCAAAAGCCTCTGTTTTACCTAACTTAGACTTGGGATGGGAAAAGACTGCATCTACTAATATTGGTATCGATTTTGGATTCTTGAATAATCGTATTAATGGTAGTGTAGAATATTATATCGCTAAAACTTCGGATTTGCTTCTAAATCGTTCAATTCCTGTGATGACGGGTTATACCCAAATCTTGTCGAATGTAGGAAAAACTGAGAATAGAGGTTTTGAGTTAACATTGTCTACTACAAATATTCAGACAAAAGATTTTACTTGGAAAACAGATTTTACCCTTTCTACCAACAAAACCCAAATTGTAGAATTGTCAGATGGAAAGTCGGATGATACAGCTAATGGTTGGTTTATCGGGCAGCCAATTGATGTGATTTGGACATATAAATATGATCGTTTGTGGCAAAATACACCGGAAGATAAATTGTTACTTGCCGTGTATAAAGCAAATGGAACGACGATGTTTCCTGGTACAGCGAAGCTGGTAGATCAGCCTTTGGTAGAAGTTCCTAAAGGAACTGAAGGTTCAGTGACAAAAACTATCACGATAGATGGAGAATCAAGAGAAATAACATATTTGGATAATGGTTTTGGTAAGTTTGATAATGATGATAAACAATTTATCGGACAATTTACTCCAAAGTGGGAAGGTGGTTTCACTACTACATTTAATTATAAGAACTGGCAATTGAATGCCTTCTTTTATGGTCGTTTCGGTAACACCTATTATGGTCTGATGCAGACATACGGCCGACGTGTGGAAGCAGATGTTTGGAGTCTGGATAATCCTGGTGGAAAATATCCGCAACCACGTTCAGGAGGTGAAACTTATAATGACTACAGTGCTTATATGAATTATACGAAAGGTAATATGGTAGCTCTTCGTAATATTGCTCTTTCTTATACTGTGCCAGAAACATGGTTACAAAAGATTGGAGCTGCTAGTGCTTCGATTTATGTACAAGTATTGAATCCGTTTGTTTGGGGTGGTGAATTAGTGAAAGCTGGTATTAACCCTGATGATATGACTGGATGGAGTACAAAAACCAGTGATACCAATTTCATTGGTGGACAAACCAACAATACTATTCTTACCCGTAGTTATGTTATTGGGTTAAGACTAGGATTTTAATCAATAAATAGTGTATACGAATATGAAAAAAATATTGTATTTATCATTGGTGGCATTAGGAATGTCATCTTGTACAGATAAATTTCTGGAAGAAAAGATGGTATCTACCATTACACAAGAATACTTTGATACAGAACAGGGGCTAGAACAGTTGATTGTAGGAACTTATGATGCGTTGCGTGTGACTAAACAGTATGAGCAAGGGCCCAAAGTGCTGATGACAGCTTGTGATAATTTTTCATTCAAAGATGCTAATTGGGGAATGTATTCAGCTAGTGTGTGGAATGCTACAGACAAGTTATCTGGCTATGGCTATAGTTTGTGTGGTGAATATTCTAGCAATGGCGCTCAACCGTTGGGATTTTATCCTATTATTAGCAATTGTAACCGTGCTATTGAGACAATACGTGAGGGGAAAGCGCAGGGAAAATACTTGGAAGATGAAGCGTATGCTGCACAGCGTTTGTCGGAAGCTTTATTTAATCGTGCTTATTCATTGTATATTATGAGTACTATTTATGGAGAAGTATATGTGCCGACAGGTTTTATAACATCTCTTCCTTCAAACTATAATTATGTTCGTGAGAGCGTTCCCAATATTTATAAACTTCTTATCGGTGATTTACGTTATGCGTTTGATCATTTGCCAGATGTCACTTCACAGAATTTAGCAACAGAGTTCGGTCGTGTTACTAAAGGGGCTGCTGCACATTTCTTAGCAAAACTTTATTTACAAAGAGCTCAAGGGGTAAAATATGGTTCTGCAGAATATGGTGTAAAGGCTGATGGTCATGTAGACACAGATAATCCTAAATCTTATTTGGGGATGCTTTATAAAGGAGAAGGTGTTGCCGATCTTGATTCTTGTATTTATTTTGCTAATCAGGTAATTCCTTCTGTAGATGGTGGAAATGGTTCTTACTATCAGTTAGAAGCAGACTATGGTAAATTATTCAGCCATCCATTGGGAGATTATTCAAATGAAAGTAGTAAAGAGTTGATTTTATCATGTGTGTATGGTCCAATGGGGTCAGCTGATAATGGACGTTATGGGAACCGTCTTCCTTATTTTTTCGGAGGGGATTATGTGAGCGCTTCTTGGGGAATACCTGAGTTTTGCTGGGAATACCCTACAAAATCAGCTTCTCGTGTAGGTTTTACTAATGATTTTGGATTTGATCTTTATGTGGATAAGATGGCAGATTCTCGTTATCAAAAGTCTTTCCATTTGGAATATGTAACCGCATTGAAGGGAGGTGAATCCAATTCTGTGCCTGCTGCTAATTTGGATTATTATGCTTATGATAGCGATGAAAACCAGACTTACACTTGGACAGAAGACATGGCAGCTTATTTTAATGCGAATATATTACCTTCTTATGATCGTGCTTCTTGGGGAGGGCGTCAGGCAGTGGCTAATGAACATAAAATGGGAAAAGGTGATTTGGCTTTTGCTTTTCTTGAAAATACAAAGGCAACGGCAATTGATATAAAAGAAGCTGCGGCACAGCCTTTTGTCTTGTTTGCTCGTTGGATTAAAGATGGAAATAAATACTATTATCGTGTGCCTATTCAAGCTAGTGGAAAGAGTTATGATTATAATTCTAAATCTTATGCAGGCTTGGATAAGTTAAGTTCTACTTGCTGTCCGGCTACAGTGAAATATGATGAACCGAATCGTAGTAACTATACACATTATGAGTCAGGACGTGATATTCCTTTGTTCCGTTTGGCGGAGACCTATTTGATTCGTGCGGCTGCTCAAGGGTTAAAAGGTAATTATTCAGAAGCTGTAAGCGATATTAATATAGTTCGTGCACGTGCTGCTTATAAGGGAGGAGAAAAAAGAAATGAGATATTAGCTCGTTTCTCTGAAAGTTATCCGGGTAGTTCAGTTTTGTCTGCTAGTGAAAAATCTTATCCCTATACTGTAGCTAACGATATGACTGGAGCCATGTTGATAGACCAATCTATATGGGGAAGTTCACCTGCTGCGGATAAAGAAATGTATCCAGCTACAGCTGTGTCTACAGAAGATCGTTTTACCAATTTTATCTTGAATGAGGTGGCTCGTGAGTTTAATCAGGAAATGATTTATATTGAATGGCTTCATCATTCTGGATGGCAGGCCGACCGTATCATATATCATGATGAACTTGGCTCTTCTAAAGCAGGATTATGGGATTCTTCAGATAATCTGATTAATGGTATTGGACAAACAGGAAACGGTATGGGAATGTTTGAACCATATTATACATTTAAGCCATTCTCACAGAATATGTTGGATTTGTTGACTGATGAAAATGGACAGCCATTGGATGAAGCTGCAAAAAAAGCATATCAGAATTATGGATACAAATAAATGAAAAAAGTGGATTTTCTACTAAAGATAAGAAAAGCCCGGTATATTACCGGACTTTTCTTGTTTATGTACCAATAATTCCAGTTATAATCTTTATTTTTCCATGTATTCTTACAAGAGATAATGTATTTTTACACAAAATATTTAGATAATATGAGACTGAAATTTTTATGGATAAGTTTATGTCTGTTGATGGTTATAAGCAGTATTCATGCCGCAGGACGTGAAAAATATAATTTCAACAGTGACTGGAAGCTAAAAGTCGGTGATATAGCTCAGGCAGAGAGTGTGAGTTATTCGGATACGGGATGGAAGTCGGTTACACTTCCTCATGCTTTCAATGAGGATGAGGCTTTCAAACTGAATATCAAGGATCTTACTGATACAATTGTGTGGTATCGGAAACATTTTCGTTTACCTGCTGACGCGAAAGGACGAAAGGTGTTCATCGAATTTGAAGGAGCACGACAAGGAATTGATCTGTATGTGAACGGCCACCTGGTCGGTCAGCATGAAAATGGAGTGATGGCTTTTGGTTTTGACCTTACTGCATTTGTAAAGCCGGGTAAGGAAAATGTTATTGCTGCACGTATTGATAATAATTGGGACTATGCAGAGAAGGCTACTGGCGTGAAGTATCAGTGGAGTAACCGTAATTTTAATGCAAATTACGGAGGTTTACCCAAGAATGTGTGGTTACATGTGACGGATAAGTTATACCAGACCTTACCTTTATATAGTAATCTGCAAACGACAGGTGTCTATATTTACGCGGAAGATATTCAGGTACGTGCTCGTAAAGCTCGAATTCATGCCGAATCGGAAGTGAAAAATGAAACAAAGAAAAGTCAGACGGTTGGTTATTTGGTGGAGCTTTTTGACCGTGACGGGAAGCTTGTAAAGTCATTCCGTGGTGAGGAGAAGAAAATTAATCCAGGAGAAAAAGTCGTACTTTCGGCTGAAAGTGAAGTGGAAGGCTTACATTTCTGGAGCTGGGGTTATGGCTATCTGTATACGGTAAAGACAGCTTTGTGCATAGAGGGAAAGAAAACGGATGAAGTAATTACGCGTACAGGTTTCCGAAAAACACGATTTGCCGATGGAAAAGTATGGTTAAACGACAGGGTGATTCAGTTGAAGGGATTTGCCCAGCGAACAAGTAATGAATGGCCTGCTGTGGGAATGTCGGTGCCTGCCTGGTTGAGTGATTACAGCAATGGTCTCATGGTGAAAGCCAATGCTAATCTGGTACGTTGGATGCATGTAACTCCCTGGAAGCAGGATGTAGAGTCATGCGACCGTGTCGGTTTGATTCAGGCCATGCCGGCAGGAGATGCAGAAAAAGACTGTAAAGGACGTCAGTGGGAGCAACGTAAACTGGTAATGAGGGATGCAATTATCTATAACCGCAACAATCCGAGTATCCTTTTTTATGAATGTGGCAATGAATCAATCAGCCGTGAACACATGTTGGAGATGAAGAAGATACGTGATGAGTTTGATTATCATGGTGGTCGTGCAATCGGTTCTCGTGAGATGCTGGATATTCGTGATGCCGAGTATGGGGGAGAGATGTTGTATATTAACAAAAGTGCGCATCATCCTATGTGGGCCATGGAGTATTGCCGTGATGAAGGCTTGCGCAAGTATTGGGATAATTACTCTTATCCATATCATAAGGATGGAGAAGGAAACAGTGCTTATCATTCTGCAGCTACCGGAAAAACGAAAAAACAGGCAGATGCCAGTGTATACAATCGTAATCAGGACTCTTTCACCATTGAGAATGTGATTCGTTGGTTTGATTACTGGCGTGAACGTCCGGGTACAGGTAAAAGGGTAAGTTCTGGCGGCGCTAAGATTATTTTTTCAGATACAAATACTCATTTCCGTGGAGTAGAAAATTATAGGCGTAGTGGAGATACAGACCCTATGCGTATTCCGAAAGATTCTTATTTCGCTCATCAGGTGATGTGGGACGGATGGGTAGATACGGAAAATCCTCGTTTGCATATCGTAGGACACTGGAATTATGAACCGGGAGTGGTAAAGCCTGTGTATGTGGTTTCTAATACAGATAGTGTGGCGTTATTTTTAAACGGAAAAATAATGGGGCAGGCTCAGCGTGACTATCATTTCTTGTTTACTTTTGATAAAATCGCATTCACTCCTGGGGTATTGGAAGCAGTGGGATATAATGACGGAAAAGAAGTTGCGCGCATGCAGTTAAGAACCGCAGGTAAACCTGCTAAATTGAAATTATCTGCCATTCAGCATCCGAAAGGATGGAAAGCCGATGGAGCTGATTTGGTGTTGTTGCAAGTGGAGGTTGTCGATGCGGAAGGGAATCGTTGTCCGCTGGCGAACGATTTGATTCATTTTACGGTAGAAGGTCCGGCAGAATGGCGAGGAGGTATAGCGCAAGGCCCGGATAATTATATCTTGTCGGAAAAACTTCCCGTGGAATGTGGGGTGAACCGTGCGTTATTGCGCTCGTCTGTTACAGCAGGGAAGGTAGTTGTACGAGCTGAAGCAGAAGGATTGGCTTCCGCCTCATTGGAACTGGTTTCTTCTCCTGTAGAAGTACAAAATGGACTGAGTACATACATTCCTGGAGACGATTTGGAAGGAAGTTTAGATCGTGGAGAAACACCTTTGTCTCCTTCTTATGTAGAGCGTGCGGTGGATGTGGCTGTACTTTCTGCAGAGGCCGGAATAAATACGGAGGAAGCTTGTAAGAGTTTTGATGACAATGAATTGAGTGAATGGAAAAATGATGGGAAGGCTTCTACTGCATGGATTAAATATCACCTTGAAAGGGTAGCGCGTGTGGATGAGATATGTATGAAACTTACAGGATGGCGTATGCGCAGTTATCCTTTGGAGATTTATGCGGGCGATGAGTTGATTTGGAGCGGAGAAACTGAAAAAAGTCTGGGTTATGTTCACCTGAAGGTGAAACCAGTTCCTGCTTCTGAAATAACTATCCGGTTGAAGGGGTCAAGTAAAGAGGATGATGCCTTTGGACAGATTGTGGAAGTGGCTGCCCCGGTAGCCAATGAATTGGATTTGTTCAAGGCAAAAGATGGAGATAAAACCAATCATGAACTTCGTATTGTAGAAGTTGAATTTAAGGAAAACCTGGACAGATAGCAGGCTGTGGAAAAATATAAGCGGGGAAAAGCAGGCATGAAGTGCCTGCTTTTCCCCGCTGTTGTTTTGAAGATTATTTTACTTCGATTTGTATCTTTCCTGATTTCAGGCCTTTTGCAGTGACTTGTAGCTCAAGAACTCCTGCTTCTTTTCCTGATTGCACAATTGCAGTCAGCATGCCGTTGAAGGCGTGCATCTGAGGCAGATGGAACAAATCCAGACAAGTTGGGTCTCCATTGGCTGAGGCCTTGTAGCTTCCGGCTCCTTTTACTTTAAATTTCATCAAGCGCATGTCTGTGGGGCAGAGATTTCCGTCTTTGTCCACAACACGTACGGTTACGTATGCCAAATCTTTTCTATCGGCTGTGAGCGACTGGCGTGAAGAAACCAATTCAATATGATGTGGTTTTCCAGCCGTGCGGATGATTTTTTCAGCTTTGGCTGTGCCATGCTCATCGTATGCTACAACTTTTACTTCTCCTGGTTCGTAAATAGCGTTGTGCCACGTCAGGCGGTAACGGTTTTCTACGCTTTGGTTGTTCTTCGTCTGTTTTCCATAACTTTTTCCGTTGATGAAAAGTTCGGCTGTCGGATAATTGGTATAGACAAATACGGGTACTTCTTTTCCTTCTCTGCCTTCCCAGTTCCAATGAGGGAGAATATGAAGTGTTTCAGCTTGCTTGTTCCATACGCTGCGGTATAAATAGTACCGGTCTTTGGGCAAGGAAGCCAGGTCGATAATACCGAACATAGAGCTGTGGTTGGGCCATGCATCCGTATCGTATGGACTGGGTTCACCCAGATAATCAAAACCTGTCCAGACAAACTGCCCCAAAGTCCATTGGTGGTCATCAGCCAGAGCAAAGTCTATATCGGGAATGTTAGACCAGGAGCAGTATTCCAGGTCGTAAGAAGAAGACTGATGGTCTTCGTATTTTGCATCGGCTTTACGCTCTGCCGGGAATTTGTATACACCGCGTGAACTGACGGTAGAAGAGGTTTCTGAGCCTAATACAAGATTTTGAGGCAGGCGTTGGTAAGCTTCTTCATAGCGGTGTGCGCGATAATTGAATCCCGGAATGTCGAGCATAGCCGCAAATCCGTTGTCGAGTACACAACTAACCTGGTCCATGCCGCAGGTAACCGGACGGGTAGGGTCTTCCCGATGGCAAATGTCTTGCAGGAACTTGGCTACTTTGTATCCTTCACTGCTGCATTGGGTGGGTACTTCATTACCGATACTCCACATCACCACACAGGGATTATTCCGGTATTGCCGTAGCATGTTTACCATGTCTTTCTCGGCCCATTCGTTGAAATAGCGGTGGTATCCGTTTTCACACTTGGCAATGTCCCATTCATCGAAAGGCTCAATCATCATCATGAATCCCATTTCATCGCAGAGTCTGACAAGCTCGGGTGCCGGCATGTTGTGTGCAGTACGAATGGCATCGCAACCCATGTCTTTCAATAGTGTAAGCTGATGGCGTAGCGCAGATACGTTGATGGCAGCTCCCAAAGGACCTAAGTCATGGTGGTTGCATACTCCTTGGAATTTACGGTGCTGGCCGTTCAGGAAAAAGCCCTTGTCGGCCACAAATTCGATGGAGCGGATACCAAAGCGGGTGGTATAAGTATCTGTAAGTTCTCCGTTGGCGTAGATTTTAGATACAGCCTGATATAAGAACGGTGTTTCGGGCGACCATAATTGTGGGTTTTCCACAATGAAATTTTGCGTAAACGGCTGTCCGTGATTGATGCGTCCGCTGTTTTTCTTGAAAGAAACTCTTTTTCCGTTCGGGTCCAGAATTTCTGTTTCTATGGTAATTTCTTCTTTTCCTGCATTCTGTAAAGAGGTACGAAGGCAAACCGAAGCATAGTCATTAGTTACGTGTGGGGTGGTAATCTGGGTACCCCATACAGGTACATGTATTTTTTCTGCAGTAATGAGATGGACATTCCGGTAAAGTCCGGCTCCCGGATACCAGCGGGAAGATTGAGGACGGTTTTCCAGGCGTACAGCCAATACATTATCTTTTCCTTCTTTGTGCAGAAGCTCAGTAATGTCACAATGGAAGGAATTGTAACCGAAAGGCCAGAAGCAGGCTTCTTTTCCATTGACATACACTCGTGCTTCGCTCATGGCTCCGTCAAAAACCAGTGTTGTCTTTTTATCAGGGTCTGCATCGAAACGGGTGCGATACCATCCTACTCCCACGTAAGGAAGTCCTCCGGTACGTCCGGTCTTGACAGATGCCTGTTTCTCCAGATTTTGAGTAATGGCTACATTCTGTAAGTCATTGTTGCGGTCAAACGGTCCATAAATGGCCCAGTCGTGTGGAACACAGACTGATTCCCATTGCGAGTCGTTGAATGTCACAGCTTCAGCTCCATTGGCTTCTCCTTTGTGGAATTTCCAGCCAGTTTCCAGCAGTTGTTCATAACGTTGTGCGTTGAGACAGCATACGCTACACAGTATAGCGGCGAGCAGTAAGAGTTTACGGATGTGCATAGATTTTTAGGATTAGGTTTTCATTTATCAGGCAAAGATAAACTTTTCGTTCGAAACTATCCTTATTTATTCCTGAACTCTTACTATATTTGCGGAGAAATTGGAGAAATACGTAATAATCAATCATATAATATTTCGCTATGGAATATAATTTCAGAGAAATTGAGAAGAAGTGGCAGCAGAGATGGGTGGAACGCAAAACCTATAAAGTTGTCGAAGATGAATCCAAGAAAAAGTTCTACGTGTTGAATATGTTCCCTTATCCGTCGGGAGCAGGACTTCACGTAGGTCATCCGCTGGGATACATTGCCAGCGATATTTATGCACGCTACAAACGTTTGCAAGGATTCAATGTGTTGAATCCGATGGGATATGATGCATACGGTTTGCCAGCTGAACAGTATGCCATTCAAACGGGCCAGCATCCGGCCGTTACTACTGCAGCTAACATTGCACGCTATCGCGAACAGTTGGACAAGATTGGTTTTTCGTTCGACTGGGATCGTGAGGTACGTACGTGTGAACCTGGATATTATCACTGGACACAGTGGGCTTTCCAGAAAATGTTCAACAGCTTCTATTGCAATTCATGTCAGAAAGCACAGCCTATCAGCAAGCTGATTGCTCATTTTGAGGCTGAAGGAACAAAAGGGCTGGACGTGGCATGCAGCGAAGAACTGAATTTTACTGCAGAAGAATGGAAAGCTAAGACAGAAAAGGAACAGCAGGAAATCCTGATGAATTACCGTATCGCTTACTTAGGAGAAACCATGGTAAACTGGTGTCCGGCATTGGGTACGGTATTGGCAAACGATGAAGTAGTAGACGGGGTATCTGAACGTGGTGGACATCCGGTGGTACAGAAGAAGATGCGCCAGTGGTGTTTGCGTGTGTCTGCTTATGCACAGCGTTTGCTTGACGGACTGGAAACGGTAGACTGGACAGATTCTTTGAAAGAGACTCAGCGTAACTGGATTGGTCGTTCAGAAGGTACTGAAGTACGTTTCAAGGTAAAAGACAGCGATTTGGAATTTACCATCTTTACTACACGTGCCGATACGATGTTCGGTGTGACTTTCATGGTACTTGCACCTGAAAGTGAACTGGTACCGATGCTGACAACCGAAGCACAGCGTGCAGAAGTTGAGGCTTATCTGGACCGTACAAAGAAGCGTACAGAACGTGAACGTATTGCCGACCGTCGTGTAACGGGTGTGTTCAGTGGTTCGTATGCAGTAAATCCGTTTACAGGAGAATCTGTTCCTGTATGGATCAGTGATTATGTTTTGGCTGGTTATGGAACAGGAGCCATCATGGCGGTACCTGCGCACGATAGTCGTGACTATGCATTTGCCAAGCATTTCAACTTGCCGATTGTACCGCTGGTAGAAGGTTGTGACGTAAGCGAAGAAAGTTTCGATGCGAAGGAAGGAATCGTTTGCAACTCTCCGAAAGCGGGGGTAACTCCTTATTGCGATTTGACGCTGAATGGCCTGACTATCAAAGAAGCCATTGCAGCTACCAAGAAATATGTGAAAGAGCATAATCTGGGCCGTGTGAAAGTCAACTTCCGTTTGCGTGATGCGATTTTCTCTCGCCAGCGTTATTGGGGTGAACCGTTCCCGGTATATTATAAGGACGGCATGCCGTATATGATTGACGAAAGCAAGCTTCCGCTGGAACTTCCGGAAGTTGCTAAGTTCTTGCCTACAGAAAGTGGAGAACCTCCTTTGGGACATGCAACTCGTTGGGCGTGGGATGTAGCCAAAGGTGAAGTCGTAGAAAACACGAAGATTGATAACGTGAATGTATTCCCTCTGGAATTGAATACCATGCCGGGATTTGCCGGTTCCAGTGCATATTATTTGCGTTACATGGATCCGCATAACAATGAAGCGCTGGTTTCTGAGAAGGCAGACCATTACTGGCAGAATGTAGACCTTTATGTAGGAGGTACGGAACATGCTACCGGTCACTTGATTTATTCTCGTTTCTGGAATAAATTCCTGTTCGACCTGGGCATCAGCATCAAGGAAGAACCGTTCCAGAAACTGGTGAATCAGGGAATGATTCAGGGACGAAGCAACTTTGTATATCGTATTAAGGATACCAATACTTTTGTGTCATTGGGACTGAAAGACCAGTATGAAGTAACTCCGTTGCACGTAGATGTAAACATTGTATCGAACGATGTACTGGATGTGGAAGCCTTCAAGAACTGGCGTCCGGAATACCATAATGCAGAGTTTATTTTGGAAGATGGCAAGTATATCTGTGGTTGGGCGGTTGAAAAGATGAGTAAGTCCATGTATAACGTGGTGAACCCGGATATGATTGTAGAACGTTATGGAGCAGATACATTGCGTATGTATGAAATGTTCCTTGGCCCGGTAGAACAGTCTAAGCCATGGGATACCAATGGTATTGACGGAGTACACCGCTTCCTGAAGAAACTTTGGAACTTGTTCTATGACCGTCAGGGTGCTTTCTTGCCTGTTGAAGGAGAAGCTACCAAAGAAGAACTGAAAGCCATTCATAAACTGATTAAGAAGGTGACAGGAGATATTGAGACCTTCTCTTACAACACTTCTATCAGTGCCTTTATGATTTGTGTCAATGAATTGACTTCATTGAAATGTCGCAACAAGGCTGTGATGAGCAATCTGGTCGTGCTTCTGGCTCCGTTTGCTCCGCATTTGGCAGAAGAATTGTGGGAAGCTTTGGGCAATACTTCTTCTGTATGCGATGCACATTGGCCGGAATTCAATGAGGAATATTTGAAAGAAGACAGTGTAAAATATACTATTTCTTTCAATGGTAAGGCTCGCTTTACAATGGAGTTTCCTGCCGATGCAGATAATAATACCATCCAGGCTGCTGTACTGGCTGAAGAACAGTCACAGAAGTGGATTGAGGGCAAGACTCCGAAGAAGGTGATTATTGTACCGAAGAAAATTGTAAACATTGTACTTTAACCTTTTAAATGCTCGTCCGGAATGAACAGAAGATACCTCCTGTTCATTCCGGATTGTTTTTTATTGTCTATGGAAGCTTTATTAAAGAAAAAGTTGGGCCGGGAGTCCAGAGACTATCTGGCCATAACCTTCGGGCTGATTTGTTATTCCATTGGCTGGGCTGCATTTATGCTTCCCTATCAGATTACTACCGGAGGGGTAACGGGTATTGCGGCAATTATTTATTATGCCACAGGCATAGAGATTCAGGTATCTTATTTTGTGATTAATGCTATATTCCTGGGTTTTGCCTTGAAAATTTTAGGGCCTAAATTTAGTATTAAGACCATCTTTGCCATTTTTATGCTGACTTTCCTGCTCTGGTTCTTTCAGATGATTCTGAAAGATGAGAATGGAAACCTTCCTCAGTTGTTAGGTCCTGGTCAGGATTTTATGGCTTGTGTGATAGGTGCCGGTCTGTTGGGTTTTGGAATTGGTATCGTGTTCTGTAACAATGGAAGTACGGGTGGAACGGATATTATTGCCTGGATTATTAATAAATATAAGGATGTTACGCTGGGGCGGATGATGATGTATTGTGACATCGTAATCATTTCATCCTGTTATTTTATTTTTCACGACTGGCGCAGGGTGTTGTTCGGCTTTTGTGTCTTGTTTGTGATGAGTATCGTCATTGATTATGTGATTAACAGTACACGTCAGTCTGTGCAGTTCCTGATATTCTCACGCAAATATGAGGAAATAGCCGAAGGGATTGCGACAAAGATTGATCGTGGGGTGACTTTACTTGATGGAAAAGGATGGTACAGCAAACAGGAAATAAAGGTAGTAGTGGTTTTGGCTAAAAAACGGGAATCACTCGATATCTTCCGGTTAGTAAAGGATATTGATCCGAATGCTTTCATTTCACAAAGCAATGTAGTTGGAGTATATGGTGAAGGCTTTGATAAGCTTAAAGTAAAATAAACTTTTCCCTTAAAAAACTAAAATAAAATAAGTTTTTTCGATTAATTTGGCTTATCGGAAAAACTTATTTTATTTTGTACTTGATATTGCGATACTTGAATCTATAACGTGAAAAATATGTCAAAAATCACTCTGATGATGTTACTGGCCTTTTTACTGACTTATGGAAATCATGCGTCGGGCAGTAGTTTATCTCAAATCCATCAGCTGCATACTGGATGGGAATTTTCAATGTACGGTACTAATGAATGGTTGTCTGCACAGGTGCCGGGCACGGTGCATCAGGACCTGATAGCTCATGATAAATTGCCTGATCCTTTTTATGGCATGAATGAGCAGAAAATACAATGGGTGGAAAAGGAAGACTGGTTGTATCGTACTTCATTTGTACTGACGGAAGAGCAGCTGCATCATGAAGGAGTGTATCTGGTTTTTGAAGGGCTTGATACCTATGCAGATGTTTTCTTAAACGGTTCTTTGCTGTTGAAAGCAGATAATATGTTTGTGGGGTATCGGGTTCCTGTCAAGTCTGTTTTAAGAAAAGGAGAAAATAAGCTTGTAGTACGTTTCCGTTCGCCCATTCGGGAAGCGATGCCACAATGGGAGAGTAACGGGTTTGATTATCCGGCCGATAATGATCATTATCCACAGAAGTTAAGTATTTTTACTCGTAAGGCACCTTATTCCTATGGATGGGACTGGGGTATCCGTATGGTGACTTGTGGCATTTGGCGGCCGGTGTATCTGCAGTTTGCGGATCGGGCGGTAGTGGAAGATTATTTCGTGCACCAGCAGTCAGTCAGCGCCGAACGGGCAGAGGTAGACAATCGTTTAGAAATAAACAATATTAGCAATCATACACAGCAGGCTGTGGTACGTGTGACGTACAGTTATGCGGGTGAGTCAGATAAAAGCATAGAAAAGGTAGTGGAATTGCAGCCGGGGCTTAATCATATTTCTCTTCCTGTAACAGTGGAACAGCCACATTTGTGGATGCCTAACGGTTGGGGAGAGCCTGCGCTGTATACGTTTGAGGCTTCAGTGTCGGTAGACGGGCAGGTGGTGTCACAGAAGAGTCACCAGATTGGCCTGCGTTCGATACGTGTAGTGCAGGAGGAAGACAAAGACGGCCAGAGTTTCTACTTCGAAGTGAACGGGGTACCGATGTTTGCCAAAGGAACAAACCTGATTCCGTCGGATGCGCTGCTGCCACGTGTTACGCGCCAGCGCTACAGCCGTTTGTTGGAGGATGTGCAGTCGTCCAATATGAATATGGTGCGTGTGTGGGGTGGCGGTATCTATGAGGACGATGCGTTCTTTGAGGAAGCCGACAGACGTGGCATCCTGGTGTGGCAGGACTTCATGTTTGCTTGCACCACTTATCCTCACGACCCGTCCTTTCTGCGTCGTGTAGAAGCGGAAGCGGAATATAACATCCGCCGCCTGCGCAACCATGCGTCGCTGGCCATGTGGTGCGGCAATAATGAAATTTACGAGGGTATGCGCTACTGGGGATGGAAGGAGAAATATTCGCCCGAAGTCTATCAGCAGATGCAGGAAGGATATGATATACTTTTCCGTCAGCTTTTGCCACAGAAGGTGAAAGAATTTGATCCGGGTCGCTTCTATCTGGAAGGCTCGCCGCTGGAGGCCAACTGGGGCAGGCCGGAGAGCTGGAAGGTGGGCGACAGTCATAACTGGGGCACGTGGTACGGGCAGAAGCCTTTCGAGAGTTTAGACCGCGAGATACCGCGCTTCATGAGCGAGTACGGCTTTCAGGCCTTTCCGGAGATGAAGACCATCCGCACCTTTGCTTCGCCCGAGGATTATGAGCTGGAGTCGCCCGTGATGAACGCGCATCAGAAGAGCACGATAGGCAATGCCCTAATTAAGAAAACCATGAGCCTGTATTATCCGGTGCCGGAGAAGTTTGAGGACTTAGTGTACGTGGGGCTGGTGCTGCAGGGCCACGGCATGCGCCGGGGCATGGTGGCACATCGCCGCAACCGTCCGTACTGTATGGGCAGCCTGCCCTGGCAGCTGAACGACAGCTGGCCCGTGGTGTCGTGGTCGGCCATCGATTATTACGGCAACTGGAAGGCTATGCAGTATCACACGCGCCGTGCCTTTGCTCCCGTGCTGGTGGATGCCATCCGCGAGGGCAACAAGCTGCGCTTCTATGTGTTGTCCGATCGCCTGCAGACGGAGAAGGTGACGCTGCAGCTGGCTTGGATGGATTTTCAGGGAAAGGTGATCCGCCGCCATCGGGTGGAAGGGATGCTGCCGGTAAATGCCTCGGAGGTGTTCTTTGAGCAGGACTGGCAGAAGGCTTTCGAGGGCTGCGACACTACGGCCTCGTTCATCCGCATGACGCTCAGGGGTGCGGACGGAAAGAAGGTACTCTCGGATGAGGTGTTCTATCCGGTGTATCCCAAGGAGCAGCGTCTGCCAAAGGCTGAAATCTCCTGCCGCAAGGTGAAGAAGGGCGGGGTGGTGGAACTGACCCTGAAGTCGCGTGTGCTGGCGCGCGACGTGTTCGTGGAGGTGCCCTTGCAGGGGGCGCGTTTCTCCGACAATTTCTTCGACCTGCTGCCGGGTGAGACGAAGCGCATCACGGTGTCTTCGGCCGACGGTTCTCCGCTGGAGGATATTTCCGTGGTGATTCACCAGCTGGCCGATGTGATGAAATAAAATCTAATTACTAATCTTTTATATGTATTGATTATGAAACCATTTTCAAAAATGAATTGTATGGGGCTGGCATTTGCCGGAATGCTGATGGCCTCGTGTACGGACAGTCCGACGGCGGTGGCCGACTATCAGGTGGTGCCCATGCCGCTGGAGATTACGGCAGCATCGCAGGGTTCGTTCCTGCTGAAGAGCGGGGAAACCATCTGCTATACGGCAGGGAATGAAAAGATGAAGAAGAACGCCGAGTTCCTGGCGGCTTTTATCAAGGAACAGACCGGCATCGCGCTGAAGGTGGCGGAAGGTGACGGGGAAGAGGGCATCGTGCTCCGCCTGGGGCTGGAGGCTGATTCTCCGGAAGCGTACCGGCTGAAGGTGGACGAGCGGAAGGTGGAGATTTCCGCTCCTTCGGAAGCGGGTGTGTTCTATGGCATCCAGACGCTCCGCAAGTCGGTGTCGGTGCATGAAGGGGCAGGAGCGGTGGAACTGCCGGCGGTGGAAATCAACGACTCGCCGCGCTTCAGCTACCGTGGCATGATGCTCGATGTGGGCCGCCACATGTTCAGCATGGATGAAATCAAGACGTACATCGACATGCTGGCCCTGCACAACATCAACCGCTTCCACTGGCATCTGTCGGAAGACCAGGGATGGCGTATCGAAATCAAGAAGTATCCCAGGCTGACGGAAATCGGCTCCAGACGCAGCGAGACGGTGATCGGACGTAACTCGGGCCGGTATGACGGCAAGCCTTACGGCGGTTTCTATACGCAGGAGCAGGCCCGGGAAATCGTGGCTTACGCGGCAGAACGCTATATCACGGTCATTCCGGAAATCGACCTTCCGGGTCACATGCAGGCGGCGCTGGCGGCTTATCCGGAACTGGGATGTACGGGCGGTCCGTATGAAGTGTGGCGCATGTGGGGTATTTCCGACAACGTGCTTTGTGCGGGTAACGACAAGACCATCCAGTTCATCAAGGATGTGCTGGCGGAAATCATCGACATCTTCCCGTCGGAATACATCCATGTGGGTGGCGACGAATGCCCGAAGGTGAAGTGGGAGACTTGTCCGAAGTGTCAGGCACGTATCAAGGCGCTGGGCATCAAGGGCGACAGCAAGCACTCGAAGGAAGAGTATCTGCAGAGCTACGTGATACATGAAGCCGAGAAGTTCCTCACCGAGAACGGACGCAACATGATTGGCTGGGATGAAATCCTGGAAGGCGGTCTGGCTCCGAATGCCACGGTGATGTCGTGGAGAGGGGAAGCCGGTGGTATTGAAGCGGCCCGTCAGCAGCACAATGTCATCATGACGCCGAACACGTACCTGTATTTCGACTATTATCAGGCAAAGGATACGGACAGTGAACCGCTGGCCATCGGCGGCTATCTGCCTATGGAACGGGTGTACAGCTACGAACCGATGCCGTCTGCCCTTTCTCCGGAAGAACAGAAGTTCATTACCGGTGTGCAGGCGAACCTCTGGACGGAATATATCCCGACCATGGCACAGGCACAGTACATGGTATTGCCGCGTATGGCTGCGCTTTGTGAAACGCAGTGGAGCGCTCCTGAAAAGAAGCAGGATTATCAGGGATTCCTGAAACGCACCGCTCGTCTGACCAGGATTTACCAGCTGAAGGGATGGAACTACGCGACGCATATCTTCGATGTGAATGTGAACATCGCTCCCAACACGGAGACGGGCAAGCTGGATGTAACGGCAGGCACCATCGACGATGCACCTGTGTACTATACCCTCGACGGTACGGAACCTACCACTGCTTCGTCCAGGTATGAAAACGGACTGACCATCGATGCGGCATGTGTGCTGCGCATGATGGCTGTACGTCCGGAAGGCAACTCGCGCATTACGCGTGACAGCATTGCGTTCAGCAAGTCTACGGCGAAACCTATCACCCTATTGCAGCCTATCAATAAGCCTTACGAGTTTAAGGGTGCCACTACGCTGGTAGACGGTATGACGGGCGACCGCAACTACAAGACCGGACGCTGGATTGCTTTCTACAAGAATGACATGGAGGCGGTGATTGACCTGAAGGAGGCTACCGAAATCAGTTCCATGACCCTGCGCACTTGCGTGGAAAAGGGCGACTGGACGTTTGATGCCAGAGGTATTACCGTAGAGGTGTCGGACGACAACAAGACTTTCAGGAAAGTGGCTTCGGAAGCTTATCCGGCTATGAAGGAAACGGATGCCAACCGGATTTATACCCATACCCTGACGTTTGACCCGGTAAAGACCCGTTACGTGAAGGTAACGGCCTTGTCCGAAAAGAATATCCCGGCATGGCACGGCGGCAAGGGCAATCCCGGATTCTTGTTTGTAGATGAAATCGTATTGAACTGACGGCTATGCGTAAACTGGTTTTTGCTACTAACAATGCCCATAAACTGGAGGAGATACGTGCCATTCTGGGAGATAAAGTGGAAGTGCTGAGTTTGAAAGACATCCGTTGTGAAGCCGATATTCCGGAAACGGCGGATACGCTGGAAGGAAATGCCGCGCTGAAGGCGGAATATATTCATGCGCATTATGGTATGGATTGCTTTGCCGACGATACCGGTCTGGAGGTGGAAGCGCTGGACGGGGCTCCCGGAGTGTATTCGGCACGTTATGCGGGCGGTGAAGGTCACGACTCGGAAGCCAACATGAAGAAGCTGCTGGCAGAACTGGAAGGCAAGGAGAACCGGAAGGCGCAGTTCCGCACGGCCATCTGCCTGATAGAAGGAGGAGAAAAGCACTTGTTCGAAGGCATTGTGAAGGGAGAAATCATCCGGGAGAAAAAAGGAAGCTCCGGCTTCGGCTACGACCCGGTGTTCGTGCCGGAAGGTTATTCCGAGACTTTTGCGGAGATGGGGGCTGAAGAAAAGAACAGAATCAGTCACCGGGCAAGAGCCGTACAGAAGCTGTGTGACTATCTGAACAGTAAATAAAACAGAAAAAAGGCTGTGGATTATTTCTACAAATGTGCAGAAATTCCACAGCCTTTCTTTTTCTTAATCGCGTGTAACGTTCTTGTAATCAAATTTTTAAAAAATAAAGTATAAAAAGGCTGTTTTTGGCGTGTGTTTTGCGAAGTATTCTACGGAATTAAAAACAAAAATCGTCAAAATGCAAAGAATCAGACTTTTAGTTTTATTGCTGCTGTGTGTGGTGTGTCAACAGACTTTTGCACAACAGCGTACCATCAGCGGATTGGTTATCTCAGCGGAAGATCACGAGCCGCTTATCGGTGCTACGATTTCCGTACAGGGAAACGAAGCGCATGGGGTAGTGACCGACATTGATGGAAAGTATACATTGGAAGTGGGACCGGATGACAAGATTCTGGTCGTAGCTTACCTGGGTATGAAAACTCAGTTGATAAAGGTTCCCAAGAAAGAACACCTGAACGTGGTGCTTCAGCCTGAGACCATGAACCTGGAAGAGGTGGTGGTGACGGGATACGGTAATTTCACCAAGTCTTCTTTTACGGGGTCTGCCAATACCCTGAAGGGAGACATGATGAAAGACATCCCCGTGATGAGCGTAGAGCAGAAACTGCAGGGAATGACCACGGGTGTGTCTATTACCAGCAGTTCCGGACAGCCGGGAGCCAATCAGAGCATCCGTATCCGTGGTATGGGTTCGTTCAATGCCTCTCAGGAACCGCTGTTCGTGATCGACGGGGTGCCGGTTACTTCCGGTAGCCTGAGTGCCGGAGGAGCCGATGCGGCTTACATGAACAACTCCAAAACCAATATCATGAGCACGCTGAATCCGGCCGATATTGAAAGCATCAGTATTCTAAAAGATGCTTCTGCAACTGCTATTTATGGTAGTCGTGGCGCAAATGGTGTTGTTTTGATTACCACTAAACATGGTAAGCCTGGCAAAATTAACATTGATGCAAAAGTAGAGACCTCTTATAATACACGTACAATTACACCAGAGTTTGTGGATGGATATACGTATGCTTCGATGATGAATGAGTCGAGAATAACTCGTAATCAGGAACCTATTTATCAACAAGATGAATTAAATATTTTACGCATGGGATTAGATCCTGATTTATATCCGAATGTTGACTGGAAAGATCTTTTGTTGAAGGATGGAGCGATGACTTATCGTGCTAATCTGAATATGAATGGTGGCGGTTCTACAGCGCGCTATTTTGTTTCATTAAGCTATCTCAAAGAAGATGGTATGTATAAAACAGATGAAACATTAAGAAAAGATTATAATACTAATGCGAATGCTAATACTTGGAATTATCGTTTAAATACAGATATCGATATTACGAAAACGACCTTACTAAAGGTTGGTGTTTCTGGTTCATTGAAAAAGTATAATGAACCTGGCTTGTCCGGTGATGTTTGGAAATCTTTGATGTATCAAAATCCGATTAGTGTTCCTGTGATGTATTCTAATGGCTATGTACCTGCTTATGGTACTGGTGAAAGAACAAATCCTTGGGTTCTTGCTACACAAACTGGTTACAAAGAACATTGGGAGAATACAATACAAACTAATATTACATTAGAACAAAAGTTGGATTTTATAACCCAGGGATTGAAGTTTATAGGTCGCTTTGGATTTGATACTTGGAATAAAAATAATATTGACCGTATTAAATGGCCGGAACAATATAAGGCGCAACGTTTTCGTGATGAAAATGGACAAATAGTTTTCGATCGTGTCACTGAAGAGCAGAAAATGAAACAGACGAGTTCTGCAGAAGGAAATCGTAACGAAATATTCGAAGCGGAATTACACTACAACCGGGGCTTTAAAGAACATCATGTCGGTGGAATTTTGAAATTTAATCAAGATTCTAAAGTGTTTACTGTAGGTACAGGTGAAGATCTGAAGAAAGGCATAGCCCGTCGTCATTTAGGATTGGCAGGACGCGTAAGTTACAATTGGAATTATCGTTATTTTGCAGATTTTAATTT
>ENA-OPCA01000922-OPCA01000922.1-human-gut-metagenome-genome-assembly--contig:-NODE-922-length-25350-cov-4.051591_pt1 | contig 25350 bp, 20 predicted proteins | sample MGYA00241076_ERZ501468 | MGnify/ENA primary metagenome ERZ501468 (study PRJEB25962, sample SAMEA2042633) | human gut metagenome | biome: human gut; feature: human-associated habitat; material: faeces... | reverse complement strand
ACTCCCATATTATAACACGAGTGGCTTTATGTGTCATTCTTTTTTTGTGTTGCACTTATATTGTAAATCTATCTTATAAACAACTCTTGGATTTTACCAAGAGTTGTTTTGTTTTTCCCCCCTGTCACAAGATTGTAAGAACTCCCTGCTATACTAATAGAAAATCAAAAACAAGGAGTGATAACACATGGAAATTCTATCAGCGAAAGACTTGTGTAAATCTTATGGTTCGGGAGAAAACTCGGTTCAGGCATTGAATCATGTATCTATTTCCATAGAAAATGGGGAATTTGTTGCCGTAATCGGCACATCTGGCAGCGGAAAATCCACCCTCTTAAACCTGTTGGGTGGACTGGATACGCCCACTTCCGGCGAAGTATTGGTTTCTGGCAAAAAGCTTTTTCAGATGAATGAAGAAGCTCGCACGATTTTCCGACGGAGAAATATCGGCTTTGTCTTTCAGAATTACAATCTAGTGCCTGTACTGAATGTTTATGAAAATATCGTCTTGCCCATTGAACTGGATGGCACAAAAGTGGATACAGAATATGTGAAAACAATTCTGCACACATTGGGATTGGAACAAAAAGTACAGGCAATGCCCAATCAGCTTTCTGGCGGTCAGCAACAACGTGTTGCCATTGCACGGGCATTGGCAGCAAAACCGGCGATTCTCTTGGCAGATGAACCTACTGGAAATCTGGACAGCAAAACGGGGATGGATGTCATTGCCCTGCTAAAAATGACTAGTCAGGCATTTCATCAAACCATTGTCATGATTACACACAATGAAGAAATTGCTCTAATAGCAGACAGAATGATTCGGATTGAAGATGGCAAGGTGGTGAATGGCAATGCTGAAAAATAACAATCAAGAAATCGTACGAAAAATTGCATTCCGTTCCATGAAACAAAATCGCATCCGAAATGGCATTGTGATTCTAGCTGTCATTTTGACAACATTCATGTTTACAACAATTTTCACCATTGGTGCAAGCATGGCGGAAGGTATGATGGTTATGCTGACTCGGCAGCAAGGTACTCGCTCTTCTATTTATCTGAACAACCCAACTACAGAACAGATTCAACAAATTACAGACAATCATGATCTTTATGCTGCTGGGCTGCAAATTCAGACCGGAACAGCATACGATTCGGAAAATGAAACCACTGCAATTCTGCTCAGTTATTACGATGAGACCGAATTTGAAAAGAATTTCACGCCTGCCATCAGCGATATTTGTGGCAATTATCCAACAGATTCCACCGCAATTATGCTTTCTAAAAATGCATTGGAAGCCTTGCAGATTGAAACGCCAAAAATAAACATGGAAATTCCCCTACTGGTAAACGGAACAGTAAAATCATTCACGCTTTCCGGTTGGTTTACAGATTATTCCAGCCCACAGGGCGGATTTCAGGGATTTGTTTCTAAATCTTATACAGATGCATTGGGACTCACAGCAGAAAAAGACGGTACGTTGTCGATTTCTGCAAAAATTGGTGTGCAGGAACGATTGATGGATGCATTAGATGCAGCTGTAAAGCTGAAAGATGGACAGAAATTTCAGTATACTTCGGATATGTTGAGTGAAACTGTCACCAACCGTATTCTCATTGCCGGATTATTCGGTACAATTGGACTGATTATTGTATTTAGCGGTTATCTGTTGATTTGCAACGTCCTATATATTTCTATCACCAAGGACATCCGATTCTATGGTATGCTGAAAACTGTTGGCACGACACCCAAACAAATTCGAAAAATGGTGCGATTACAGGCATTTTCCCTCTCTGGAATTGGAATCCCAATTGGTATGGGACTCGGAACAGCAGCATCTTTTGTAGCAGTTCCCTATGCAATGCGGATGTTCGGCAGTGCGGACAATCCTATGCCCTTGACCATGCAGTTTCATCCATTGATTTACATCGGAACGATTCTGTTTGCACTTTTCACAATCATAGTCAGCTGCCGAAAACCAGCCAAGTTTGCAAGTCATATCTCGCCCATTGAAGCGTTGAAATATCAGGGGCAGTGCTCTGCAAAAATCAAACCCAGAAAAGGAACAGATGGCGGAAAACTGCATAAGATGGCATTTCGAAATGTCTTTCTGGAAAAGAAACGTGCAGTGCTCGTATTTGCATCTCTGTTTCTAGGAACGATGGCGTTTCTCTCTACCAATGCATTTGTAGATAGCATGAAACTAGAGAACTATGTAAAATACTATTTACCAAATAACTATACGATTTATGTCAATTGCGGTTCAGAACAAGATGGTACAGAGGAAGAACAGATTCAAAAAAATATCAAGTCCGCAGAGGAAATGGCACAAAAAATACAGGCATTGGATGGCATTACAGATGTTTCCATTTACCGATATGAATATGTTACCTTGCCATTTGATGAAACGTTATTTCAACCGTTTTTAGAAAGTTTCTTAGAAAGTATCTCTGAAAAAATGACGCTCGAAGAATTTGCGAAAGGCTATACCGATTCGCCAGAAAGTTATACCTCAACAGTTGTTGTAATTTCTGAAAAAGATGTCGAAACCTATAATCAAAAAGCGAAAACGCCCATTGATATCGATGCATTTTTAGCAGGAACGCAATGCATTATCGGTTCTGTCAATACGCCGGAGCAGGCTGCACAAATGCAAGGAAAAACAATTACGATGAAAGACAAAAATGGAAGTGCTCTCTCTTTACAAGTCGGCAGCTGTGCTTTAAATGGAGATATTTCCGGTTTGAGTTTTGGGCATTATTGGAGTCTAGCAGGAGCACCGGAATATATTCTGGTCAGTGAAGCAGCACTGAGTCAGTTGACAGATACCCCTGCCATCAATACCATTGCTATTCAATGCGACCCCAAGGCAGAAAATCGCCTGACAAATCAGATTCGCAGTATTACACAAATGTATCCGATTGTTGCCAATTTAGATGTTCGTACAGAATTGATGCAAGAATTTCAGGATAGTATGTCTTCTCTGAAAATTTTGAGCGGCGGTGTTTCTGCAATCTTGATTTTAATTGGTATCATCAACTTCATCAACGTCATGCTGACTGGCATTTTTACACGTCGAACAGAACTAGCAGTCATGGAAAGTGTCGGTATGACGAAGAAACAGGTGCAAAAAATGCTAATGCTCGAAGGCATTTATTATGCTGTAATTACATTGGCATTGATTTTAACTGCGGGAAGTGGGATTCTATATTTGGTTGGCTTCTTTACAGAACAGACTGCCGACTATGCCGTTTTCCAGTATCCGTGGGGATGGATTGCAATCCTTGCTTGTTTTATTTTTGCCATTTGCGTATTTGTTCCCATGTTGGTTTATCGAATCGCTACCAAAGAAAGCATTACTGCAAGACTGCGTAGCATTGATTAAATGAATCATTCTGTTTTCTTAAAACGCCCTTTTTCCGGAAAAGGGCGTTTTGCAAATTGACTTTTTGTCTGGAACATGCTATACTAAGCTGAAAAATGAAAGGGGATAATTCCGCATGCAGCGTATTTTAATCATAGAAGATGATACAACCATTCGCAACGGGATTCAGCTTTATTTACAGAAAAAGAGATTTGCTGTCGACTGTGCCGATACCATTGCTGCTGCAAATGCCTTGCTTGCAAAAGTGGTCTATCATCTAATTCTGTTGGATATTCGATTGCCAGACGGCAACGGTCTGGAACTTTGCAGCAAACTGCGAGAAACTAGTACCACGCCAATTATCTTCTTAACTGCAAACGATACGGAAGAACAGATGATTACAGGCTTTCAGCATGGCTGCGATGACTATCTTGCAAAGCCATTTTCCATTGCGTTGCTGTATCAGCGAATCCTTGCCGTGCTTCGCCGCAGTCAAAATCCTGCATCGGATGATATTTTTTCATATTTATCTCTAACAATTGATTTCACAAAAATGCAAGCATTGAAAAATGATGTGCCTGTAAAGCTGTCTGCGATGGAATACAAACTGCTGGAACTGCTGATTCGCAACCGAGGACAAGTGCTAACTCGTGATTTGATTTTAGAACGGCTCTGGGACTGTGACGGAAATTTTGTAGATGAAAACACCTTGCGTGTTTTGATTCGTCGTTTACGGCAAAAAATTGAAACCGACCCCAAAAATCCAAAATTCATCGTCACAGTTTTTGGAATCAGCTATACATTTGGAGAAGCACAATGAAGCAAACAAATCGGATACTTTCTATTACTTTAGAAATTCTGTTTCCACTGCTCTGCTTTGGAAGCGTTTTCTTTCTGACACAAAATCTTTTAGCTGCTGGGATTATATTGGTTCTCTCTGCTTGCCAATCTTTTTTCTTGGAATGGCAGACACGCAAAAAGCAGGCATATTGGAGTAACATCGCTGCACAACTTTCCGATTTATGCGACTGCCTGCTCTCGCTGGAACATAGAGAAATTTTTTCACGAAATGAAGATACAATTCTTTCCAAATTGCAGGACAAAGTATTGAAACTGGTGACGATTCTACAGCAGAAAAATGAGGATTCCTTGCAGGCACAAGAAAACATGAAGGGGTTGATTTCAGACCTCTCTCATCAATTGAAAACACCGATTGCCTCTCTAAAATTGTATACTGCACTTTTAGAAGAACCAACGCTAACCGAACAGCAGCGAAAACAATATACAGAAGTGCTCCGAACGGCAATTGACCGCCTGATTTTCTTGTCAGAAAGCATGATTCAACTTTCTCGATTGGAAAGCGGTTTGATTCAATTGCAGCTGGAAGAGAAAAGCTTGAATCAAACGGTACTGATGGCAATTAAAAATGTCTTTGCAAAAGCAAAACAACATCACATTACACTGACCTATGATAGTGAAAAAGAACTCTCACTGATACATGACCAGCGATGGACAGCGGAAGCGATTTTTAATCTGTTGGATAATGCTGTGAAATATTCGCCGCCTGGCAGCACGGTTGCAATTCGAGTGCGGGAATTGGGTTTGTTTGTTGCGGTGGATGTGACTGACCAAGCAGAGCCGATTCCGGAGGATGAACGCAGTCGTATTTTTCAGCGATTCTATCGGGGACAAAACAGCAAGACAACAGAAGGCATCGGAATTGGGCTTTATCTGGCTAGGAAAATTGCAACGGAACAGAATGGACATTTGAATTTGCGTTGTCATTCCGATGGAAATACATTTTCATTAATGCTGTTTCAGAGATAAAAAGGAGCGATTGCAATCGCTCCTTTTTTCTTATAACCAACTACGAAAATTAGTTGCAAATATATGTTTATCCCCAAACTTCTTCTGCAATCTCTTTTACAAGAGCCAACTTTGCCCACTGTTCTTCTTCTGTCAGCTTGTTTCCAACTTCGCAGGAAGCAAATCCACACTGTGGGCTCAGGCAAAGCCGTTCAAGAGGAATATACTTAGCTGCTTCATGGATTCTGTCAATCACCGTCTGCTTATCTTCCAGTTTCGGTGTTTTGGTGGTAATCAGACCAAGAACTACCTTCTTGTCCGGTGAAACCTTCGACAATGGTTCAAATCCACCACTTCTCTCATCATCATATTCCAACAGCAGTGCGTCTACATGTTCCTGTGCAAATACATAATCTGCTACAGAATCATAAGGGCCACTGGTAAAGAATGTAGAGTGATAATTTCCTCTGCAAATATGAGAAGTGATTACCATATCTGCTGGCTTGTTTTCAAGAGCAAGATTGTTTACTGCAAGGAGCTGTGCCTTTACATCTTCAAGGTCAATTCCCAGTGACTTGTATCTTTGCTTTGCAGCATCGCCTACAATTGCACCCCATGTGCAGTCGTCAAACTGGAGATTCCGACAGCCAGCCTCATAGAACTGTTTGATGACTGCCTGATAAGCAAGTCCGATATCCTGAATCAGTTCTTCATTGGTTGCATAATATTTTTTAGTGTTCTCATAGTTTTGCGGAACAATCATCTGCTGGAACGTCTGTGCCGGTGCAGGAATTGTATACTTTGCAACTGTATTTTCATCTTCAAACTGCTTTAAAAACTTGAAGTATTCCACGAACGGATGCAGAACTGCCTTTACTTTGCCCGTCAGGTAAGTATCTTCCAGCTGTGCAACTTCGCCGTTAAATTGCACACCTGCAATGGCTCCCTGATGTCCAACCCCTTCAAATCCCCACATAAAATCGAGATGCCAGAACTTGCGTCTAAACTCTCCGTCTGTAATAATATGATAGCCTGCTGCTTTTTGTTTTGCTACAAGCTTTTTGATTTCTTCATCTTCCACAGCAGTAAGCTGTTCTTTGCTGATGATTCCGTCATTGTAATCTTTCCTTGCCTGCTTCAGATTTTCAGGTCTTAAAAAGCTGCCTACAAAATCATAACGATATGGAGATGGGATGGTTTTGCTCATTTCAACTACCTCTTTCTTTCATGGTGATTCCAGTTCATTTGTAATATTTTTATTGTATCACGCAAGCGGTAGTTTGTAAAATACTTTATTCTGTTACTTGTCCATAGCTTTTATCTATAGGTAGGTTTTTATTTTGCACAAATTCCACACGCTGTATAGCCATACTGTTCTACATCGCCTACTCCAGCAACCCAAACTTCTGCATAGTTCTCGGCATTGATTCGCTTTGCTGCACGACAGGTACTGCTTAAATGATAACACATGGTGCTGGTGTTCAGAATCACAAACTGATTTCCCGTATTCGGTGGAATTACTGCTCCATTTGTATGCGTTTGCAGCGTGGTCACAATAGGAATCACTTCTGTTTCAGTCGTTGTTTCTGTTGTAGTTTCAATGGTTGTTGTTTCGGTTGTTGTGGTTTCTGTGTCCCAAGTTGGCTCTAATCCGGCAGCGGATTTTGCATAGTAAGTCAGAACACCAACTGCATCTTCGACAGAAAGCATCCCATCGCCGTTGATGTCTGCACACTGCAACTGCTCTTCGGAAAGAGAAACATCCCAATTGGCACACTTTTTTGCATAATAAGTGAGAATTTCAACAGCATCCGAAACATCAATCACACCATCGTGATTAAAATCACCTTTTAGATTCGTTTCTGCAAATGAATGCAGCGGTTGTGCCGTTCCAAAAACTAACGAGGCACAAAGAATGCCAGCTGGAATGCGTTTTAAGACCTTGCGTAAAATTTCTTTCATTTTTTCTTTCCCCGATACTTTTACATATTCTTCTAATCAAATCATAGAACGTAACAGAAAATACAGAGCTACTAACAGTCCAATGATTTCAAATGCTTTCATTGCAATTTGAACATTCTCTTTCATATTGGTCATTGAAAGAAGTCGATGTATTTGACTTCCTCGCAATTTTCACCTCATTTTCAAATTTATTGTAATGTTGCTTTGTAGGCATTTCCCCACTTTTCCATTGCATCTAAAATTGGTCGCATAGTTTCTACCAATTCACTGAGAGAATATTCCACGCTCGGTGGAACTTCTGCGTAAACGGTACGAATAATCAAACCGTCTGCTTCCATCGAACGTAAACTTTGCGTTAGCACTTTCTGGCTAATGCCATTCAAGGACTTCTGTAGTTCATTGAATCGCCATGGACGCATTCGCAGATTCCTCAGAATCAATAGTTTCCACTTGTTTCCAATCAGCTGTACGGTGGTTGCCACTGGGCATTCTGGTAATTCTTCTTTTTTCAACATGATATCGACTCATTGTTTTCTAGTAGAATGTTACATTTAGTATAGCATATTAAAGATAAAATTGCAACTTTTTTGAACTTTATACAGAAGGACGATTCTAGAAAATGAATAATCCCCCTGTATGTTCGAAGTGATTTTACTTTTATTTTCCTCCATAGGTAAGCAAATTACAGTTATAATAATTCCAATGGTCATCTTCATGATCGACGGAGAAAAGCTCTCCATCATAAGCCATAAAATTATCCCAAACCGTCGCAGAACAATCCCAAGCATTCAAGAAATACATTTTCTTACCAAGTGCATTTGTTGCAGTATCCATATAAACTTGATTGCCATACACCGAGGCATTTTGTCCCCAGCCATCTACAACATTATTCTGTTCAAATGCACGCTGGATTGCTGTACAACCATTTCTGTAACCGACATTGTTTCGAATGATGCAATCATTGCCCTTGATGTTGATAAAGCTTTTGGCATAATTTTCACCGCTCATTCCAGTACCGTCAAAGGTACAGTTTTCTACAGTCGTTCCAATGGTATATTCTTTGATGTCAACGTGTTCCGCTGCAATGTTTGGCCCTAGCTTGCAATTTCTGATTGTATTATAATGGCATTCATGGCCGTATTCCGTCGTACTTTCTGCACTGCCAACATAAATTGCTTCGCCATATCCTGGAGAAACGACTCCCGTATCATGAACATTACAATTTTCAACCAAGCAATGAGAGCTATCATCTCTCAAATGAATGCCTTCTGAACCAATGTGATACACTTCACAGTTCACAATTTTTGTGTGATTGGAATTGTCAATCATGATGCCTTTTTGTGCATTTGTGACTTTTAAATCCTTGATTTCCCACCAGTCGCCTGATATAGATAAAGCATAATTTTCAGCGGTAGAAGAACCGGAAAGAATTGCTGGTTGGTCTGGATTTTCAGAACGAAGAATAATCGGATTTTCTTCTGTTCCATCTGCTGCACTGGTAAACATATAGCCCTTTGGTGTATCGCCACTATAGATATATTCACCCTCTGCGAGGATGATTTCATCGCCTGCTTTTGCGTTTTCAAGAGCCACTTTCAGTTCTTCTGTATTTTTCACATAAACCTGATTGGTTGGTGATTCGATAGCGGTCAACTTTTGCTTCATCTTACAAAGATCCAGTACATTCAGTGTATCATCTTCACAGAAATCAGCTGTTTTCCAGTCTGTAAGTTTTACATCTGGAACACCAAGCATCCATTTTTTCAAAAGGACAACATCAGAAACATCAAATGCCCCATCTGCATTGACATCGCCTTGCACGGAAGATTTGTGAGAAATATCTTCAATGTTACCCCATCCGTCTTCCGGATATGTTTCGTTTTGTGCTGTATCGCCAGCTTCATGGAATGGTGTAATTTTTACAGAATCAATTTCAAAATCAGAAGTTTCAAAATCCGGTGTTCCAGCCCAGCTGTTCGGAAACCATAATCCAAGCCATAGTCTGCCAGCATTGGTTGGAATATACTCTTTTGATGTATAGACAAGCACATCATCAAAATAGAATTCCACTCTTGCTTCTTCATTTTCATCGCCCGTATGCCAGTCGAACCGATATTTGTGAAAGGCTCCGTCTGCTTGATTGACACCGATGTCTGTATACCCTGTTCGATATTCGCCTTCATTTTCACCAATCCAAGTGTTACACAATGCATACTGGTAACTTTGATTTGTTTTTTCAGCATTGGGTCTGCCGGGCATTTCAATGTCAATTTCATGGTTGGTGATTGCACCTGTATCCCAATCTTCTTCGTATTCAAATGTCCAGATTGCAGAACAAGCCCCAAGTTCCGGAGAAACTTTTGCCACTACCTCATAACTTCCGGATGCGTAGTATTCTTTCGTTGCAATTGCTGCCCCTGTTCTTTTTCCGTCTGTACGTTGAGAACCGTCTTTGTTGACACCTTTTAAGTCCCCTTGATAGAGATTTCCATTTCCGGTTAAGACTAGTTTTCCATTCTGAACAGAAACATTCTGCGGGATTACACCGCCATTATAATCTACTTTTTCTCCGTTCTCTGTAACTTTTCCGCCCCAGTTCTTGTATGCAACCAGCCACTTATCTGGATCTAATGTTCCGCTTGAAAAATCATCATAAAATACATCTTCTATTTGTTCTGATGTGGCAACAGCGGTTTCAGAAATTCCTGCTGTATAAAAAGTAACTGATGTGTATGTGATTGCGAATACGGATAGAATTGCTATAAATTTTCTCATGGATGTATCTCCTTTTTATACGCGTTTCGCACAACAAATGATTATTACCATGATTATACCACAATCTGTCGAAAAGTTCAAGTGTACACATTGCTAATTAATTTTCAGATACACGCTTTTTATCTAACGGGTGGATTCTATTACAAGAACAGCAGATGTCTTCAAATAAATTCGTAGACAATCTGCTGTCGTTTCATTTTTATGTGATTTAAAACCGCTAATAATTTTAACTTGTTGCCATCAACAAGGTTGCATCATACACCAAATCCTCTGAAATTATCTTTTTTGGGTTTATTTGGTTGTACAGCAACTGGTGTTACCGTACTTTTTTCAACGAATTCTTTTTTCAGCGTTTCCAAGAATTTTTTTATGATATCTTTTCTATCTGAAAAGTTTACCTCTATTTTATAAGATGCAAACCATTCTTTGAGTACCTCAAAAGACACCAATTTATTTTGACACAGCATGAATAAAAGCATCAAATCAGCAGAAGAACGATGTTCCTTTTCAGATAGACAAGTCTTCATTAACTGATAAATGTACGGAGAAAATACATTTTCATACGGCATACTGTATTTTACATCTAAAAATGTAAAATAATATCCATGTGTATTTAATTGATCTTCTAACTCTTTTGCTGCACTTTTATGATTCGATTTCCATACTCTTTTTCCATTACAATACTGAAATGCAGCAATCACAATACTATCCGAATTTAATTGCTCTTTCGTGCAAACTTTTAACTCCAGGCAATCAGAAAATATTCCCTCGTGAATATTTTCTCTCTCAGAAGGCACAAAAGCAAATTTTAAGTGCCCTGTAAAGTTCATCTCTTCTTCATCAAACTTGTCAAATATATCAAACAAACTCATTGGCTTTTCTAAGAAGAAATATTTTGCGTGATATTTCAGCATTCCTGTGGAGAGATAAAGTTCGTTATTTTCTTCAAATAATTCCAATCCATATAGGATGCCATCTGGATAGTTTTCATACTGCAATTGAAACAGACAACTTTGCATATTCATCTGCTCCAAAATTTCCTTGCTCAACAACATTCCACTTTTAAGGCAGATAGAAGTCGATTTAATTTCTTTCAAAAGTGATCACCTCTTGCCATCAAAAAAACCGGAATGGGTTGATTCATAGTTGTAATACTTTCCATCTGAAACTTTGTATTCCTGCTGTGTATTGGAAATCGTTTTTTTGATGAAGTAAACATAAAATCCATACCCATCAAAATTTCCTGACGGAACAGCAATCATCCAAACACTATTATTTTCTTTTCCTTTGTTTTCATCAAAAGAAATGTTCGCAAGTTTTTCCATTAAGGTTTCCCATTGAACTGCTTGATTGTCATTTTTCAATTTCTCAATTACAGAATCTGCACTCGATAGAGATGACCAAAACTTTTTGATCTCTTTTGTGTCAGTAGAAACGTTGACTTCTCTAACCTTTTGATTTTCTGCATTGCGAACAACGATTGTCACTTCGTCTAATTCCGGCTTAATTGGATAAAGAATCGGAACGAAATTCTTATCCAATGCTGGCAATTCCATCATTAAATCCGAAAAATAAACAGAATAGATTTGTTCTGCTAATTGCGAATGCATGGTAAGTTCAGCCTGCATGTATCGTCTTTTATACATCATAAATCGGATACTGCCACCAATGCAGTATTTTTTTAGAATCATGCTTTCTACATGTTCCGGATTTCGTTCTGTATTCGAGCATAGACCTGCACGCAATTTTTTTCCAGGGATAAACTCTTTCAACAATTCATTGAAAATATTGATTTTACAAGATTGTCCAGAGAGTCGGTAATAGTTATAGGTCGTTTTTGGAAGACCATCCTCCTTTTGGATGTCCAAAATTCGATTCAGAAGATTATAAATATCTCCAAAAATGACTTTACGGATTTCCGTAATTGTAATTTCAAGATCATCCAACGGATTTTCCAATCTTACCAGCATATCATCTTCTATCCGATACAGATAATTCAGTTTCAAATCACCAATTGTCTGAATAGCATCATCCCACTTGTCTTTCTTAACTTCTTTTTCTTCTCGATAAAAAGTGATTTTAACTTGTTCTGCAAATTGCCACAAGTAATAGAAATTCCGCTTTACTTTCGGTACATCTTCATCGAAAAACACATCCGACAGATTGTTAAACTGTGTTGGCAAAAATTCTTCACACGCATCATATAAGTCATTAAATTCCTGATACAAATCTATGACATTATAATCTTCTTCATCATAATTTTCTTTATCTTTATCTTTACTTTTAAGAATTTTATCTGCCTCTTCAAGAATATCGTTCTCCGACCGTTCCAATACCTTATTAAAAGCCTCTTTCGGGAGAAAACCATATTTTACAGCAATCTTCAATTTAATCAACTGCATAATCCGATATGTGATATTGTTACCACCATAGTTAAAATCGCCGTTTGTGAATTGCGTATCAATTTCGATTTTATCAAATTTTGTAGCATCTTGATTTCTTTCAAATTTATACTTGCAAGTTGCCAAATCGGTTGTTCCACCGCCACAATCAATTACTGCAACATTTTCAGAAAGATTTTCTGTCGAGTCCTTTTTCCATGCTACATACTTGTCTGCAATATAATCAAACAAAATTGCTCCGGCTTCATCAATTGCATCTTTCAAAATGTTGTATTCTGGCAGAATCTCCTTCAGAATAGAAATAAACTTATATTTCATCTTTACGGGAGCCGTGAAATGCAAATCCTGAAATTGAACTCCGAAATAGTCTTCCGCCAATGTGATTACCTGTTTCAGATATGCACGAACAATCTCTTTTTTCGGAACCTCTGTGGTATTTCCGTTGACATCAAATATTTCAATTTGTTCGGAAGAACTTTTGTCTTCAATTAGCCAGTGTTTGATCTGATAGAATACAGATGCAGAAGATTCGTAATTCTTAGACTTTTCCAATTTTTTAGCATCAAAACCAAATTTATATTTGATGTTGCTTGGATTTTCGCAGTTTTCCACATAGACAATCGTTGGGAAATAATCCACTAACCGATTATCTTGTGTAACATCTGCGAACGATACCAATTCTGGTTCAGTGCCTTGCAGATTCTTTATCCGGTAGCTTCCAGCTGTGGTATTACTCGTACCAAAATCAATGCAAAGTACACACTTTGTTTTTCCTATTGTATCCATCTGAATTTTGATGGGCTTATAAATAATCTCACCTGTTAAAGATTCATTGGCAATCTTCAGCACACCAAAGTGAAATTGTGTTTTATTCTGAAAAGCAGAAAAATCAATATTTTCTTTCTGCATGATAACCAGATGAGCACCTTCTTTGGTAACAACTCTACCAACAGCAATGACATTTTTCAAATCATTGTCCATAATCAGCACATTGTTATAACTAATATCCGGAATGGTACACTTCATTTTAAAGTTGCTGTTCACAGTGACAGACATGTTTTCATGCAGCTTCGGAGCTTTAAACTGCATTTTTCCTTCTACATCTTTTTTTAACTTTCCATGATACTCTTCCAGAAAGTCTTGTGCTTCCTCTAAAGTCAGCTGTTCGATGTCCATAATTTCTGCTGATTGCCGCACAGGAGAAGTGGCAGCTTCTTTTGTATCTTCTGCATCTTCTACCGTATCCGTTGCTTCCGGCGTGTCAGATTCTGGATAGATGACGTCATACAATTCCAAGAATTTATCAATTTTTGAAATCTTATCCGGGCATTCTTCATCCAAATCATCATCGTCCCATTTCAAAATGTTCTGTATCTCATCCGATACATATTTTATGGGCATCGTTTTACGCATCATTGCATCCCGAAATTCCATTTCATTTTTCGGAATTGCAATGGATTTTCTCTCAAACAAATCTTCCCATTGTGACAAATCAAATGTTGGCTTTCGATGATCGAGTACAACCTTCAAAATTCTCACTCCTTTTTCTTAATTGACGCTGGTTATATCTGTATAAACTTTCTTGAAAATTTTTCCAAGTTCGCTCATACTATTGGAAGTATAGAACAACGGGGATTCTCCTACCAATATATTTGCTGCTGCAACATTCTTGGCAATCTTATAACCTCTCGCAGACGGATTCCCAATAAAAATAACAGCAAGACGCACATTGTTTTCTTTCCGCATTTTTTCCGAAATAATTTCAGAACGGTCACCGCTATTTGGGGCACCATCTGTCATCAGGAAAATAATCTTGTCTGTTTTTTTAGACTGCAAAATTTTCTCGTAACTGTTCTTAATCCCCTTCATCATCTCGGTTCCGCCCCAAGCTTCCATTTTATCCACACTTGCAATCAACATTTCCTGATCAGATGTCATTTCGCAAATGTTTTCGGTGTTATTTGCAAAGCTTGTGATACCAACTTCATTTGTAGTAAAATCTACAACTTCGGAAATCAACTTTCTGCATGCATTCTTTGCATCCGCTAATGATTCTCCTCTCATGGAACCGCTGCAGTCAATTAGAAGATCAATCGCTGTCGGATTACTTTTTTTTTTGTTTCTTCTTCTATCATAGCACTACGATCCACTTTTATGGTATTGGTACTTCCTGTCTTCAAGTCTGTTGCTGTAACAGTGAGTTGTTCACTTGAATCGAAGTCAAAGGTAACCTCAATCTGCGGAACGCCCGCTTTTGCATGCTGAATATTACTTAGAATAAAATATCCATAATATTCATGTTCTATGATATTTTCACAATCTTCCTTATCCGGTGCAGCATAATAAATTGCGATGTTGACTGCGTCCTGATTATCATAAGTTGTCGTATAGATTTGGGATCTTTTGCACGGATAATAGGAACCTTTTTCAATAATTTTAGAGAATTTTTCTCCTGTAATTTTAATACCCATAGACTGTGCAACCTGACCACGCATATCTTTCCCAATTGCAGACCAGCTATTTGCAATGATTCCGGCTCCTTCTGCAACAGCAGTTGTTTTATCACACTGCATAGAAGCTGTCTTACCGATTTTTTTCTCGCACAGTTCAATGACAGAAGGAATATAGCAGCTACCTCCGACTAAAACTAAATGTGTGATATCAGAGATAGAATGCCCCGTTTTTTTAAAGGCAGCAATCGACTTGTCCAATCTATCTTCAATTCTCTTGTAGATACCTGCACACAAGGTGTCGAATTTTTTTCGAGTAATCTTGTACTGCAAACAAACCGGTTCATTGTTATTGTATCCTTCGATGATAAAGCGGTCAAATCGTGCATAACACTCATCTACATTAGAAAGCTCTTCCTTTACATTTTTAGAGCGGTCATGAATTTCGGCAATAATTCCAAGATAATTTTCTCTTGGCAACTGGGATTTATATTCATCAGAAAGATCAATTCCGATGTCATCTCCAACTTTTTCAAGCAGGTATTCATAAAGCACCTTATCAAAATCATCGCCGCCAAGTTCTCGATCGCCTTCTTGGCTAATAATCTCTGGGTTCAATTCTTCATCCAGGTGCACAACTGCTGTATCATAAGTACCGCCGCCAATATCCACAACGAATACCATAGAATTCGCAGTGATTCCTTCTGCTCCTGCAATTGCAGCTGCAACCGGTTCTGGTCTTAACCCCAAACAATTAAGCCCTGCATTTTTAGCAGCCTTTTTCGTTTCTTCCTTCTGGATTCCAGAAAATGCTGCTGGAACGGTAATAACTGCATAAATTTCATCATCTTCTGTAAGTTTCAGTTTTTTGATAATTCGTGCTTTTGCTGCCTTTAAAACTTCCGTTGCAACGTCCGTTGGTGTCATACGAACGGATTTTTCTCCGTTTACGGGAAGTTCATATACTTTATCTCTACCCATAAAGGTCTTCGCAGATTTTATTCTATTTTCCGGCTTATAGTTTCCATTCCGATAGGCATCTGCACCGATTTCAATTTCCTTTGTGTCAGGATCCAAAAACAGTACGGATGGGAGCACATTTCCGGAATTGCGAAACGATAATGTTGTAATGTTTTCCTTCTTTTTATACGCCACCAATGTATTTGTTGTTCCCAAATCAATGCCAACATATACTTTGTTCTTCATTATACTTCACTCCTGTTTAATTTTAAAAAGGATTACCAATCATTACCATCGTTATTATGATATTCTCCACATGGGTTTGTGCCACATTCGTCTTCATTAAAAGCAGAATTCCCATCATGTTTGAAACCTTCTGGCTTAGTTGGTTCTTCCGATTTCTCTTGTTCACCTGCATTGCCACCACATTCACAAGATTTATTTTCATCAGAAGTGTCACCTTCAAGATTTTCTTCTGACGTATCTTGTTCACTTGCATTGCCACCGCATTCACAAGAATTATTTTCATCAGAAGTGTCACCTTCAAGATTTTCTTCTGACGTATCTTGTCCATCTGCATTGCCACCATATTCACAAGAATTGTTTTCATCAGAAGCATCATCTTCAAAATCTTCTTCTGATGCATCTTGTCCATCTGCATCGTCATCTGTTTCTTGATTGAACTGTTCGTGAAGCATATGAATGTCATTGCGTATATCCTGCATCCAGCTTTTTACATCTACTTGTACAGTTCTACTTTCCAAGGAAACTATATCTTTGATAGATAAGCTCAAATAAGAAATCTTTTTAGAAAATTCCTCCAAAATTTCTTCAAATCTTCTGTTTAATTCTTTACATTCTTTCTCTAAGCGATCATTTTTCTTTTTTAAAGCTTCGCTGTCTTCATCTAAACGGCGATTTTCTTCTTTTAAACGATTATTTTCTGCTGTTAAATCCTTTTTCTTACTTTTTATAGATGAATTTAATTCATTATATTTCGTTTCAAGATTAAAATAATTATCTTTCCACGAGTCTTTTTCCTGTCTTAATGTTTTGATTTCTTGTTTCTGCTCGCTTCCATTCTCTTCGCTTTCAGTCAACTGTTTCTTCAAAAGTTCATTTTTTTCTTGAAGAGATTCATTTTCAGAAAGCAAGTCTTGCGAAACACGTGAAAACTGCTGGATTACTGTTTTCAAATCTTCTATTTTTGAATTCATCTTCTGTTCTCCTCTCCATGAATGGACGGTGGCATATGGTCAATCATTTCTTGCAACTGACCGTATACACCCTTCATTTTTTCCGTTTGTTCCCACTTTTCGTCTTCTAAGTTTTTATAGTCTGTTGCAATGCTGCCCACAATTGCAAGTCCGACCGCTTCTAATCTTTGAATCTGCTCTTTTGTGATATTACTCATATTGTACCTCCACCGTCAGAAAAATCGGATCTTCAATTACTTGTTTGATTTCTTGCATGGAAGATGTAGAAGCAACAATTCCTGCTGTTGTAAATTTCAGTTGAATGACAACTTCTTCATCTTTTGGATACAAGTCCTTGTTCAGTTGTAGATATCCAGCGTATAGAATCTCCTTTTGGTTTACATCTGTATGTTCCCGTACAGATTTTAACGTTTGATATACTTTTATTCGCCACTTGCTAGATTCCAACTGACTGATGCTAATTTGTTTTCTTTTGCCTGGGATGTTATAAAAAGAATTTCGATTGAGAGCCTTTTCAAAACCTTTTCCAACCTCAATCCCAACATGCATTGGAATAGAATTGCGAACTGTGATGTTTTCTTGTTTTGCATAGTTCACCGCTCCAGAAGATACACAACAATAAACCGTATTTTCTTCTTCGGGATCGCCAATCAATTCTGCTTCCTCAAAAAGAGATTCTATTTTATCCCGGAAATATTGTATCCGAGAAGTGCCGCCAACCATCACCACTTTAGAAACAATGTCATAATCATCAGAGTCAAATTCATCAGTCAAATCAAACATCTCAGAAATTGCACTTGAAATCTGATTCCATATTTGCATATCATCTAAAATTTTATCCACATTCGTTCGCTTCAAGACAATTTTATCACCATAGAGTCTTCTTTCTGCTTCTGGCGTATCTTCTTCTTCGTACAGCTCATTTTTCAATTCTTCTGCGTACTCAAAAAGAGTAGCCTTTTTCGACTCATCGTCTAACCGTCCAGCTTTGATTTCTTTTTCAAAAATAGATTCATATCGAGTATCTAAGAAATCAGCAATCGCATCGGAAATATCTTTGCCACCAAAAGATAATCCTGTTGATGAAATTGTTTCAATGGTAAAATCATCATCTTCATTCTCAATTCGCATCAAACAAATATCCAATGTGGAAGCTCCAAAATCAAATATCAAGATATATTCTTCATCATCCACTGCGTCTACACACTCATCAAAAATGTCATCTGAAAAAAGTGCAGCAAATGGTTCTGTAATGACTTCTTTTACTTGAAATCCTGCTTTTTCAGCACACTTTTGCAACATTTGCTTTTGTGCTTCTGAAAAGACAACCGGAACGGTTAAAATGACAGGAGCAGTCATATCATATCGGGATTCATTCATTTTCAGATAAATCTGTGAAAAAATATCTGTAATAATCTGCATTGCAGAAAATGTGTATCTTCCAGAACATACCGAACGTGTATAATGCTCTCTTTGCAGCTCTCGCTTTATATAACGAACATAATCGCTGTCACCGTATTTTCTTGCTTCTTCTGCTTGTTTTGCTCCAAAAAAATATTTTTTTAGAATAGTCGCGTCTTCTTCATCTTCACAATAGTATACTGCATTTCGAGAAGTTTTACTAGAATTTTCCTGATTTCCTTCTAAATCAACCCGTATATTTTTCCTACCGTCAAAATAACAAACTTTTAGATTTTGCATACCAAAATCAATGCCAATATAATTTGCCATTATGTGATTCCTCACTTATTTAAAATATGTACACTTTCCACAAAGCTTTAATGTTTCCTTTTCTCCACAGTCTTCATAAGTCAGAGCAAAAGGTTTTAATTGTATTTGCTTGATTGTATTTGGCGTGCCGCCACTAGCAGGGATTGGTCGATCAAAATAAGAACGATACGGCGTAATGTTATCCCCTGCTTTTACAGGAACTGCAATATATCCGGCTTGTTCAATGTACTGCTCAAGTTTCTGCCAATCATCAATAGATACTTTTGTGTCACTTCCATAGATATACTTTTTAATCAATTCATGTACATCATTCATGATTTCTTCCCCGTCTTCAAAATCATCTGTCCGCAATATCTGCTGAAGACCCTTTTGATAGGATTCATATTCCCACTTGCCAAGATGATTTTTGATTGTCGAAAGGTTAGACATCAATTTCTCTACATAAGCTTTATTAGGAATGATTACTTTAGAGGAAGTAAATGCAACCGTTTTTGGCTGAGCTGGTCGAGAAGGCGACTGAGTTGGTCGAGAAGGTGACGTAGGGGCTGACGTTGTGCGATGCGAATTTTGAAGCGTCTGGATTGTATGTTGTTGATAATTTATCGCATTATTTAATCTCTGGATGTCTTCATTTAGACGATTAATCTCATTTTTTAGTTGATTGATTTCATTGTATAATTGTGTAGCATCATATTGACTGTTTGTAGTAGAACTAGAACGAATTTGGTTGGATTTTATAGAAGAAATTTCTCTCTTCAATTTGGAAATCTCAAAAAAATCCACATTAGGATTACCAGAAAGTTCGTTCATTCGGCTTTCTAGTTCCGAAAGCCTTTTGTCCATATTCTCAATAATATCCTGCCGATTTACAACGCCTTTGTTATTGTGTGCAAATTTTAAAGCATCTCGATATTCTTTACTGCCGACTCCATGTTTCATCAACAACCTGCAATCCACAGCTAAATCCGCTGCCAGAGAAACAATTGCTGAAATGATAATCAATAACCAATCTGCCATTGTATAAACACCCTTTTCTACTTAAAATAGGTACATTTTCCACAAAGCTTTAATTCTGAAATTTCATCGCCATCACAGTATTTCAAGCTATACGGCTTTTGTTGAATTTGCTTGATTGTATTTGGCGTACCGCCACTAGCTGGAATTGGCCGTTCAAAATAAGAACGATACGGCGTAATGTTATCCCCTGCTTTTACAGGAACTGCAACATATCCGGCTTGTTCAATGTACTGCTCAAGTTTCTGCCAATCATCACTGGATACTTTTGTGTCACTGCGATAGATATACTTTTTAATCAATTCATGTACATCATTCATGATTTCTTCCCCATCTTCAAAATCTCCATCTTGCAATATATTCTGAAGTTTCTTTTGATAGGATTCATATTCCCAATCGCCAAGATGATTTTTGATTGTTGAAAGGTTAGACAACAATTTTTCCACATAAGTTTCATCTGGAATGACCACATCTTCTGAAATGGTTGCTTCAATCGAAGATTCTTCTTGACTCTGAAAGCATTCTGAATACCGGCTTTCCAAATCTTCTAATATTTCAGCGAAAGACAAAGTGGAACATTGGTATTTTTGCTCTAAGCCTAGTAATGTGCTTTGAATTTCCATATTACTCACCTACTCTACTTCACTATCTGACATGATTTCCGCATTAAAATCACGAATTGGCTTACCAGAATCGTCGTATAATTGTACCGACAAATTCAATGTACCATCTGTTTCAATGGTAAAAGTTACCTGAATTTCAGAAGGATTTGATGTTCTGTCAATCCCAATTCGATACGTATTGATATGAGAAATTCCTTTATCCCGCTCAGTGATGGACTCTGGATAGTTTTTTACGTCTTTTTCATAACACGGAATTTCTACAGTTCCAACATTTAATATATTCTGATCGATTTTAAATGTCTTACTGCCACTTACCGGTAAAGCCTGGTCTACATCAATCAATTTTTCAAATTTTTTGATTCCAATTCCAGTACGTAGTCCGACACCAAATTGTGTAGTTGTTTTCTCATCTACATGAATCAATCTTTGTTGTTCTGCCATAAGCAGAGCACCCTTGGCAATCAAGTCAAATACGCTATCACTTAAAATGACATCAATTCCTTCTCCTTCAAATTCTTCACGCAGCATTTTTTCTGCTAAAGATAATTGAGAGCTACCCCCTGCCATAATAATCTTTTTGACATATCGTTTGCTTTTTCTCACTTTATCAACCACACGCCGTGTAATGTCAACAGTGGTTTGAACATAAGGTCTTATGACATTTTCAAACTGTTCTTTCGAGATGGTGAGATCATATGCATTTATTTCTTCATTTTGATGAATATTGATTTCTCCAATATAAGTATCCTCTTGATCAGAAAAATATTCTTTTAGCGTTTCGATATATTCCCGAATCACACGCATATTATAAAGATATTCATCTTCTGTCATACCGGATTCATCTTCATCAAATTCCATATCATCTATATCACTAGAAATTTCTACACCATTTTGATTTAATAATGGCAAAATAATTTCATCTGCAATCGCCGTGGTTATGGTATTTCCCCCTAAACCAGGATCACCATCTTTGTCAAGAGAGGAATAATGATTATCATTTCCCTTTTCAATAACAGAAACATCAAATGTTCCTCCGCCAAAATCATATACCGCAATGACATCATCATTTACCTCAGAATCAGAGGCGGCAATGGCAGCAGCGGTTGGTTCAAAAGCAATGCCAACATTTGAAAACATCGCATTTTGAGCTGCTCTTTTGATTTTAGCTTTCTTTTCTACATCAAACTTTGCAGGAACTGTGATGACCGTTTTATCGGACTCACTCATTTCAGAAACGCCAAAAAACTTTTTAAACCGGACTTCTACATAATCAGATAGCACCTTATTTAGAAACAATTTTGCAATTGCTTCTCCTTTTAATTTGAAAGAAGTACCATCTTCTGACACAATTGGGATTTTTTCCATGATATTTATTTTGAAATCGGTTACTAATGCTTGAGCATGTCTGTAATTATCTGCATGATGCAAAGCATCTTCCCCAATAATATAATCCTCTTTTGACAAAAAGTAAATCGCAGATTTTATGCTTTTTCCACCTATTTTTTTAAGTTTTCCCTTTAAATCTCTGGTATATATGACAGTATTGGTCGTTCCAAAGTCAATACCAATGTTTTTTTCCATTGTATCAAAGCCTCCCTATAAAATTGTACCACAAAGCTGTTCGTCTTCACAAGCAATTACATAATTTGTTTTATCCAGAATGGCAGGATAACTTTTCCAGCGAACTTCCATATGAAATAATATATCTGCAAAGAAATATTTGCAGATTTCAAATATTTCTGAACGTTCTTTTGTATATGCAGCAATAAAAGACACGTACAGTACTTTTTCTATCTTGTCATAATAGAAAGTTACTTTATTATGAAAGATGTCCATTAATATTGGCTTGAAATAACCGCACTTTTGTTCGGATTGATTTTTTAAAATCAAATAATGAAGTATTTTATCAATAATCAAATTGTTTTGGTTCTTTGTAAAAAACGAAATCGGCATATTTCCGTACTTCCCTTGTACGATTTCGGAATATAACTTCATTTTTTCCAGATCATAAGTTGTGTAACCGGCTATTTCATATAGTTTTTTTAAAATATTTGCAATAATATTGAGTTCCTCGGGGTGCTTTTTTAAAAAATCCCATCGTTTTAACTGTACCGCTCTCAAATCATCTATTGGTTCCTGAAATTGAAACAAAATACCAAAATCCGAAGAGAGATTTAAATCTATTTCAACCGCATGTTCCTTTGTCTTTGGACACCTTTTCTCGTCTGAAAGCAATGTGTAATAGTAAAACGGAACACTCATACAAAATATCCACCCTTCCAAATATACTCTGGAAATTGCTTTTGCAGCACATAAATCATATAAACCACACGGTCGAAGAAATATGCATCATCTTGTTTTTCAAAAGAAAGATACACTGTTGGTCTTTCTGAAAAACATAAGTAATCGGAATCTAATGGATATTCATATCCCAGTTCATAGGTACAAACTCTAAAATTATCCGGGCATTTTGTAAAAACATCTATGCATTTTGCAAAATTTTGATAAGCATCTAGAAAATGAAAAATATCTGATTTGCTATAAACTCTTTTTAGGTGTTGTTGACGATGTTCCGGAGAAAGATATACTTTTATATCATTAAGAAGAATATCCTTTTTATAATGCACATCCGAAATACAAACTTTTTTCAATTGGTCTTTTGGCACTTCTATGTCCCAAGAAGAAACACAAATATATTCCCGTTGACGCTCCAAATCATAATCACAAGAAATTTGAAATTTGTTATTTTTTCTATCTACAGGAACAATATATTCATCAGGATTCACATAATACCGATAGTGTTGATGGTTTTTCACGCCAGAAGGAGTTCCAGATAATTCTTCTACATTCCATATGGCTCTCCATCCAAACAGCAAGTCATTCAAACCATTTTGTGTAAGCTGCAAATCTGGCAGAGAGAAACGATTTTGAAATTCCTTTTTTGTTTCAATGTAAACAAGTCTTCGGAGCATCGGTGCATAGGGAACGGCTTCATCCATATTATAATATTTTGAAATATCATATAACAACTTTTCTTTGTGTAAATCGTTATTTTTTAATACAATTGCATATTCAAACTCGCCATTTTCGGTTCTCCCTTTATAACATTTTTCTCTACCACAGAGCTTTAATGCATTTTCGTAGGAACAATCGAGATAGCCAGTTCCGATAATGAACCAATTTCCATCCATTTTTTTGTTATCATTAGAGCAAATATTTCCATTTGGGAAATCAGGATCACGAATATCATCAGCAGCAGTTGCATAATAAAAATTTTTCTCTGGAGAATCCTGCTTTCTGGATGTAATTCCCCAATGAACGAACATGGATTTTTTCACAGAAGGAGGAGCAGAAGAAGCAATATTCTGCAAAACAGTGTTCTGATAGTCAGTTAAGTCAGAAACAATTTTCGACCAAGTTTCTTTTTCCTCATAATCCAACTCGCTTTTAGAATCAATATAAGAGAGCAATTGTTCTTTGAATTCTCCTATTTTATACATTGCCACTTCTTCCTCCTTTGTATATCGTGCGTTTTTATCGGAATGAGATTTAATTTTTTAAATCAATTGTGCTGCCGGTTAATTCTGTTTTTCCGTTATCTAAAATCAATTTTGATTTTCCACCGATGATTTTAGAACAATTCTGCTTTAGATTACATTGTGCTTTTCCATTTTCACATTGAATTTCATCAGAATTCATTTGAATAGTTGATTTTCCAGATTCTGATTTTATACTATCAGATTTAACTGTAGTCGAAGACTTTTCCAATTTACTAATAATAGAATCACTATTTACTGTGATTTCTGCTTTATCATACACCATTGTGACAACATCTGATTTGATAGAACAAGAAGCTTTCTCGCCTTGTTTGATACATACTTCGCTGTCATCAATGGTGATAATCGAATCCTTTACAGCAATCTGTTTTTTATCAATATCCTTGCAATTTTCAGGAAGTTCGTGTAATCGAAGCGAGCCTAACGCATATGGTTTTCCATCTGATATGCAAATTAGGACTTCATCATCCGTATCAGGAAGCATTATAACGCCACCGTTATTCTTTCCGACAAAAGGTGTGACATAAGGAATCCATATTTTTTCAGAATCGTTATCTGAGAACTCCAAGAATTTCACCTGAATTCTTCCCAAATTATCCGGATCCTGATTGGCAGTCACTTTTGCTGTTGTGAGCAACACTTCTGGAACATAACTCGGCGAATCAAAGGAAGGATTGGTTGAAGCAGCGTACTGGAAATACGTTTCATCGCATTTCTCATGCATATGCACATGAGATATTACATAATTTGATTGATTATATTGTATTGTTGACCCATTTGGAAATTGCTCCATAGTTAAAATGCAAAGCTCACGATTTCCCTTTTGAACAGTGACCTTCTTTTCTAGGATAGATTTCTGGTACACTTTTTTGGTATCATTCACACGTTCTATACTGCTCTGCATGCCAAAAGAAACATTTCCTTCTTCAGTAATCCACAGTCCAGTACCACATTTATTTGCAAGATACAACAGAAAAGAAAAGTCGTCCACATTGTGTTGGTATATAATCTCTTCAACAGAATCCTGAATATGATCGCATTTTCCAACTTCTACTTCCGGAAAAGATTTTAAAATATCTGCATATGTTTTTTTAGGATTTTGAAATATCCGTTCCTTTCCAGTTTCCTGTAACAGCAACGATTTTGAGATAATCTTGACATTTGCTACAATTGCAGTCATACCATACTCAATCGCCACTTCAAACACAAAACCTTCCATTACACAATCGCCTGTATTAGAAGAAACTTCAACTGTCCGTCGTTGTTCAGCCGCAGACAAAAAATCTTCCACTTTTTCAGATACAATTGTAAAGCATACATTGCAAACTGTGTGTCTGCCAACTTGTGCTTCTATTTCAAAGTCCTTGTATCTTAAAAATTCCGGTAGATTTGTAAACTTCACTGTGCTTCACCAATTAAACCAATTCGGTCTTTGTTTCACTAATTTTGTAAGTTGGTGCCTGTGCCATAAACAGTTCAAACTCCAGT
>ENA-OPCA01000921-OPCA01000921.1-human-gut-metagenome-genome-assembly--contig:-NODE-921-length-25365-cov-6.151363_pt1 | contig 25365 bp, 19 predicted proteins | sample MGYA00241076_ERZ501468 | MGnify/ENA primary metagenome ERZ501468 (study PRJEB25962, sample SAMEA2042633) | human gut metagenome | biome: human gut; feature: human-associated habitat; material: faeces... | reverse complement strand
CATATCTCGGCTGGAATTTCTTCTTTTTTTGGCTCACCTCATTTTAACACATACAGTTTTACAATTTTTTTCAGAAATCCAATCTTCTGCACACTTTTGGCGGGTTCTGTCGCTTTTTCTGTAATTATGCACAAAAGCAGGGTTCTTTTTTCGACACAAGATAAATGTTTCCACGTTTTTTTCACGGTTTATCTGCATTTACATTGACTTTCCCCCAGAATTCTGCTATACTATAAACAATATGCAGAAGAATTTCCAACCGGGAAATCAAACCTGCAAACCGACAAGCGACACCGCAAAAAAAAGCGATGTCATGCAGAAAGGACGATTTTTTATGACGTTTTTTGAAATGTTTGACGCTGCAAAAGCTGGACTTGCAAATGCCAATGTCAGCGGTCTGAATGGTCACATTGCCATTCAGATTGAAGTAACCGAGGATGGCTGTGGCATCTTCTATGCAGAAATAACCGATGGGGTACTGAATGTACAGCCGTATGATTATCGTGATAACACCGTCGCAGTTACCCTGCCGCACAGCACCTTGTTTGCACTGCTGCGGAGAGAAACCACATTGCCGGAAGCCGTTGCACAGGAAAAGGCATTTGTACAGGGATGCATGGAATCTGCTGCACAGCTGTTTGCTGCTGTACCAGTTCCAAAGAAGGCAGAAGCTCCGAAAAAGGAAGCTGCTCCGGCAGAAGAAAAGAAGCCGGCTTGCTGCAAGGCAACTGCTGCTGAAACCAAGAAAAAAACCGCTTGCAAGGCCACTGCAACCCCAGTGGTAGAAACAAAGGCTGAAACCACTTGCAAGGCTGCTGCTACTCCGGTTGTTGAAGAAAAGAAGGAAGCTGCAACCACTCCTGCAAAGGCTACCGCTCCGGTTGTTGAAGAAAAGAAAGAAGCTGCTACCGCTACCACAACTGCAACAACAACCACACCGAAAACCGCTGCTGCAACAAGCACCAAAAAGCCAGCTGCAAAGCGGAGAAGAAGATAAGCGATTTTCTGAAACACGAAACAAATAAAATTCCCAGCACAGTTGATTTTCCACAAACTGTGCTGGGAATTTTTGTTTTGCCAATTGCTTTCCCCATTTTACAGAATTTTTCTGAAAAATATAAACCGCTTTCAACGAATTTTCCACATTGCCCGTGATTGTTTCGTTTTGAGAAATCCAGCAGTTCAGCCACTTTTTACTTTGATTTTGTTTCAATCGGCAAAAGAAAAAAGACCTTTGCCGCCGGTTCGTTCCGGCTGCACAGGTCTTTTTTTCGTCATTTTTGTAAGAGAGCTTGCATTAATAAATTGGCAACGAAGTGTAATGACCAATCAGACTCTGTAAAATTACAGCAACGTCTGCTTCGTCCAATACGCCATCTGCAACACAATCGGCATTTGCCATTTGTTCATGGGATAAAAATACCATACCATTGATGTGCTTTTGCAGAAGAACGGCATCAATTGCAGTAACTTCACCGTCACCATCGACATCTCCATATAAGGTTGCAGTAACGCCATGATTTTTGTTATCATCCATCACTGCTGCGGTTGTCGTTGTAACAGTTTCTTCTGTTGCAGAGGTTTCGGTTTCCGTCATCTCTGCGGTCGTTTCTGCAGTTGTCGTTTCCATTGTAGCTGCTTCTGTCATTGTCGTAGTTTCGGTAGTAGTGGTTTCTTCTGAAATGGTTGTCATTTCAGTGGTAGTAGTAGTGGTTTCAGTGGTTGTAGTAGTTGTTTCTTCTTCCGGAACGGTTGTTTCCTCCGGCATTACAGTCAAGTAATCCATCGAGCAATAACCGTTCTTGCCCTCATACGTTACGGCTGCCCAGCTTCCATTTGCCATTGTTACAGTAACCACTGCATTTCTCGGCAGGGTTGCAACAACAGAAGCAGAAGTGGACGGATTACTTCTCAAATTCAGAGCAGAAGCAGTGACAACATAAGTGCCTGCATAGCTGTCTGAAAAATCAGAAGTAACCACAGTAGTTGTTTCCTGTGTCGGTTCGTCAGTCGGATTGGTTGCGGGAGCGGTTGTTTCCACATCGCCACCAATATTCATATTCTGAAGGCTCTGATAAACCATGTTGGTACGCTGTACAAAAGCAGCGTCCGAACTGTAACTGTCATTCATTGCGGCACGATACATATCGTCCAGAGAAACCGCACCATAAGAACCAGCATAGCCGGCTGCACGGGAAGCGATTCTGGAAGCAATGCCGCAGCCGAAATTATAAATATCGGCATACATGACCAATGCACCTTCGCTCACCAGTCCCTTATTCTGACCGGAAACGATGTAACCCTGTACATCGGAATAAGCGAGTGCGTCCTGTGCTGCAACACCAGCATCCGTTGTCAGCAGTGTTGCAACGGCACTTCCCTCAGAAACTGTGAATGTTCTGTAATTCCAGTTTGGAGAAGACAGGATCTCATTGTAAAGTGTGCTGCCCAGTGTAGACTGTGACAGATCCGGAGCATTATAGCAAATGCTCTGGAGCAAGCTCAATGCCCGACCGGCATGCCATTGCAGCTTTCCGATGCTGACGGCACCGCAGTCGTTGCGGTTGACTGAGCCATAAGAACCTTCATGGGACATGATACAGGAGATTGCAGTAGATGTCATCTCGTCAAGGGTTGCTGCCGCAGTATGTACTGCACCGCCAATCAGAGATAACAGCAGCAGAAGAACCGTGATACAGGAACAAACGACTGCTGAAAGTTTTTTGAACATAACGTATACTCCTTTGTTGATTCACTTCAGGTGCGTATACAGCAGTCTATGGCTGCATCGCTTGTACGGCAGCCGAAACATGCCGTCCGGTCTGTCGGCAATGCAGTTGTTCGATGCAGGGAAAAACGTGGAAGCAGACTTGCCCGGATTCGTTGCAACAGGGTGCATTGTCCTGCAAAACCTACCGTTGTCGGAAACAGCCTGTCGAGCTTCTGGGTTTCTCTCTGTCCCGATCGCCTGCATTGCAAAAGAAAACGGCATTGTTTTTGATAAAAACTTGCCGTCCCCCACGGCAGAAAAGATAGTTTATTTCTGTACCGTACTGCCCTTATTATAGCACACTTGTAACCGTTTTGCAAGACTTTTTCATCGGTTTTTTCCGTTCTTTATCGAGAAAGTACAGTTGGAAATCCAAAAAATTCGACAATTTTATGCAAGAAATACAAAAATTCATGCTGATTTCGCACGAGAATCGCCGTTTTCCCAACAATTCCCGGTCCTATCCGAGTCTTCTTTTTTCCAGAATTCCCCAATGATCTTGGAAATCTGCATGAGAATTTACAGAATTTTACTTGTATCCGAAACAATTCCATGCTACAATAAAAAAAGCATTTGCGGGGATAATAAACCAACACTTTTATTTTATATGTTGGCTTTTTATCCGTTTTCTTTGATGCCTGCTGTATTTTCTGCCCTTCCTGTCGGAAAAGTTTGGCGAAAACAGCAATTGCAAATGCACCAAAAACAGAGTATAATAAATATAATTAGTGGTATCAACGATGCAGGTGCCGCTTCCCCTGCCGGCAATTCTCGCACGGCAATACTAGGATTCATTTTTTCATGCATCGAGGAACGGAGAAAAAATTTATGGAGAAAAAACAACTCACGCAAAAAGAGGAACTGAAACAGCAGTTCATCGACCGTTTGCAGCTGGATTGCAGCGTTTCCCCGGATGAAGCTTCCGACAGCCAGATTTATCAGGTTCTGTCTGCAATGATGGTACAGCGTCTGAAGCATATGCGGCAGCACTTCGTCAACAAGACCAATTCCATCGGCGGAAAGAAAGTTTATTATCTTTCCATGGAATTCCTGATGGGTCGTTCCCTCAAGACAACTTTATACAACCTCGAACTGGTAGACGATGTGACTTCCATTCTGAATGATTATCACATCAACATCAACCAGATTTATGAACAGGAACCGGATGCTGGTCTGGGTAACGGCGGTCTGGGCAGACTGGCTGCTTGCTATCTGGATGCAATGGCAACACAGGGCATTCCGGCAACCGGTCATTCCATCTGCTATGAATATGGTATCTTCCGTCAGGAACTCCAAGACGGCTGGCAGACTGAATTCCCGGACAACTGGCTGCCGGGCGGCTCTGTATGGCTCGACCCGAAGCCGGATGAAGCCATTGAAGTACACTTTGAAGGCGAAATTCAGGAATACTGGCAGGATTCCTATCACTACCTCTCTCACCACAACTACAACACCGTACTGGCAATTCCGTACGACCTGTATGTTTCTGGTTACGGCAGTGAAGGCGTTTCTGCTCTGCGTCTGTGGCAGGCAAAAGCTCCAAGCTTTGATATGAAGTCCTTCAACGAAGGGAACTATGCAAGTGCATTGAGCCAGAACTCCATGGCAAATGCAATTTCTAAGGTTCTGTATCCGAACGACAACCACCTCGAAGGAAAGTCCTTACGTCTGCGTCAGCAGTACTTCCTGAGTGCTGCTGCCATCGGTGACATTGTAAACCACCACATGAGCGTATACGGTACACTGGATAACCTGCACGAAAAGGTTGCCATCCACATCAACGATACGCACCCGACCCTCGCCATTCCGGAACTGATGCGAGTTTTGTTGGATGACTGCGGTTATACTTGGGATCACGCTTGGCACATCGTTACCAACACCTTTGCTTACACCAACCACACCGTTATGGCAGAAGCTCTGGAAAAGTGGGATGTCAACCTTGTAAAGCAGATTATTCCGAGAATCTTCCAGATTATCGTAGAAATCAACAACCGCTACTGTGCAAGCCTGATGGAACGCAACGGCGGCGACAGTGCAAAGACTACCAGAATGTCCATCATCAAGGATAATCAGATTCACATGGCAACCCTGTGTGTAATGGCTTCTCACAGCGTCAACGGCGTTTCTAAGCTGCACTCCGAAATCATCAAGGAATCTGTTTTCCATAATGAATATCTGGATACCCCGAACAAGTTCAAGAACGTTACCAACGGTATTGCTTACAGAAGATGGCTGTATCAGTCCAATCCGGGTCTGACCAAGCTGCTGCGGGAAAAGATTGGAAACAAGTTCTTGGTAGACGGCAGCGAACTGAAAAAGCTCGATGTCTTTGAAAATGACAAGGCTGTTCTGGAACAGCTGCGGAAAATCAAGAAGGAAAACAAGGAACGCTTCGCAAAGTATGTTAAGCAGAAGAGCGGTGTCCTTCTGAACACGAACAGCATCTTCGACGTACAGGTAAAGCGTCTGCACGAATACAAGCGGCAGCACCTGAATGTCATGAACATTCTGGCTCAGTATCAGTACTTGCTGGATCATCCGAACGCTGACTTTGCTCCAAAAACCTACATCTTCGCTGCAAAGGCTGCTCCGGGTTACTATCTGGCAAAGCAGATTATCAAGATGATTTGGGCACTGTCTGAAGAAATCCGCAAGAATCCGCGTATTTCCGAAAAGCTGTCTGTTTACTTCCTGGAAGATTACAAGGTTACCCTGTCTGAACTGCTGATGCCGGCAAGTGATATTTCTGAACAGATTTCTCTGGCTGGTACAGAAGCTTCCGGTACTGGTAACATGAAGCTGATGCTGAACGGTGCAATCACACTGGGTACGCTGGACGGTGCAAACATCGAAATCGGCGATGCAGTTGGTTCGGATAACATCCTCATCTTTGGTATGAAGACGGAAGAAGTCAATGCCCTCAAGGCACAGGGTTACCATCCGGGTGCATACTACGAACAGAATCCGATCATTCACAGCTGTATCGACCGGATGTATGCTGGAATTAACGGCTGCAAGTTCGCAGAAGTTGCAGATTCCCTGAAGAACATTGACCCGTATATGGTTCTGGCAGACTTCGATTCCTATGCAGCTATTCAGAAAAAGAGCTCTGAACTGTATCAGGATACCGAAAAGTGGACAAAGATGTCCCTGCACAACATCGCTGGTGCTGGCATCTTCTCTGCTGACCGTGCTGTCAATGAATATGCAAGAGATATTTGGGGCGTAAAGTAAACCTTTCTAATTCTCTTTTCCAATGTCCAAAAGCGTGGGAGGTCGGGCAGCTGCTGCTCCCCCCACGTTTTTCTTTTTGCAACTGGATTTTATTTGAATGATCAAAGGAGGATTTTTTTCTATGCCATGTATGTATGACAGTTGGGATTTAAACTATAAATTCCCGTTCGGTGCAATTCGCAGACGTTCTGACTGCAATTTCACCATCTATCTGCCGACTGGCGTAACACCAGACTTTCCGCCAGTTATGGTATTATTCCGCACTGGCTTTAAGGAACGCTTTCTGCCGATGAATGCCAACGGCGAACAGGACGGCTGCAAGTGCTATACCGTCACTTATAGTCCAAAATATGCTGGTGTGCATTACTATTATTTTGCCTATACCAGCAATGGTGTTCGACACTATATCAAACGTGGCACGGCTCACGAAGCAGCTCTCGACCACGGCGAATTGTATCAGCTGACCGTCTTTGCAAAGCACTATGAAACGCCGAACTTCCTCAAGGGCGGTATCATGTATCAGATTTTCCCTGACCGATTCTGCAAGAGCGGAAAGCCGCATGAAAATGTCCCGACTGACCGGGTACTGCGGGACGACTGGAACGGAACTCCGTACTACAAGCCGGATGCAAACGGACACGTTTGGAACAACGACTATTTTGGCGGCGATTTGGAGGGAATCCGCAGCAAGCTCGACTACCTCGAAAAGCTGGGTGTTACCTGCATTTATCTGAACCCGATTTTTGAATCCCACGAAAACCACCGCTATAATACTGCCAACTATCGGAATGTTGACCCGCTTCTCGGTACAAATGAAGATTTCCGGGTACTCTGCGAAGATGCGGAAAAGCATGGCATTTCTATTATCTTGGACGGCGTTTTCTCTCACACCGGTGCGGACAGCATCTACTTCAACAAGTTCGGTCGGTATGATACCGTTGGTGCTTGGCAGTCTACAGATAGCCCGTATTATAGCTGGTATACGTTCTTTGGCGACCACCAGTATGAAGCATGGTGGGGCATTGATACCCTGCCGAATGTCGTTGAAACCAATCCCGATTATCTGAATTATATCTGCGGCGATGGCGGTGTTCTGGATTACTGGATTTCCCTCGGTGCGGCTGGCTACCGTCTGGACGTTGCAGACGAGTTGCCGGACGGCTTCCTCGATGCCCTGCGGAAATGCGTCAAGAAGAATGGCGAAGAAAAAATTGTCATCGGTGAAGTCTGGGAAGATGCTTCCAACAAGGAAAGCTACGGCGTAAAGCGGCGGTATCTGCTCGGCGACCAGCTGGACAGCGTTATGAACTATCCGTTCCGAGAAGCCATCATCAACTATATCAAGGGCATGGATGCCAACACATTCAAAGATTGGATTATGGGCATTCTGGAAAACTATCCGAAGCAGACTGTTGATGTCTTGATGAACTTTGTTTCCACACACGACATCGAACGGGCAATCAACCGCTTTGGCGGTCAGAACTGCGATGACAAGTCAAAAGACTGGATGGCAGAAAACTGGCTGTCTGATGCAGAATATAAGCGTGGCAAACAGCTGTTAAAGGCTGCTATGGTGCTGCAATTCTTCCTGCCGGGCGTTCCGAGTATTTACTACGGAGATGAAGTCGGCTTGCAGGGCTGGAAAGACCCGTTCAACCGTCGCTGCTTCCCGTGGGGCAACGAGGACGAAGAGCTGCTCGAATATACTCGAGAACTGGGCATTCTCCGCAAGAGCAGTTCTGTTTTTGTGGACGGTGAACTGGAATTCCTGCTGACTGGAAACGAACTGCTGGTATTCTCCCGATTCCATCGGAACAGCGGTGAAAGCGTTATCCTGATTCTGAACCGCAGCGAACAAACCCAGCATTTCAGCTTGCATTCGGATGTTCTCAAGAACTATGCTCTGAGCAATGTTGCTTCTGGTATCTGCAAGGAAAATGAACTGGTTCTACCAGCTTATTCTTACGCTGCTCTGTTTGCTCTGCGAACCATTGACCGAAAAGTCGAAGAGGAAGAAGCGGACGAAGAAGCAAAAGAAGCTTTTGATGCAAAAGAAGATATCACCGAAGATGAATATCGGGATACCTACAAGGATATGGATTAATTTCTTTCTTGGATATTCCCAAAAAAGAAGGAGCAGAATATCACCATTCTGCTCCCTTTTTCTGTTATTCTGCCTTGGGAATACAAACGGAAAAAACTTGCTTCTGCTCCCAGATGCCTTGAAAGAAGCGGTATCCTGCACCTGCTCCGGCTGCGGCATATTGCTGCATCGGAACGAGGATTTCGCCGCTTCCCTGCCGTACATGGCACTGCATTCCTTCCGTTGCAAGTGGCTCTCGCAGGGAAAATGCCAGCGTCTGCATCGGATAGGAAATCCCAACGCCCAACGCCTTTACAAAGCTTTCTTTCAGCGTCCAAAACCGCAAAAAACATAGTTCTGGCGATTCTGACTGTAAAATTTCCTGCTGTTCCGAAGCAGTCAGAACCCGACGCAATACACGTTCCCGCATCGGTCGAATGGTTTCCACGTCTACGCCTAACGGTTTCGAGCCAATGCCACAGAGCACCGCATTTTTGCAGTGGCTGATATTAAACTGAATTTGCGGATGTTCTAACAAAAACGGCTTTCCATGTTTTCCTTCTCCCATGAAATAGGGCTTGAAAATGCCCCGTTTGAATAGCATTTCTTCCAGTAAACCATGTGCAAAGTGGTGCTGTTCAGCTACTTTTGCATTCATCGGCAGCGGCTGTAAAACTACTTCCGGCAAATCAATTTGTTCAGATTCTACAGGATTTGCTGCTGTTGTTTGTACTTGTTGGATCAAGGTTTCAACCCCTTTTTTCTGCATTTCCTGTTTATCATAGCACATCCATCTGCTTGCTTTCAATTCCTAAAGATGGACGTTTTATTTTCTATACATGCAAAAAAGTACCTTGTTTTATAAACAAAGTACTTTTTTCTGTCCATTTTTAAACATGTTGTTGTGACATCCTCCCCCACCTGTAGAAATGGGGGCTTTCTCTCATTATGAGCAGTCGGTTCTCGTTCGAGCAGTCCTCTGACTACAGCATAAGCGAGCTATCCCCGTGTGTCCCACGGTTTCTGAGTTGTCTGCAAAACTGACTTTGCACATGTTACATCCTGACTGGCTACGGGAAAAAGAGGATACTCAGTAATCCCTTATCATAGCGGCATGACGAACCACTAATCTATTCTCCTTTCATAATCTCCATACCAACGGCTTGGTTATTGCTCTTTGTGGTACAGGCAATCGAAAATATGACACGCTCATCATACTTTTTATTGGTTACATTATATAATATTATTTTTAGTTTGTCAATGGGGGTGCAATTCATCCCCCACTTTAGAAGTGGGGGACTTCTTGCTATGTTACAAAAGGTTAAAATGGCAAGAGCCAGCTCAATTGCAGTTATTTTGCCTGCTCTTTTTTCTTTCTTCTCAATTCTCGGAAAAATTGCGTCAAAACTGCTGCACAATCTTCCTGCAAAAATCCGCCCTCAATCGTTGGGTGATAGTTATACGGTAAATCAAACATGGATTCTACCGATGCCACTGCACCGCCTTTCGGATCATATGCTCCAAAAACCAAATGGTCTAAGCGTGCATGTAGAATTGCTCCGCAGCACATCGGACAAGGTTCTAATGTCACATAAATTGCACTGTCAATCACTCGCCAGCCGCCCAGTGTTCGGCTTGCCTGATCAATCGCCATGATTTCAGCGTGTGCCAGCGGAGATTTTCCAGACTCTCGCAAGTTCCAGCCCTCTCCGATAATCCGGTCAGTCGGCTTATGAACCACCACTGCCCCAACGGGAACTTCTCCCAGAGAAGCCGCATATTCTGCCAACTCCAACGCTCGCCGCATATAACGTTCCTGCGGCACATAAAGTTCTTGCATCTATGCCCTCCTGATTGCGATTACAAAATCAAAGAAACGACAGAAAGTGCCAACGAAACAAACACACAAACCGTCATCAAGTTTGCCTGTATCAAAAAGATTAAACTGCACTTTCCAGCAGAACGAATGGAATAAAACCGTTTGCTTCCCTGAAATGGTGCTTTCCAAATCACCAAAGTACCCAACAACATTCCAACAATGCCAATGATTAAAATCCAAAGCAATCGGTTTGGAATCGGCACATTATTCCGGAAAATGGATGTGTGAAACAGCACAAACATCAAGGTATAATAAACTGTACGGGAGAATAGCCCCACATAGATATTTTCATACCGTAGAACTTCTCTGGCTGCCAAAATGGAAACGGCAAAGGTTGAAATGCCCGTCACCAGATTCTCCGCCATCAAGGCGGAAAAGGTTGCGGTCAGCAAAACTGCGGTATCATCGCCAAACTGCCGCAGCACATGCATGATACTGCCATTGTACAGCATCGTTTCAAAAATCGGGCGGGAAATCAGCACAAACGCAAAGTAGAATATCTGATGCTGGGTGTCCAGACAGAGAATCGTATGAGAAAGTGCCCCCAATGTGATGTAGTGTATGCTAGATTCCGGCAAAAAATTGAGAATCGTGCCAAATGCGAAAAAGACACACATCGTAATGCCCAACGTCCGAATCCAAGTAGAAGGCACGGTCTTTTGTCGGCAGCAAGTCACGGTCTTTGGCATCTTCAAAAGCCGCTTTGCCATAAAAATCGGAACTCCAAACCGCACAATTTTTCGCAAAATCATGGTTATCAAAACAAGATCGTTAGAACCATATAGCACATTATCATGCACAGAATAGGAGAGCGAACCGCCCAACAAAGAAAATACAATCACACAAACAATTAACACCAAATAGGGTGCTAATAGCTGATGGAGAAATAAAATCCCAAGTTGGTTGGAAATCCGCTGTAACGCTCGCCGTTCTAAAACCGCTGGCTCTTCTTCCTGTAAGCCCATTCCCTCTAAAAAAACTGCTTGCGTTGTTGATCCCGGCTGTCGAAACGAAAATTCATTGCTTGGCTGTTCCTGCCATGCAGTAAATGCAGTCTGATAAGTCTGTTCGGAAGCCAATTCTGCATCATCCCGACAAGGGATGGTCGATTTTGTACGAAAAATCGTCTTTTGCATCCGAAAGCCACCTTTCTTATTTTTTCATAAATATAGAATTATTATAACAGAAAAATTAGAATCTGGACTATCTGAAATATCAAACAATTTGTATACAATCACTAAATTTTAATACGAACTTTTGTGACAAACAGCCTTGTTTCAAACAAATTGTGGATTTTGTCACGAAACAGGGATTGACAAATCCAAAAAAATTGCGTATCATTAAAGTATCCCCCATTTTTTCGGAATGGAACAGAAAGGAAGGTGCACCCATATGACGGATATTCTTGCACCCGATGACCCTGCCCTGCAAAGCATGGCAGACCTCTTCAAGGTATTCGGCGACCCCACCCGTGTCCGCATCCTCTTTGCATTATTTCAACAGGAAACCTGCGTCCAAGAAATCGCAAATCGGCTGGGCATGACACAGTCTGCCATCTCTCATCAACTCCGCATCTTAAAGCAAGCCCGCCTTGTCAGCAGCCGCAGAGAGGGAAAGTCCATCTTTTATGCCCTCGCAGACGACCATATCTATACCATTTTCCGGCAGGCTTTGGAACATATTGCAGAATAACCAGCTCTTCAACGCCATTGGATTTGTGCGATTCGCTGAAAAAAAGTTTTTTGCTTTCCATGGAAAACCACTTGCATTTCACAAGGGAATCTGCTATAATAAGAGCGTACAGGATTTCCCTGTGTGAAATCTAGTTTCCGGAGGTGAAACAGCAATGGCATATAAAATCACTGATGCATGTCTTTCTTGCGGTTCTTGTGCAGACGCATGTCCAGTAGAAGCAATCAAGGAAGGCGACAGCACCTATGTAATTGATGCAGATTCTTGCATCTCTTGCGGTTCTTGTGCAGACACCTGCCCAGTTCAGGCAATTGTTGAGGACTAAATTGTTTTCGTGAAAGCCGCCTTGCCCATCTGAATGGTGCAAGTGCGGCTTTTGCTATTTTATGATAACCAATTCTGAATCTATTCCTCGATTCGGAACAACAGAAAGGATTCTTTTATGAAAATTTCTCATTTCGTACTCTGTAGTGGACTGACATTTGCTCTGCTGTTGAGCGGCTGTGCAGATTCCAACACAAAAACCACCTCAAAGAAAACCGTTCCCCGTACAACGGTCGTCACAACCATCATTCCGGGCGAAGTCGGAACAGACCAGAATGTTGACGGTGCAACTGTCACCTTAAACGGTGTTTATCGTTCTTCCATCACCGATGTGCACAACGGGCAGAACTGCAATGCAATTTTCTTCTCGTTTACGGTTTCCAACCAGACCGATGCCCCGATTTCTGCCAACTTCCTGCAAACCTGTCAGATTCAGTTAGACGGAAAACCGTTTGATGCGTTTACCATCCAATCCATGCGGGCAACTTATCAGCAATTCGGACAAGATGTGGAAGATTTCTCTCAACCGATTCCTGCCGGAGCAACTGTAACAGGTTACATTGGTGCAGAAGTCTATGAGGACTACCAAGAAGGCGTATTGCTGTATAGTCCGCTGGCTGGCGGAAGCGGCGACAATCAGGATGATAGCAAATTGATTTCCTATACCTTCCACCCAGATGACCTGCTGGACATTGAATCTGCTCCCATGCAAACCGCTATGCCGACCGAATCCAACTCATAACGCTGTTGCAAAAATAAAATATCCACAAACAAAATGACGCAGCCGGTTTTTCAACCGACTGCGTCATTCCAACAATGAGAAAAAGAAAAATTGAAGTATTCGTTTTTGCATCCGTTTTACTGGTATGACTTTATTATAGCAGTTCTTCTCCAAAATGTCAATCAGTTTTCCACAAGAAAAAATATTTTCGTTGAAACTGCACAAACGCAAGATTCAATTTTTGTCCATTTCTCTAAAAAACAGGTTGTCCGGACACGTTATAAGCGACAGCCGTGCCCGGACAGGTTATACCACATGGATTCCCATGGGAATCCCACAAGGAATGGAAGGATGCAATTTTAGAATACTCCAAAAACATGATCAATTTCTGCGATAAAAATAGGGGCATTGCTTCTCTTGAAAAAAGTATCAGCCCCATTGCTTTTTTGTCATATCTCTGTATGGAATTTCCTATATTGTATCACAGCTGGATGAAACTGTCAACCCGTATCCATTTTTTCTGAATTTTCACCAAAATTCAACATCTGTTTTTATAGAGATTTAACAAATTTTGGATACTATTTCCATTTTCCTGTTTTTCACGAAAAAAGCCGACTCTGCACTGTCCTGCAAGAGCCGGCTTTTTTGGTAACAACTGCAAGAACAGCTGCCCTAGTTCTGTTTTTTGGGAACGGCATAGAGGTTGGTTTCCCATGCCGGAATATAGAGCTGATGCCGAATATAAATATCGTAATTCGGGTTCAGTTTCTGAATCAGCAACGGCAATGAGAACATATCTTCATTGCGGTGATACAGCGAAACCATCAGCTTTGGTGTATAGTGGGCAATCGTCTGAGCAGAACCCCAGAGTGCTTCCCGTTCGCAGCCCTCGACATCCATTTTAATCAAGGTTGCAGGTCTGCCCTCTAAAACGCTGTCCACGGTTCTGGCATCAATCGTCTGCCCCGTTGCAGTTACCGCAGACTGTCTGCCTGCCTTTGTGGCAAATGGTACTTGTGTATCCGTACACCAAGCCGCTGCATGGAACGGATAGACATTTTGCATCCCATCTGTATTCTTCAGGAGTTTCTTAAAGTTCTTGCGGTCTGGCTCCATTGCATAAATCCGGATATATTTACCACGGGTATACTGGAGCACTTCCCGAATCGTATCACCATTGTAAGCACCCAAATCCACATAAATTTCATTCGGGGTCAAGTGCATCAGCTTCCGATAAATTTCGGATTTTGGCGTGGTGACATCCATCAGATAATGAATTTCGCCACTGATTTTAAAATTCAAAATGCTGGCATAGACTTCTCTGGAATAGTCATCTGCCAACAGGTTATAAACTGTTTCGATTTCGTCCGCATGTTCCAGACAATAATCATAGGTGAATAAACCGCCTCCGGCAACCGGTACATCCGGAACGAGCAGCGTATGCCGTTTGCTGATGTCCACGATTTTATCGACTAAGGACTGATAACCAGCAGCAAACGCCAGTACAATGACAAAATCGTCTACGGCTGCTTCAATTTCGGAAAGTTTCCGCACTTTGTGGCCTGCAAAAGAATGGCCTCTTACAAAATCATCGCTTGCAAAAATACCGGCAAACGGTATCCCTTTCTCCTGAAAAACCCGCATGATTTTTTCTGCACCGTCACCCATCCCATAAATAAATATCGGGCGGGTTTCTGCTTTCAGCTTTTCCCATGCTGTCAGTTTTTCTGTAATAAATGAAAGCATACTCAGGATCTCCTTTATCTCTCTATTCGTTTCTGCTGTCCTGTCCGTTTTTTGCCGATAGGGCATCCGAAACGCCCCGGATATTCCATCCAAAAGAAATGCAGTCTGTAATTGCTTTACAGCAGATCGTCATCTTCTCCATCCAGATCACCCGGTGCTTGATAAGGAGCAGAAATCCGTCCATTTCCGTCGCCCACAAATGCTGCACCGATCATATCTCTGCCGGCGATCCGCAAATTTTCCTGCCGCTCCCGAACAGAATTGCCGATGAGCTTGGAAACCTGCTGCGGATGCCGAATGGAAACCAGGTGTTTTTCCGGCGTGTCTTCATCCCGACTGAGAATGATGACTGTGCCGCAGCCAAACAGCCGCTGGAAGAACGTCTGTTCAATTCGTTTGTCCACAATGCGATACAGTTCAATTTCATCCTCTTTTATGGAGAGAAAACCCACTCTTGTAATCAGCTGATGGTCTGTCAAATAATATCTGGTGAAAGAAAGCGGCAACCCCAGAAAGGTTCGCTTTTTATCTGTCCAAAGAATCGTTCCCCGATCGTCGTGTCGTGCCATATGGTTTTCCTCCTTTTTCTAATTCTGCAAATTCTGATTTGCGTATTTTGGGGCAAGATACACCGGTACATGTATTGTTATTTTACCACACTTCCCGTGAGGTTGTCAATTCCATTTGCAAAAAAGCCGGCAAACGGAACAAGTTGCACAAATTTTCTCGCCGTTTCTTGTCGAAAAAGCGAACAACTTCTAAGATTTCAACCGCTTTTTTCCGGCAAAACCGGATGCCGCTTCCAACGCTGCCGCTCTACCCAATAAAAATTTACAGCTTCGATGCCGGAAAAGTTTCGGGAATCTCTTGACTTTTTTTCGAAAACAGTGTAAAATAAAAGAGCTGTATATTACAAATCCGGTTGCGGATGCTGTTAGAAAAATGGCGTCCGTTTTTTTATTGGAATTGCGGCGTGCAGCTTTCAGAATATAGGGGTTCTGCACAAACAAGCAGACGGTTCTTTTTTTTACATCAGCGGAAGCTGCTGCTCTCCGAGTAGAATTTGCTTCCCTTTTTATGGATAAATCCGCATCAGTGTCGGCAATCTTGCCCACCCTGCGGCTTTTGGCAACTTGTAAAATAGGATATGGTACTGGATGCGTCAGGATTCGCTACGTTCGTTTTTTTCTGCACACCGCCCAACGGGAAACCGATTGTAAGATAAGTGATTCAATCAAAGGAGGGCGTGCAAAAAATGGAAATTGTAATCGTTTGTCTGGTTGCCTGCGTCATCTGTGTGGCTGCGGTTTTGGTCACCAACCATACTGCCACCCAAAAAGGCTACACCAAAGGTGTACAGGACGGGATTCAGCAACGAAAGCAACAGGCAGAAGCGGAAATTGGCTCTGCCGAAAAAGAAGCGGCTCGTGTCATTCACGATGCCAAGAAAGAAGCAGAACAGCAAAAGAAAAGCGTATTACTGGAAGCCAAAGATGAAGTCTTTCAGCTGCGTGCCGATGCGGAAAAGGAAATCAAAGACCGCCGTTCTGAAGTCAGCAGACAGGAACGAAGAGTACAGCAGAAAGAAGAATCTCTGGACAAAAAAATGGAAAACCTCGAACGCAAAGAGGACAATCTTGCCCGCAAACAAAAAAGCGTGGAAGAACGGCTTGCAGAAGCCGAAGCCATCAAGAATAGCCAGATGGACGTTCTGGAACGAATCTCAGAATTCACCCGGGAACAGGCAAAGGAATATATCCTGCAACATCTGGAAGATGAACTGGTGCATGAAAAGGCAATGAAAATCACCCAGTATGAGCAGCAGCTCAAGGATGACTGTGAGGAGAAAGCAAGAAACTACATCTCCCTCGCCATTGCAAAGTGTGCATCCGATCAGGTTTCGGAATCGGCAGTTTCGGTTGTGCCGCTGCCTAACGATGAAATGAAAGGTCGTATCATCGGCAGAGAGGGCAGAAACATCCGGACACTGGAAACCCTCACCGGCGTGGACTTGATTATCGATGATACACCGGAAGCCATTACACTTTCCTGTTTCGATCAGGTTCGGCGTGAAATTGCCCGTATCGCTCTGGAAAAACTCATTGCGGACGGCAGAATCCACCCGACCAAGATTGAAGAAATGGTGGAAAAGGCAAAACGAGAAGTGGAACAGCGGATTCGTGCAGAAGGCGAACACGCCGTTCTGGAAACCAATGTTCACGGCATCAACAACGAAATGATCAAGCTGTTGGGACGGCTCTATTACCGTACCAGCTACCGGCAGAATGTCTTGAAGCACTCCATCGAAGTTTCCAAGCTCTGCGGCGTTCTTGCCTCGGAACTGGGACTGGATGCCAACATGGCACGGCGTGCCGGTTTGCTGCACGACATTGGTAAGGCTCTGACTGCTGAAATTGAAGGCTCTCATGTACAGATTGGCGTAGATGTCTGCAAGAAGTACAACGAAAGTCCGGAAATCATCCATGCAGTGGAAGCCCACCACAACGATGTTGAACCGAGAACAGCACTTGCCTGTATCGTACAGGCTGCGGATGCCATTTCTGCGGCTCGTCCGGCAGCAAGAAGCGAAAACTACGAAAACTACATCAAGCGGCTGCAACAGCTCGAAAACATTTGTGCATCATATGACGGTGTTGAAAAATGTTATGCGTTGCAGGCTGGCCGTGAAGTTCGGGTTATGGTCGTTCCGGAAAAGGTCAACGATGAAAAGATGGTGCTGATTGCCCGTCAAATCGCAAAGCAGATCGAAAACGAAATGAACTACCCGGGACAAGTCAAAATCAACCTCATCCGAGAAAGTCGGGTTGTAGATTACGCCAAGTAATCACCACCAGATTTTGATGGACTCCAAAAAGTATCTTGAAACCGCAAATCCAAACAAAGGATTTGCGGTTTTTGCTTTTTCTTTTTTCCTGCTTTTGAGAACCAAACTGGCAAAAAACACTTTTTTGTAATCGTTGACTTTTGAAAAAAAATATGATATAATACGAACAGTCTATTTTTATAAAAAGGAGTATCTTCATGGACGATTTTAAAAATAATCTGCCGGAATCCGACCACACTGGTTTCGCACCGCCGCAAAACGATGCAACCCCAACTTCGACCCCGGCAAATGATACTGCCGCTGATTCGGCAGCAAATCCATTTCAACAGTCTGCCCCGTCTGCGGATGCAGCAACCACTCCACCACAGCCGGAAACACCGCCTTCTTTTTCCCAGACACCACCGCCATTTCAGCAGCCTGATTTCTCGCTGAATGGTCAGATTGTCGGTGCAAAGTCCAAAAAGAAAATGAAGGGCTGGAAAATCGCTGTCATCTCTGTTGTCAGTGCTGTGGTTGTCCTCGGAGCAGGAACAGGCATTGCCTATGCTGCCAGCGACACCGTCAAGAACTTCGCAAAGATGAACTTCAGCAGCGAAAGCGATTATTATCAATGGATCATTGAAAAAAATACAAAGGACTGGGGGCGTTCGGTTTCTGACCGCTACGACAGTTCCCTCTCTCTCTCCAAGGAAGAACCGCAATCCAATCTGTCTATGAACATCACTCTCAGTGAAGAAGGACAGAAAAAGTTGCAGGAAGAACTCAACAGCGATGTTGATACCGATGAAACCATTACGCTGACATCTGCTGCAATCACGCTCAGCGGAAAAGTAGAAGCCGACAAGATGGGCGGAACGGTAACGATTACCCTCAATGGTGAAGATGTCTTAGAGGGCAACGTCGTAGCGGATGCGAATAATGTTTATTTACAGATTCCATCTGTATCCGACCAGTATCTTTCCATGACATGGCAAGACGTTGAAACCATCACCGAAGAAGAAACCGATCTCTCTGACGAATTTGATTCTTCTATCGACTCCTCCGCACTGAATTCCTCTTCTCTGTTCCTGACACCGGAAGTCCTCGAAGACCGCATTTCTCCCTCTGACCTGAACAGTATATTCCAGCGGTACGGCGAAATCGTCGCTGACAGCGATGCGACCATTGCACTGCTGAAAAATCAGGAACTGAGCATTGCAGACACAACTTTCTCCTATACTGCCCTTGAAGCAACCTATCAGGGCGATGAACTGAAAACAGTTGTCAAGGAATTACTCGAAGAAATGAAAGAAGACAGTACCATCTCACACTATTTTGCTGCATCGGATTTGATGACAGAAGACGAATTTCAATCCAACCTGCAAGAAGCTCTGGACAACTGGAACGACACCACTGTTACAGAATCGGCAACTATTATCCTCTACGTTGACCCAACCGGAACGATTCGTGGCTGCCGCATTGCAGATCCGGACGATGCTGATTCCTCTTTGTTGGAATGCTATGCCGGAAAAGATGGCAAGCAAGTTGGCGTTTATTTCGATGTCAACGGGCTGAACGTCAGCGGGGTTCTGTCCGAAGGTTCTAAAGATACCTATAGTGGCACGATTACCGCTGCTCTGGAAAATCATTCTATTCTTCTGGATCTGGAAGATTTCAAGATTGTTGATGACAAACGGGGATACTGCTCCGGCAGTCTGACCGCTTCCACAGAGGATGAACCAAATCTGTTCACCTTGAGTCTGGATTCAGATGGAAAGTCACAGACATTCTCCGTTGACTGGGCAGTTGGCGGCACTAACTATGCAACCATCTCCTGCACGCTAAGCACCGACAAGGGCGATGACTTGGCACTGAATATTCCATCGGATTCTTTGGACTTGTCCGATGATGCTACAAAGGACGCTTACTTTGGCGATGGCACACAGACAAAGGACTGCCTGAAAAAGATTGCGACTGCACTGGGCATTCAGGATGCGGACAATTTTGCTGATTCCATTTATGATGAAATCAATGGCGGAGATGATTTGAATACACAGAGCTCTGATTCCGACATTACCACCTTGCCAGCAGATAGTGATAGACCGGTAGAAGACGGTGTCGAAACAGAAATTCCAACGGATACCACAGACACAACCGATTCTTCTGATAACGAACAGCGGATTGATGCAGATCTTTCCATTGCTGCCATTACTTACAACGGCGGAAAGCTGTTCCGATTCTATGAAAACAACATGGATTTGATTAAGCTGGTGGACTGTTCCGTTGACCCAACCATTGAATCACAGGATTACAATTGGTATTCCAATTCGGATGCTACGCTGACCCTTGGACTGGAAAATATGTCCACTTCCCCGACCGATGCACAGGCTTGCAATATCTTTGAAGTAGAAGTCTATGAAGGTGCACCATCTGATATTCGAGTTGGCGTTGTCGGCATTGGCAGTTCCGTTGCAGACTTGGAAGCACAATTCAATGTTGACATTGTTCCAGAGGCAGAAACTGCCAGCACTTATGTGGTTTCCATCTATGACAGTGTTACCAATGGACAGAAGGCATATTCGTTCTACATTGAGGATGGCAAAATCACTGCATTTGATTTGGTAGACTATTCTTAATTTCCAATTGCCTGTTAGATCAAAAAAAGAAAACCGCTCTCGGTACAATTCCATACCGAGAGCGGTTTTTTCTGTGCCGATTTTATGATACTTGCCACCATGACAAAACATGCAAATGCATCCCTTGAAACAGTGCTTCGGCACAATGAAAAGAACTTATCCTATTTTACGCACACTAATAATTTCAACATAGGGATAACGGCTTTTAATGATTTCCATAGCACTAAAATCCGATTCTGCTTCAACTGTTCTTGAAGTACCACACCAATGTTCTCCATCCTTAGAATACTTAAAGTTAATGGAATATCTGTTCATGTTTCTATCACCTCCAACTTAATAGATTCTTAAGCTTAAGTTTATACGACTTGACTGGTCAATGTCGTTGTACATATTATACTGTTTTTTTTTTTTGCAAGCACTTTTTGTGAAAAACCAACAATTTTGTACAACTGCACAATGACCAATAAAATTTGTTGTAAAAAATGACAAAATTTGAACACAAAAAGAAAGCCGTTCCTGATACGATTCTGTATCAAGAACGGCTTTTTCTGTATCCATCTATTATCACTTGCAAGAATCCTAAAAAATTTCCTGCAATCTTCATTCTGCATGGCTGTCTTTTGGTTCAATAGGCATTTCCGGTGCAACAGACTCGTCTATAGATTCTGTCACCTGCTCCGGTTCTGGTGCAATGGATTCTGCTGCATCTGCCGTTGTTTCTATTTCCACGGCGGATTCTATTTCTTCCATTGGTTCTTCCATGGTAGTCAACGGTTCTTCTATTGCTTCCGGTTCTGCTGCATCTTCTAACATCAGCCGGTCAATGGCATTGCTGTTCAGCTGGGTAGAAAGCCGCACACGATCCAAATCATTCCGCATCCGATCCAGCATTGCTGCAACACGTCCGAAAATCTCCCGATTTCGCTGCTCTTCCTGCCGCAGCCGTTCTTTCTGTCGCTTGGCAATCTGAGAAAGTTCCTCGGTCTGCTGCATCAGCGTCCGAATCTGTGTCCGCAGCTGTAAATTTTCTGATTCCAACGCCCGAATCCGCTGGTCAGCACTCTGATTAAATGCATTCTGTCGTACCCCGAAATTGTGCATCGGCTTCGACCAGTTTTTGACTGCTTGCTGTTCCCATACTTCTTCCATATATGTATCTGCCATAACCCGCTTTTGCTCCGTGTGTTCCTCCATGTTGAACCCCTTTTTCCATCAATTGACGTTGTTCTTCAACCGAATCTGCCAGTCTGTCAGTGTATCTGCAATGGTACGTTCCAGCGAAATTTCCGGCTTCCAGTCAATTGCTTGCTGCAACTTTGAAATATCCGCTGCAATGCTTGGATAATCCACCGGACGGAATTTCTGCGGGTCATGCTGTACTGAAATAGAAATGCCACTCTGCCGGATGATTTCATCTAACAGCGACTGAATGGAAACGGCTGTTCCCGAACCAATGTTGTAGATTTCACCCGGTACGCCATGCTGAATCAGCAAACCATATGCCCGTACCACGTCCCGTACATCCGTAAAGTCCCGAGAAGCAGTCAGATTGCCGACCCGTACCACTGGCTCTGCACCGTTCAAAATCTCTGCAACCTGCTTGCAGAAGTCCGATACAACGAAGCCTGCCATCTGTCCTGGCCCAATGTGATTGAACGGTCTTGCCAGAACAATATGCATCCGGTAAGCGTGAGCATAAACCTGCCCCAACATCGTCTGTGCAGCCTTTGTCATGGCATATGGATTGCCCGGACACGGCAGCGTTGTTTCTGAAACCACTCGAATGCCATCCGGCAATCTGCCGTATTCATCGCCCGAACCAATCAATAATATCTTTGGGTCATAAATTTCTATGGAACGAATCGCATCCAGCAAGTTCGCACAGCCCTTGATATTCACATCAATGGTTGCCTGCGGATTCTTCCAAGAACGGGCAACGGAACTCTGTGCTGCCAGATGGAAAATATAATGCGGCCGTTCCTGCTCCAATACTGCCTGAATCTGTCCCTTTTCTAAGATATTCACCGGAACAAAGCGTCCTAAGCTGCTGCGTTCGATTGCTTCCCGTTCTTCCGGCAGCCCAGTAATAACAATCTCCCAGCCATAAGTATTTGCGAGATGGATTGCAAGATGTTTTCCAACAAATCCAGCACCGCCAATCAGCATTGCTTTCATAATCATTTCCCTTTCTTTTGAATGATATTGCAATTTTTATATTTATATTTGCTATAAAATAGAATCTTTCAGCACATCATAAACCTGCTGCATGACCACATCTTCCGCAAAAACCGTTTCGACTCGTTTCTTTGCAGCTGCTCCGTATCTTCTCCGCAAATCCGCATCCGATACCAGCGTTTGCATCGCCTCTGCCAGAGCGGTTTCCGATTCTGGCGGAACAGTCAGTCCTGTTTCTCCATCTAAGCTGACATGTGGCACACCGGTCGGCAAAGCGGTATTGATGACAGGCTTTCCGTAAACCATCGCTTCCAATTGCACCAGTCCGAATGCTTCACTGTTTGCCACGGATGGCAACACCAGAAAATCACATTCCTGCAAGGCTGCCCGTAAATCTGCATCGGACAGGCTGCCGAGAAAATGCACCGTGTCCATACCTTCTGCCATCTGCTGCAAGGTATCCTGTAGCTTTCCGCTGCCAATCAGAAACAATTCACAATTCTGTACCTGCTGCATTGCTTTCAGCAAGACCGTTACACCCTTATAATAGACCAGCCGCCCTACAAACAACGCTTTGACGGCTTTCGGGTGATTGGAATGCGGCTGTAAAACCGGATACGCTGGGGCTGCCCGATAGGCTGCAAGGTTGATACCATAGGGAATCACCTTGCATTTTTCCCGAACTGCTGGAAGAAATGCAGAACTGTCAATATGTCCCTGTGTTGCAGTCAAAATACAATCTGCTCTCCGGAGCAACCACCGCAGCAATGGTGCGTAAAACCGCAGCAAGGTCTTCTGCTTGATGACATCGCTATGCCATGCCAGCACGACCCGTCCCCGATAGCCTGAGAGCAGGCATGCCAAATCTGCCAAAGGAAACGGCATATGCATCATCACCACATCCGCTTGCTTGGCATACTTCCGAAAATAGCGAAGAAACGAACCGGAGAGCGGACAGGAAAAATATGTCCCAATACTCCCAGTTCGCAGCACCGGAACACCCTCGATGGTTTCCCGTGCTGTTTTGCCCTTTTCCTGACAGACCAAAACCTGCACCTCTGCGGAAAACTGCGTCTGAAAACAGCGTGCATACTGCCGCACCAGCGTTTCAATGCCGCCAATATGTGGCGGATAAGCTTTGTTTACCAGTAAAATCCGAAGCGGTCTGCTCATCGTGTCAGTGCCTCCTGATAAACATCATACAGGGCAGCGGCTGCGTTTTCCCAAGAAAACATTGCTGCTCGCCGCAAGCCCTCTTTTTGCAGTCGTTCCCGCAGTGCTGCATCTAGGAATAACTTTTCCAGTCCCTGTGCAATGTCCTCGGTATGGTGTGGGTCAACAATCACAGCGGCATCGCCTACCACTTCCGGCAGAGAGGCTGCCCGTGTTGTCAAGACTGGTGTTCCGCACGCCATTGCTTCCAGCGGCGGCATCCCAAAGCCCTCATAAACAGAGGGGAATACAAACGCCATTGCTCCGCACAACAGCGGCTGCACATCTTCTTCTGGTACATATTCGGTAAATAACACATCGTCCTCTAAATGCAGCGTCTGCACCAGCTGATAAATGTGATTATTCCGCCAGCCATAACCGCCAGCTAGTACCAGCTGCGGTGCATCCGGATGCTGCTGCTTTAAGAGAGCGTATGCCCGAATCAGGCGGTCTAAGTTCTTTCGAGGCTCTAATGTTCCCAGATAGAGAAAATAATTTGCCTGTAAGTGCATCCGCCGTTTCAGTTCTTCAATTGCCGGAGTGGCTGCCGGCGGCATCGGAGAAAACCGCAGCTTATCCACACCACAGGGCACAACTCGAATCCGTTCTTCGGTCGCCGGAAAATACCGGATGATTTCCGTTTTAGAAAATTCCGAGTCGGTCACAATCAAATCTGCCCGATGCAGCGAACGCTGCAAGCCGGACTCCAACATGAAGCGTGTCCGTCCCCGTACGGTTTCCGGAAACGTCTTATAAACCATATCATGTACGGTTACAATTCGCTTTCCAGCAACCCCCGGCGGAATGATATAATTGAAAAAATGCGTAATATCTGCATCTTTTCCAAAAAATGCACGGTACGGCAGCGGAATTGCCGTGGTCATCAGGCGGTACAGATAACCGGAAAAATGCCCCTGTCGAACGCTGACATTTCGCTGCTGCTCGTAATAATACAGCCGTTTCCGTTTTTCTGCCCCATCGCCTTTGTCAAAAAACTGTAGGACATACTGCTCTTCCGGATGCAGCATCATCATCGCTTGTACCTGTCCGGCTTCACAGTATCCAATTCCAGTCATGCGACTGCTGACCAATGGCAGTGCATCCAAGGCAATCCGCATGCCGTTCCCTCCTTTTTCTGAAAAATTGATTTACTGTACTTCTTTTTTTGCCAGTTCCAAGTCGTGGCGAACCATCCGTTCTACCAGTTCCTTGAACGAAATTTCCCGCTTCCAGCCGAGTTTCTCTTCTGCCTTTGCCGGATTGCCCAACAAGACCTGTACTTCTGCCGGACGGAAGAACTGCGGATTGATGGTGACAACCGTCTTGCCTGTCTTGCGATCCACACCGATTTCATCGGTACCGCTGCCCTGCCATGCAATTTCAATGCCCACATGAGCAAACGCAATCTCAACGAATTCCCGAACGGTACGGGTTTCATTGGTTGCAATGACATAATCATCCGGTGCATCCTGTTGAAGCATCAGCCACATTGCACGAACATAGTCCTTAGAGTGACCCCAGTCCCGCTTTGCATCCAGATTGCCCAGTTCTACATGATCCTGCAAGCCCAGAGAAATCCGAGCAGCTGCGGTGGTAATCTTTCTGGTGACAAATTCCAGCCCTCTGCGTTCCGATTCATGGTTGAACAGAATACCGGAGCAGGCAAACAGGTTGAAGCTCTCCCGATAGTTCTTGGTAATCCAGTGACCATACAGCTTTGCAACGCCGTACGGGCTTCTCGGATAGAACGGCGTTTTTTCCGTCTGCGGCATTTCCTGTACCAGACCAAACATTTCAGAAGTCGATGCCTGATAGAACCGGCAAGACGGCTTTACAAACTTGATTGCTTCCAGCATCTTTGTAACGCCCAGTGCGTCAATTTCAGCGGTTGCCATCGGCTGTTCCCAGCTGGTCGCAACAAAAGACTGTGCTGCCAGATTGTAAACTTCATCTGCCTGTGAAATCTGCATCGCACGAATCAGAGAAATTTCATCGGTCATGTCCGCATAGATAAAATGAATTTTTTCCTTGATGTGATCCACATTGCCGTAATCAACGACACTCTTTCT
>ENA-OPCA01000909-OPCA01000909.1-human-gut-metagenome-genome-assembly--contig:-NODE-909-length-25604-cov-4.279815_pt1 | contig 25604 bp, 16 predicted proteins | sample MGYA00241076_ERZ501468 | MGnify/ENA primary metagenome ERZ501468 (study PRJEB25962, sample SAMEA2042633) | human gut metagenome | biome: human gut; feature: human-associated habitat; material: faeces... | reverse complement strand
CTAATTTATATGGTTCTGATACATGCATGACCTTTTCTACAGCTGGATCAACTTCAATTGATTCTGGATCTACTTTTGTTGTATCTCCAATGAGTCCCATTATTGTTTGATTTTCTCCTTTTGAAACATGAACTTGTAGTCCTTTTTCTTCAATAGTTTTTTCAATTCTTGCCACATCTTCAGTTTTAGCTTCTTGTTTTAATACAATAATCATTTTCTTTTTCCTCCTTTATAAACAAAAAAACTCATCCTATAAAGGACGAGCTCTATTCCCGTGGTACCACCTTTTTTCACCTAAAGGTCACCCTTTAAGCCTCATCAAGTACAATCATACTCTCATCATGTAACGGTGATCACCGGAGATGCCTACTCAATTCAACATTCTACTCATAGCTGTATTCACAAATGACGCCAAATCTTTTTCCACCAACCAAAGACTCTCTATATTTTAATCATTTGTTACTAGGTCTAGTCACTGTATTTATGTTTATTCTACTTGACATCGTTTCCTGTGTCAATCATTATTTAACTTCTTAACCACCTCTAATAATTCTTCATCACTATAAACAACAAAATCAATAAAAGAAGTATCCTTTTCTTGTTTTTGATGATTATACCAAATCGTCTTTACTCCTGCTTGATAAGCTCCCATCATATCTATTTCATAACCATCTCCTACATAGTAACTATCATTTCCTTGAATTAATTCAAAGATTTCTTTTTGTGGTTTTTGATAACCTACTTTTTCTGAAATTATAATAGGAAAATCAATGATTGGAAATAATGAATTAATTTTATTCATTTGTATTTTTTCTTTTCCATTAGTAATAATACCATAAGAAATATTCTTTTCTTTTAAGTAGTTAAAAAGTTCTTTCATTGTAGAAGATAATGTTAAATGTGCTTGTTGATCTTCATAGACTTTTTGAAAATCAAGTGCTTGTTGATTTGTAATGAATTGATGAAAATCTTTAAAAGCATTCTTTAAACGATAAGTAGATAATTCATCTTTTGTTATTAATTTATTTAAATATTTTGGGTAAATTTCATTACTATAGATTCTACTTTGTTTCCATAAAGCATATATATCAAGATCTTCATGAAATACTTTTTGATAAGCTTTATAAAAAGGATCATATAAACGATAAAGTGTATCGTCTAAATCAAAATAAATAACCATAACTCCTCCTAAAAGAAAAAACAGGTCACCCTGTTTCTTCTTGGTTGGTTCTCTTTTTATATTATGACAAGTGGAAAGTAAGTTTATATGAAGTAGCCAACCTCTACTATTTTTCTCACATTTATTTTACCTCTTTTGATTTAAAAAGTCTACTTTTTATCAATATTTTTTATTATGGTCGAATAATTTCAACAAACTTAAAAGTATCATTTTCAAATGTAAAATGTAATATACAACAATTAGTAAGGCCTCCACTTTTTAATACTTCTCCAGGATCAATAACAGTGGATAGAAAACACATACAAGCACCAGCATGTGAAAGAGCAAGAACTGTTTGATGATCTTCTTTATCCATCACATCTGTAAGTGTTTCTTTTAATCTTTTTTGTACATCTTCTCTTCTTTCTCCACCATAATGTGGAAATAAATCATCATAACCAAAATCATCAAACTTAGGGTTTAAATCTTCACTTTCTCCTTCAAATAAACCAAAATTTCTTTCTTTTAATCCCTTCAATCTTTTATAATAATGGTCTCCAATAATAAGTTCAATCGTATCGCAACATCTTTCTGATGTACTACTATAATAATGGTCAAAAGAAATATCCTTTAAGTATTCTTTAGCTTTTAAAGCTTGTTGTTTTCCTAATTCAGTTAATGGTGAATCACACCATCCTTGAATTCTTCTTCTAACATTAAATAATGTTTGTCCATGTCTCATTAAATATAAATCTTTTTTCATAAAAATTCTCCTATCCAAAAATTTCTTGAATGACTTCTAATAAATCTTTTTGTTCTTCATTCATGGGTATACAAGTATTAATTTCTTGATAATATTTTTTCAACAAATCATTATTTCCTATTTGTTGTAAAGTTGTCATTATTTTGTAATAAAGCATAAAGCGATATTGTGGATAATTCTTACAAAGCTCTTTTATTTCTTCATCTAAATTTTCTTGAGTATATTTTGTAAGGGTGCTTAAAACATCCATTTGAATTTCTACATATCTTAAAGAAAGAGCATATTCATTTTGAAGTTCTTTTAAAAGTGAATAAATTTTTGTAAGAAAAGAACCTTGATGTTCAACATAATCAATTTCTTGGAAAACACGTGTAAAAAATTGTTCCAAATCAATACCATAAGGACTAAACGTATTTTGTAAGTCTTGATTTTTTTCATGTTTCATTTTGATTAAACGCTTCATGATACTTTGTGTTTGTTCAAGCAAATCATAATAATCATGATCTTTTTGAATCAAATCAATAATATCACTAGCTATATAGTTTTTATCTGGAACTTGATGAATATCTTCATGATGTTCAATGACTTTAACAATATAATAAACAAGTGCATCATCGTCAAACATTTCATTTTTTTCACCTAATCGATCTAATTGTTGATCATATTTTTCATCAAAATATGCAATTGTTTCATCAGTATCTTTACAATCATTATAGTAATTTAAAACTTCTTCATATTTTATATCAATATCATTATGATGAAGTTCTTTTTCTATCATATGATATGTCAAATTTTGAAAAAGCTTTTGTTTTTCATTTAAGTAAGTTTGATTATCTTTGTATTCTTTTTTTAATGTATGTATTGTTGTCTTCATAAAAAACCTCCTGCATTATTTTAACACATTTAAAATAAAAAAAATACGATAAATCATTACCGTATTTCTTCTAAAAATTAAAACTCATTTTTTCTTCTATAAAATCTAAGTCCAAATAAAATTCCACCCAATGAAGATATCAATAACATAAGATTTTCTAAAATTTGTGTATCATCACCCGTTTTAGCTTTTTTAGATTCTTGCTTTGGAGTTTGATCAGATTTATTTTCTTTAGTTTCTATTTTGTTTTCTTCATAATTATTTGTATATTCAATAGTTGTTGTTTCATCTTTTTCTACATTGAGATTTGCTGCTACATCACCTTTTTCTTTTCTATCTATGATAGATACTATATGAGTAAGCTTGTATCCTTGAACATCATCAGTAAGCTCTTTGACTGTATATTTACCAGCAACTTTTGTTAACTCTAACATCCACTTTCCACTATTTTCATCATACTCAAAATCATTTAATTCATCTAGTCGTGTGTTAGTATCGCTTCCTAATCATTTAATGAATAGACCTTTTTATCTTGTGTATCTTTGTCTATAACTTCAAATTTTATAGATTTTTCTGCTTGTTCTTTTGAAATATTACCTTTTACAATTTTAGCAATCACAAGTTTACCTGGTTTAGCTTTATCTTTCATAATAATCTTATTGTTTTGATAGTCAACAACTTTACCATCTTCCCCAACAACAAATGTTATTGGCTTAGCTATTTCATAACCTTTTGGTGCGTTTACTTCAATTAATGTATAAGTTCCAGGTACTAATTTTAAATTATAAGAATTTTTACCATCCGTTATCCAGTGAGCAATTTCTTCATTTGCTTGATTAATAACTTTAAGCTCTGCACCTGCTATTTTTTCATCATTTTCTTTGTCTACTTTTGCAACTTTTACATCATAAGTTGTTAATTCATAAGTATTTTCAAAAGCTACTGTTGCTGTAGTTCCTTTTTCTACATCAACATCTACACTTTTACCTTCATTTACTTCATTTCCTATCATGTAGATTGTTTTTACAAGGGTATAACCATGTATATCATCAACAAGTTCTTTGACAGTATAACCTCCTGTATTTTCTTCTAATTCTAGAATCCAACGATTTCCATCATAAATAAAATCATTTAATGAATATATATGAGATTTTTGTGTATCATTTTGTGTTACTTCAAACTTTATTGAATCACCAATTTGTTCCTTTGATAGATTCCCTTGAATTGTTTTAGTAATAACCAATTTACCTATAGGTTGATCTTTCATGATAACTTCATTGACCACTTTATCATTGATTTTTACTTTTCCATCTTTTGTAACCACAAATTCGATAGGATTCGCAATTTTATAACCATCAGGTGCAGTTATTTCAGTTAAAATATAATTTCCATATCCAAGATTAACCTTTTGTCCATCCTTTGATGAATCTATACTAATAATTTCACCTGTATCCTTATTTTGGATTTGTAAACTAGCGCCCTCAATATCTTCATTATTTAAGATATCTTGTTTACGAATAGAGACTTCATATAATTTTGGAGTATAACTATTTTTAAAAGCTACATTTCCTTCACCTTGATCTTCAATTTTTATACTTTCTGTTTTTTGATCTTCTACTTCTTGTCCGTTTATTATAAAAGTTGTTTTAACTGTATAACCTTCTATTGATGAATTTGTTTCTTCAACTGTATATTCTCCAGCTAAAACATCCAATTCTTTCGTCCAAATTTTGTCTACTTCATCATAAGAAAAATCATCTAAAGTATATTTATCTACTTTGTTTGTTTTTTGATTTGTTACTTTAAAAGTAATCTTTTGTGCATCTTTTTTGGGAATATCCCCTTCTATTGTTTTAGTAAGAATTAATTTAGCTTGTGTTTTTTCATCTTTCATGGTGATTTTATTTTCACTCATGCCTTCAATCTTACCATTTTCATTCACTGTAAAATCAATAGGATCCGCCACTCTATAACCATAAGGAGCTTCTTCTTCAATAAGAGTATATTTCCCAGGAGATAATTTTAATTTATGCGTTTTTTCATCATCTTGACCAGAAATCCATCTTTCTACTAGATTACCTTCTTCATCAATTACTTTTAACTTCGCACCATCTACTTCTTTTGTACCAGAAATATCTGTCTTATCTATTTCAACGTCAAACACATTTAAATCATAATTATTTTCAAATTCAATAAATGTCGTTTTATCTTTTTTAACAGTAACCTTTTCTGCTATTTTATCTGTTACCTTTTCTTTTATTTCACCATTTTCATTTATTTGATATTGAGTTAAAGATAATTTATGCCCTTTTATAGACGTTACTAATTCTTCAACTTTATATCCTCCTGCAACTTGTATTAATTCCTTTGTCCATTTTTTATTACTTTCATCATAATTAAAGTCTTTTAATGAATACGTATTTACTTCTTTCGTTGAATTATTTGTTACTTTAAAACTTATAACTTTTTCAGCTTGTTCTTTATTGATTGAACCAGTAACACTTTTACTAATTACTATTTTTCCAGGTTTTGCCTCATCTTTCATGATGACTTTATTTGTTTTACTATAAGTACCATCCTTACCTTTTATAGATATTTCTCCATTTTTAGAAACTTTAAAATAAATATCATCTGCTTTTTTATAACCGTCAGGTACTACTTCTTCAATAAGTATATACTCACCAAACGGTAATGAAACAGTATGTGTCTTATCTTTTTCACTGACCCATGAAGCTACTTCTTCTTTTGTTTTTTGATTTACTATTTTAAGTGTTGCTCCAGCAATTTCCTTTTCATTTGTTAGATCTTGTTTGCTTATAGCTACTTCATATGGTTTTGGAGTGTAACTATTTTTAAAGGCTACAGTTACTTCACCTTGATTTTCAATTTGTATACTTTCAGTTTTTTTACCTTCTATTTCTTGTGTATCAATTTTATAAGTTGTTTTTACTGTATAACCTTCCACTGACGAATTTGTTTCTTCAACTGTATATTCTTCAGCTAAAACATCTAACTCTTTTGTCCAAGTTTTACTTGCTTCATCATACGAAAACTCATCTAAAGTATATTTATCTGTCTTCTTTGTTTCTTGATTCGTTACTTTAAATGTAATCTTTTTGGCATTTTCTTTAGAAATATTCCCTTCTACTGTTTTAGTTAGAATAAGTTTACCTTTTTCGATATGTTTGTCTTCCATGATTATTGTATTTTGATCATTGCCAACTATATTACCATCATTATCCACAACAAACGTAATATCATCAGCTACCATATATCCCTCTGGTGCTTTGGTTTCTTTTAAAACGTATGTTCCTGGTTCTAGTTTAACTTTTCCTGGATTATTATTTTCGCCAGTTATCCAACTTTTTACAGTTTCATTTGTATCTTTATTAATAATACTTAGGTGTGCGTTCTTCAATTCAGATTTCGTCTGTGCATCTATTTTACTAATTTCAATAGTATTTTCTTTTGTTGTTCCTTTTTCGTTAGAAATTGTATAAAAATGCATTGCTTGTGTTTTATCAATAAGTGTTACAGGATAAGTATTATCTCCTTCTTTAATAGCTTCAGGATAATTTTCTTCACTATTTCCTTTAAATATAAAATAATGTGGTGTAGCATCTAATTTATAATTATCAGGTGCTTCTGTTTCAACAATTCTATAAAGAACATTTCTACTCAACCCAGAAAAAGTAAGATAACCCGTTGGTAATGTTTCGCCCTCTGCTTTTAATTTTGTAGCAGTTGTTTCAAAATTACTATCATAAGTTACTTCACTACAACTAAATTTTGCTTTTTCTAAAGCATCTGTTTGGTCATTTTTATCACATTTATACAGTTTAATACTAACGCCTTTACCTGTAGATGACCCTGAGCTTTCAAATACTTTTCCCTTTAAATTAACTCGTGTCTCAAACTCTGATACATTTCCTTTTCCTCTTAATGAGCATTTATTATAAGCATTTGTTTCATTTAATGCGCTACTATCTTCACCTACTGGTAAATTAATAGTTGCTTCATATTCAAGAACAACTTTCTTTTCATCAGGAATTATTATTTTTAATACATGTTTTGTTTCATCATAGCTTACTTGATTAGCCGTAGCTTTATTACCATTAATTGTTAAACTATTCATATAATAATCAAGAGCACTCCCCATTTCATCAACAAGTTCGATATCTTTACCCTCATTTAATTTAATTGCACCTTCATTCACCGTAATTTTATATCTAACATTTGGTGCTGTATCTTGATTATAAGTATATTCTTTCTTTAAAATATCGTTTTTTGATAACCCAAACCATCTTGTAGCTGTTGCTGTTGAAATATTGCCATCAATAGATAAAGACGCCTTATTGTCATAGGCTTTATCTCCTAGTGCTTTTGAAACATCTATAATGCTTGCTTTATATGTTAGATTTAAAGAATTTGTTTTCAAATAATCTAATGCTGCATTTGTAAATATAAACTTAACTTTTCCGTTTTCTTTTTCTACTTGAATATTCTTAAGAATCTCTTCATTTGTTATTTGACTATCCCATTTTTCAATTATATCTAATGAGTTATCTACATACTGTGTATTTTCAGGAAGTGTATCTTCAATAAAAACATTTTTTGCATCGGTTGGTACTTTTTTTACAATTAATTTCCAAGCCATTTCATCTTTATTACAAGAGCTACCCCAATAACCTTCTTTTTCAAGAAAAGTTTCAATTTTATAATCATAATTAGCATTACTTTCCCCTAATTTCTTTGTTTCATTAAAACATTCACCTTTATTTGCATAAGATGTTGTTGTTGATGGAATATTATCTAGAGATGTAATAACTTGTATAATAATAGTTCCTTCATTTACTTTTCCAAAGTCAAAAGTTAATTCTCTATCCTTTTGACTAAATATTGGTGTACCATTATATCCACTTTTAACTTGATATGATTTATAATTCATTCCTTCTGGCGTTGTATCTTTAACAATTAAATGATTAATACCATTTTCAGGAACATTAATTTTTATTTGCCATGCTACTTCTTGTGAATTATTTGTTGTTAGACAAGTTTTTTCAATAAATTGATAATTTTCTTTTCCTACTTTAAATGAATCTGTATAATCCGTGTTTTGTGTATTACCAAAAGGATTAATAGTGAACGTATTACTCTTTGTAATGGCTGGCGCATTACTAGAATCTTCACCAAATTTAGTTTGGTAAGTCATCTTGTACTCCTTATCACATCCAGCAGGTACTTGGAAATTTCTAGTTGTTAAACTTTCCCATGTTAATCCTTCAATAGAAGGACTACATTTAAAACTTCCATCAATATATTCACCAATATTATCACCTAACGAGTCTTTAATAGTAGAACCACCAATATCAAAATTACCCCCAGGATTTAACGTAACTTCCCAATTGATAACCTTATTACTATCATCACCAGTAACACTATGCTTTTTTTCTGCCCAATTTTTCTTAGTATAATCTAATTTCTTATAAGAATTTTTTTCATTTGTTTGTGTATCACTCTTTACAGTTATGTTATTTCCAACTTTAGAATTCCAATCATCCGGATTATATGCAAAAACATTTTTTTTTACTTTTACTTTATATTTAGCATATAAAACTTCTTTATCATTCATACTTCCAATTGTATATTGAAATTTATTAGTTTCTTTTAAATTATTTGTAACTGTACCAGTATAAGAAATTGTACAGGCTTCATCTGTGTAAAATTGAACATCTCCATCTAATGTCATATTTTCATCCATTTGATCAGTCACAACAACGTTTGTTTGTGGACCGGTTGCTGAAACCTTTAATTTAAATTCTGCAGAAAGGTTATCCCCCTCACTTATAACTTTTCCACCTGTTTTTTCAATATCTACCTTATCGTTAGATTTATCACGATCCATATCAATGATAAATTGACCAACACCTGGTAAGTCTAGTTTCCCTTTTCCACCTTCATGATCATTTGTAAACGAATCATTAAGCGTTCCATTGATAATAAGTGAACCATGTCTATTTGATTTACTAAAAAATAATTCACTTTGATCTCCTGCATTATATTTAACTGTAATTGTATTACCTTTTATTTCAAAATGTCCTACAGTTTCCGCACCTTCTTTTAGTTCCTTAACACCTTCCTCCATAGTAATACCATCGGGTAATTGATAAACCATTGTATTATTATCTTTTGTTGGAAACTGATTATCAATAAATCCCCATACTAGTTTGATAGAAATTGCTGAACCATACGGTATTTTGTTTTCTATATTCGGCTGTAAAATATGGTCTCCAATTTTAATATAACTTCTATCAACTACATCACTTGGTAGATTTTTATCAATAAATTGAGATAAATCTACCGATTCTTCAGCAAATGCACTAAATACATTTGTTGAAACTGCTGTTACTATCATGGCTACCACCAATAATAGTGAAAACAACTTCTTCTTTCTATTCATTATTCTTCCTCCCAATTTTACAAAACTATAAAAAAATATTGACGATAAATGATAATTATAAAGAAAAAGCCGCAAGAAAAGACTAAGTACACATTATCTGCAACTCAGCCAACTTCCTTACGGTTCAGTTCTGTAGCTTTGCGTCACTATTTTTCAATAGTTTTGCCTTTAAAATATATAATTTTTATAAACTAATATTATCACATAATTTCAACAAAAAATATTCTTTACGACCAAAATATGCTTTTTTTCGACCGAAAAATTTTCAACATAATAAAAGGGACTTTTTTGATATAACCATATATCATAAAAAGTCCTTTATAACTATTAAATTTATCTTATTATTCAGCTGAAATAGCTTCTACTGGACAAGTTCCAACACATGCTTGACATCCAATGCATGTATCTTTGTCACATTCCATTTTTCCTTCGTCATCAAATGCTAAAGCTTCTACTGGACAAACACCAGCACATGCTCCACATCCGATACAAGTATCTTTATCTACGTTCATATTTAACTCTCCTTTTCCTTTTTTCCTATAATTAGTATAACACTTTCCACTTTTCAGTCAATACAAAGTCACTATTTTTCATAGCTTTGAATACAACAATTTTCGGGTAACCATGTCATTAATTCTTCATTTGTCATATCATGAAAATAACTATGAATGACACGCACGATACCTCCATGACAAACAACTAAAATGTTTTTATCAGGATATTTATTTTCAAGTTCTTCTAAAAAACTATACACACGATGGACTACTTGGAATAAAGATTCTCCGCCTGGATAATGGAGTCCATGATTTTGTTTATAATATTGAAATTCCTCATTATTAACAATTCCTTCAAATTTGCCAAAATTGATTTCTTGAATTCTAGAATCTATTTTAATTTCTAATTGATGATTTTCATTTATGATTTTTGCAGTTTCATGTGCTCTTTGAAGTGGTGAAGCAAAAATCATATCTAATGAAATATCTTTTAATTGTTCACTGGCCATTTTAGCTTGTTGCTTTCCTAAAGATGTTAATTCAACATCCGAAATGCCACAAACTTTATTATCAATGTTATAACCTGTTTGACCATGTCTTACTATATATAATTTCATTTTTTTATGTCCTTTATCTTCATTTTGTTTTATGTTATCATATTTTTGGTATTTTGAGAACAAATGAAAAAGGAGAAAATTACATATGGGTGGTATGTTTGGCGTTGTCAGTCGTAAAGACTGTGTCACTGATTTGTTTTTTGGTATTGATTATCATTCTCATTTAGGAACAAAAAAAGGCGGGATTGCAGTTTATGGAGAAAACGGTTTTAACCGTGCAATTCATAATATTTCAAATTCACCATTTAGAACTAAGTTTGAAAATGATATTAAAGAAATGTCTGGAAAAATGGGGATTGGTTGTATTTCAGACAATGAACCTCAACCTCTTTTAATCAATTGTCGTTTAGGTAGTTATGCAATTGTTTCTGTAGGTAGAGTTGCAAATATGGAAGAATTGATTCAAGATGCTTTTGATAATGGGCATACTCATTTTCTAGAGATGTCTGGGGGAGAAGTGAATCAAACTGAATTGATTGCTGCAATGATCAATCAAAAGGATACTTATGTTGATGGAATTATCAATGTTTTAAGAAAAGTAAAAGGTTCTATTTCTTTTATGTTGATGACAAAAGATGGTTTGTATTTAGTACGTGATAAATTAGGAAGAACTCCATTAAATATTGGTAAGGGGGAAAATGGATTCTGTGCTTCGTTTGAAAGTCATGCTTATATCAATTTAGGCTATTCTTTATATAAAGAATTAGGACCTGGTGAAGTTTGTTTTATGACCAGTGAAGAAGTGAAAACACTTGTAGAAGCCAATGATAAAATGAAAATTTGTTCATTTTTATGGGTATACTATGGTTATCCAACAAGTTGTTATGAAGGACGTAATGTTGAAGAAATGCGTTATGAATGTGGTCGTTTAATGGCTCAAAGAGATGATATTAAAGATATTGATCTTGTAGCAGGTGTTCCTGATAGTGGAATTGCCCATGCGATTGGTTATTCAAATGAATCACATATTCAATATGGAAGACCTTTTATTAAATACACACCTACGTGGCCACGTTCATTTATGCCACAAATTCAAGCGGATCGTAATTTAATTGCAAAAATGAAATTAATTCCAATTGCTAGCTTGATTAAAGGAAAATCATTATTATTAATTGATGATTCAATTGTTCGTGGAACACAACTAAGAGATACAACTGAATATTTATATAACTCTGGAGCAAGAGCAGTCCATATCAGACCTGCTTGTCCTCCAATTATGTATGGATGTCCTTACTTAAACTTTTCAAGAAGTACAAGTGATATGGATTTAATTACACGTCGTGTTATTAGAAAACGTGAAGGAGAAAATGATATCAATATGTTAGAAACATATAGTGATCCAGATACTCCTGAATATAATGCAATGGTAGAAGAAATCCGTAAAGAACTTAATTTTACTTCTTTACGTTTTAATCGTTTGGATGATATGCTTCAAGCTATTGGACTTGATAGTGATAAGATCTGTACTTATTGTTTTAATGGTAAAAAATAATGCGGAAAGAAATTTCCGTATTTTTTTAAAATATATTTAATAGCTTTCTAAGGAGTGCTATAATATTGAAGAAAAAAAAAGGAGACTATTATGAAATATTTAATTGACCCAATGGATTTAAGTGTAGAAGAAATTGATGAACTAATTGATATTGCGAATGATATTATTAAAGATCGTACACGCTATCAAGATGTTTGTCGTCATAAAATTCTAGCTACACTCTTTTTTGAACCAAGTACACGTACAAGACTTTCTTTTGAATCAGCTATGTTATCACTTGGTGGAAGTGTTTTAGGTTTTTCAAGTGCAAGCAATACAAGCGCTTCTAAAGGTGAAAGTGTTAGTGATACTATTAGTGTTGTTTCAAGCTATTGCGATATTATTGCAATGCGTCATCCAAAAGAAGGAGCACCTCTTGTTGCTACAAGAAAAAGTACAGTACCTTTAATCAATGCTGGAGATGGTGGTCATAACCATCCAACGCAAACTTTAACTGATTTACTTACTATTTATAGAGAAAAAGGTAGACTAGATAATCTAACAATTGGTTTTTGTGGGGATTTAAAATTCGGACGTACAGTTCATTCTCTTACAAAAGCAATGTCACGTTATAAAAATATTAAATTCGTGTTTATTGCACCACCTGAACTTAAAATTCCTGAATATTTAAAACATGATTTATTAGATGCTAAGAATTTAGATTATAAAGAAGTTGAAACGATTGAAGAAGTTATTGAAGATTTAGATATTCTTTATATGACACGTGTTCAAAAAGAAAGATTCTTTAATGAACAAGACTATATTCGTTTAAAAGATACATATATTTTAGATTTAAAGAAATTAGAAAAATCAAAATCTGATTTAATCGTTATGCACCCATTACCCCGTGTTAATGAAATTGCTATTGAGGTTGATGATGATCCAAGAGCTAAGTATTTTGATCAAGTTCAAAACGGACGTTTTATGCGTATGGCACTTATTTTAAAAATGTTAGGATTGGAAAATGAGGTAGAAAGATAATGAAGATAGATAGTATTAAAAACGGGATTGTTTTAGATCATATTACTGCTGGTAAATCTTTAGAAGTTTATAAAGCACTAGGATTAGATAAATTAGATTGTAGCGTTGCTATTATTAAAAACGTTAAATCTAATAAAATGGGTAAAAAAGATATTTTAAAAATAGATGAAGAATTTGCATTAGATTTTGATGTTTTAGGATATTTAGATCCTAATATTACTGTTTGTATTATTAAAGATGGTAAACTTGTTGAAAAGAAAAAATTGCAACTTCCTCAAAAAATTATTAATGTAGAAAAATGTAAAAATCCTCGTTGTATTACATCTGTAGAACAAGGATTAGATCATGTTTTCTATTTAGCAAATAAAGATAAACGTATTTATCGTTGTCTTTATTGTGAAACAAAAGTTGAAAAAAAATAGAAGCTTTGCTTCTATTTCTATGCTGGAGTAGCTCCAACGGTAGAGCAACTGACTCGTAACCAGTAGGCTGTGGGTTCAAATCCCATCTCCAGCACCATTATTAAAATCAACAAGCGTTGATTTTTTTTATACTCACATTATTATAACAAACATCAAATATAAACCTTTTCTTCCCATTTCATCATGACATCTTTTCCATGATGCGCTAATCCTATATAAATCACTTTTCCTTTTAAATCATAGTCATATTTTCTATCTTTGATTTGTTGAATAGCTTCATTTGATAATTTATCAAGTTCTTCTTGTATATTTTTCTTTTCTTCTTTTAAATATTTAAATTCAATTATAAAAGATGTTTTCTTTTCATCACGGGCTTGAATGATCATGTCACATCTTCCTTTACCCTCTTCTCGATTAGAAATAATCTTATAGTTATCTGATAGACATAAACACATTCCTAGCATCATCATATGGTAGCTGTTTTCATTATTTAAATCATGATAGCTTGGTAACATCAAGATATGTTGATAGCGTTTGCTAAATTCATCAAACTGTTCATTGATTAAAAAGCGTGTCAATTGATTAAGTTGCCCTTCGTATAAAGAAAGATAATATTCTGTCAAACTTCTAAATTCTGTTTTTACTTCATTATTGGGAATACGAATTCGACAATAATTATCTGCGATATCTATTATCTCATCAACTGTTAGATATCCTGCATTTACAAATAATCCCCATAGATTTGATGTATTAGCCACTTCATAGAAACTTGTTTGTAATGTAACTCTTGTTTCTAAATATCCATTTTCTATAAGCTGTTCATATTGTTTTTTAAAGTTATCATCTGATTTATTAAAAAAATCCTTGAGCATTTCATTTAAAGCTGTGTTAATCCAAAAGGATCTCAATTCCTTATTACTTACATAATTTAAAATTGACCACGTATTATAAATACCTATATTTCCTATACAATAGCCATCATAAACTTCTTTTACTTCTTCATTGAATTCTAATTAATATAAATCAATGTAAATACTATGCTTATTTGCATTTTAATTTTACAAGAAAAGGAGTCTATGTTATATGATTGGTCAACCTAATCGGAATGGTTGATCAAGTGTATCGGAATTGGTGATCAAGTGTATCGGAATTGGTGATCAAGACAAATCGGAATTACTGGTCAGCTACGCTATAATAATCAATAAAAGAAGAATTTGAAATAAAAGCCGACTAAATTGATCGTTATTATCGTATCAGTTCAATCGACTTTTTTAAATACACTATTTTATTTAGCGCTTACAATAAAAAATCCTCCTTTCGTTAAATTATAGGCTTATAACCTACATAATTGTTTTAACGTAAGAAGGTTTTAAATATTATAATTAAATTGTTCAAATATATGTCGTCACTTTATTAACACGATGCAGTCATTGGGGTGAAATATTCACATCAAAGTTTAAAGTATCCGTAATATATTCTAGCTTTTACAACTTTTTTATTTATTTTATTCCCTCGCAAAAATTAACTCAATTTCTTTGTCTTCATCTTCTGATCCATAAAAATATTCATTCAAACTGCTACTATAAGAGTTATCATTCATACAATCATCAATTGCTTCATCAATGTATTTTACTTCTGCTTCAAAGAAATCAATAAATTTTTCTTCAATCTCTATATCATATGGTAAAGCATCTAAATAGTAATTAATTTCCTCATGAATTATTTCATTTATTTTTCTTATAATATCGTCCTCTGCTTCACAGCCTTGCATTTCAACGATGTCATCTATATCAAGACAATACTCTGTTGCGTCAACTTCACCAAATTCTTGTTCAATTGTTTCCTTTAAAACATCTTTAACTAAATCAATGTATTCTTCTCTTATATTACTATAATCTCCAAATAAATTATCTATTTTATTAATAAAATCTACTGCTTCTTCTAATGATAAAACTGAAAGTATATTATCCAATTGCTCCATATCATATATAATGTTTTCTAAATGATAATAAGAAAAAAAATCATTATCTAAAAGAATTCCAAACGAATCTTCTATTACTAAAAATTTGTTATTATCAAAAAAAGTTATTTCATGTGGTTTCAAAAGAAATTCAACAATATATTCTTTATAAAATACATCTAGAATTTTATATTTTAAACAACAATAGAATATGTAGTCCTTTTTTTGCTTTTCATCATCAAAAAGTATATCAACTATTGAATGATCCTTCAGCATACTTTTTATTTTAATTTCAAATTCTTTCGGATCTAATAATCTTTCAAACTGATGTACTGATAGGCTATTTCTAATGATATTATCTTTTTCAGCGGGTATATTCTTTAAATTTTGTGATAAAAAATCATTAACTGATGGATTGGTTACAGAAATCATTTTTATACCACGAACATCTATTAGTTTAACCATAGAACCATTCAATCTTTTTAGTGAATTATTAAAATAATCGATACTTGTATCTATGTCTAAAAATGAACTTATTCTTTTATTAAAACATTTTTTCATAATATCTAATGGTATATAAAGATTAGTTAATGAATAAAGTGTATTTAAAAAGATCCTATCGTATTTTTCTAATCTTCTATGATATTCATTTTCCCATACTTCTTTAGGGTTATTTAAACAATTCATGATAAATGAATAATAGTTATCTGGATCAACACTTTCATACTGTACTTCGTTTGTTACAAATTCAATAATACGATGGTTATAATTATCATGTTCAATTATATTAAAATATCTTTTTTCTTTGATAATATTCATTTGATATTCATGTGGTATTCCACAAAAATAAAGATGATTATAAAAAATCTTTGCTTTGTCCAGCTTACTTATATTTGATACATTCAAAGTAAAAACTTTAAATTCATTTTTACTTTCAGTTTTCAATAAATTTAAAGTGCGCGCTTTAGCCTCTTGATAAATTGTTATTCTTGAATTCAATAACAGTTTTTTATTTGAATGCAAATATACGAATTTAATAAGTTGAATTAATTCATTTTCTTGCGTCTCTTTCATATTGAAATAGGCTTGCCCAAAACAATCATCAAGTAATATAATTTCCTTTTCATCAAGATTTTGAGAAAGTGCTTTTTTTAAATTAGATAAATGTGTCACATCTGTCGTAAATCTAACCTTATAACCCTGTCCAGCATAATTCAACACAATCATTTTAGATGTGATCGTTTTACCGACACCTGGGTTACCTACAATCATTAAAACATTATTCTTTTCTAAACATCTTATAGCTTCATCAAATGCAGACGTTTTAACAAACAACCGAACATCATCATCTATATTACTAATTAACACTTCACTATCAATAAATATATCATTAGATAACATATTTGTAAGAATATTTGTAGATTCAATCCATAATTTGAAGTGCTTTTTCAAAATATCTTTATTTTCATCGTCATCTAAAAAATCGCTTATATTTATTAAATCAATTACATTTTCAATCGAATCCATATAATTAGAAAACATTTCAAATATTTCCGTTTTATTATTTAAAGTCAACTTCATTGAACAACAAATATAATAATTTGAAGGATTAATTCTTTTTACTTTCGGTATTTCTTTTTTTAAAGAAGAAACAAGATTTGAATAAGACGAACTCTTGTAATGTTTAACTTGTATAACAATCTTGTCATTAGATTTAAAGCCTAATAGATCAATGCCTCCATCCCTACCTGCAGGGAATCGTTGAAAATTAATATCTAGTTTTCTAGACATTACATCATTACATAAATATTCAAATTCAATATCGTTTAAATTAGAAAAATTAAGCATATATTCCTCCTAACATTCATAAATAAAATGCTTTATAATAACATAAAGAAAGAAACTTAATACATTTGTTATGTTAATGATTTTTTTTATTTATAATCAAAATTAATATCATTATAATCACAACTGTTATAAAATACAAAAAAGTATCTATTATTGTAATTTTTGAATAAAATTGAATTCTAGTAAATTTACCAAATATAGGTTTAACAACATATTCATATATAGGACTACTCGAAAGTAAAACTGCAATAATTGATAATCTAGTATTTAAAGCATCTTGTTTTTTTGACATATACAATTCTATCAGTTCATTCACTGTTTGTATCAATTTATCAAATTGTAATTCATTCCAAAATATTTCTATTACTTTTTTTGAAAGATATAAGGTATTATATTTGTATAAATATTCCATTTTGTATTTTAAAAGCTCTTTCTTTATCAAATATAATTCATCTAAAGAACGTTGTTTATTTAATTTTTGTTCTAAATATTTATATTTCACATTAATATGTAACATTTCATCATCAACAACATCACAAAATGGATAACAGTCTTTTATTTTCCCAACTGCTGTCGTTCCTGTAGGCAATGAATAATATTTATAATCTTCATATTCTCTTAAATTTTGAATTTTTATATTAGAATTAATTTTTAATTTTCCAGTATAATTTAAAAGTAATGATTTTACATAATCCTCATCTATTCCACATCCATTAATAGCATACGTTTGTCGTCCAATCCACCAATTATCCTCTGAAGTTAAATAAAACATGAGCTTTAATGATAAATCCAACAAAGAAAATTTGACGTCTAACAAACAAAAATTTATATTTATTCCATCACATAATCTATCATAAATCCGATTTTCAGATGATAATGCAAGTAATTTTTTTAAATTTTCTTCCATCATGATTTGATTTTTTTCAAAATGAATATTCTTTACAAATTTTAAAAAATCATTTATATCTATATTATCTTTATTTGGAAATAACCTATATTCTATGGTAATTGTTTCATCATAAATTTTTATTGTAGGATATACTAAACATTCCTTTTTTGATACACATATTGGTGCAAGCATTAAATATACAGCCTGATAATTATCTTCTTCTACTATTCTGTTTCTCAAATGAATTTGCCCAGCAATTTCAATAATATAATGTATATCAAACTCACAAAAATATGATAATTGTTCTTCATTAATTCCAGTTATTTTACCTGACATAGAATTATATTGATTTTCTAAATTTAAAGAGATAATTTCTATTTTATTATTTATTAGTTTGTACACATTCATATTAGAATCTATTGCTAGTTTAATAATTCCTTTATTTATTAATTCAAGAACCATTTTATTAACATAATCTAAGTTGTAAAAATAACTAGAATAACGAAATGTTATTCTATAATCATTAATAATTTTTTGTTTAAACATTGTTAATATCCTTTATTACCCTCGTTTTTTATAATTTTTGTTTTGTGTTTATAAAATAACAAAATAATATTTCAACGAATTATCATGATTTTAATGTAATCATTGATTATTTTAATTACTATTTTTCAGAAATATCTAAATACTATTAAAAAGCTTAATAACTAATTATCAAATTCTATATTTCTAATTTCTATGAATTCGTTTGTATCATTTGTTAATTCTTTCCATTTAAGAATATTTTCATGACGATATCCTAACTTATAATATTCTTTTGCAATATTACAAATTTCAATACGACTAGCCAACTTATTCAATGCTTTATCTTCTGATTCATTCCATTCAATTTGTGTACTTTTTTCAATTCTAGAAAGATTTTTAAATAATTGTATACTTGATTTTTTCTCTTCAATTCCGTTAATTAACAATACTTCTAATAAATTTAATGGTAATCTTTTATCAACAACATTAATATTTATTATTTTATATATAATCATTTGATAAACCATATTTGTAAAATATTTAAATTTCTTTACCCTTTTAAAATTAAAATTCATTTTTTTACTCATACTATAAAATTCAAATAAAATAATCAAATCTTCATCAGAACAAGACCATAGTTCCTCTTCTATTAATTTGTAAATATTGTTGAACCTATCATCTCTTTGATCGTCATAAAAATTATTTAATAAAATAAGTGATAAATACTTTAAAAGACATGAATTAGAATAATACAAACTCAATTTATTATAGTAATCAGTTATTATTTTTTTTTCTTCATATGTAAATTCATTATTATCTTTTATTTTTAACATTATTAATCCTAACGAGACATCATAACTTTGTCTTATTCTTTTCTTTACATCAAAAGATTCATTATTTTTATCCCATTCTATACTTGCATCTAGCATGTTAATCATTTTTGAAAAAATATTTACTATATCATTTTTATCTAAAGTGATTCCAGAAATAACTGCTATAAGATTTCCATAATGATTACCATCTGAAAAAAAGACTCCTTTTATACTATTATGTTTCATCGTTTCTAGCGTTTTATTTAAAACTAATCGAGGAACTTCTTTATAACGTTTTTTATCTAAATAATATAATCTAGTCAATTCAAAGCTTTCATCCACTTCCTCTAATTTACAATATAAAAACTCTTTGTCCTTCTTTTTTAAACAAATACAAGAATTTAAAATAAATAAGCGATCTATCGCATCTTCTTGTTCTATTTCACTACCTGTTTCCACAAGCTTTCTAATTTGAAGAATTACACTGTAATATAATTCTTCATCCAAAACTCTTTTTTTCTTAGGATTTTTTAAATAATTTACAGGATCAATATAATTATACATTTCCTCTCTTAAAATAGGAAATTTTAAAATTGTTGAAAGACGTTCCATTTGTTCTTCTTCTGTATATGCATTACATACGCCTTTTATTATTTTATCAATTCCTTCAAATTGATCACGAATGTCACTATTACACAATATTAGCATTTGATTCAAAACTTTATCTAACATTGTTGTAGAACATTTATAACATAACCTAGAAATAACCTCTGGCAAAATTAATGTAGCGTGACCAAATATCGTTTCCACCAATTCCATATTTTTATGTTCAATATTTTTCTTTACAACATTTAAAATATCTAAATATTGTTGTAAACCACTATCTATTTCTGCTTGTGACATTCCAGACAATTTATTTCGACCATATAAAAAATCCAATTTCTTTTTATCTTGTGCAATCAGCATTTGTATAAAACATAAATGAGGATAAGATAAATATAATGGTTTTATAATACTGTTGAATTCAAAATTTATTACAGTATAGTTTATTCTAAAAGGATGTCCTGTTTGTTCTAAGAACCTTAAATATTCTAAGGCATAATATACTTTTGTATTATAGTTTCCTTGCATTGAAGTATATTTTACAGTTAAATCAAAATTAAAATTTTTTGATTTAAAGTCTTTTTTATCTTCTTTATTCAACTGTGAATAATATTCATCATTTGTATTCCACCAACTTATTTGCTGTGAATGAATACTTGTTTCACGTTCTTTTATTTTGTGCAAATTGCTTTTTCTAATAAAGTTTAAAAGCGTAACAGCACTTTCTTCAACTGAGCATAAATATGCATTTCTATGATTCTTCATAAGTTGTCTACGAATTTGTGATAAAACCGCCGTTAATACTTGCTCACCTTTTGCAGTTCCTCCTATCAATGAATACATACCTGCCTTGACTATCGGCCAATATAAATCTCCTGTTGTTAAATTCCAACTATCAAGCAAGTCAAGTAAGTTAACATCCTTGAAACGATATAAGTTCATCCACCAATCACATGCATATAAAAATTGTTTATTTTCATAATCTAACAATGCTATTATAATTTTTTTCCTACATTCATCATATTTATCCCATTCTGCTAATTCTCGAAAAGATCTTAATAATTGTAGATAAATATATTGCATTTTTTTATTAGCATGATTTTCAGTATCGTTTAATAATATCCATATTTTATTTGTATCTTTTGATAAAATTGGATGCCCTATAATATTTAAAAAATATACATATTCATAAATATAATCTATTTGTAAATCTTTTGATAAATCTTCTAGTTTTTCTTCATTATTAAAGTAATTTATTTCCAACGAAGCTAGAACGCTATTAACTTTGAATTTCACGCTCCATGGTAAAAATACCCAACCTGGATACGTATCATTTAGCTTTTTTAATTTTTTTATTTTATTTTCATAACTATCGTTAGACTCTATCATATCTTTAGAAATATCAAACCATCTATCTCTATTTTCTTTTTCTTCTATTAATTTTCTCAATGAATCAAAAAAGCTTTCTAATCTTTGTCGTATATTTTTTTCAGGATACATTTTTTCTAAATCTACAACAATAATATTTTTATCAAATAACATTTTTTGTTTTACTTCTGGTACACTTAAAACAGCAATCATGTATATTTTTTGAGAACTACTTTTACCTAAATTATCATGAATCCATCCTATCCAACTTAAAAAATTGGGATCTTCACAAGAAAATCCAATCATACAAAACACATTTTCAAGTAACGATTGTTGAACTGTATTTACCATAGCTGCAAATTTAACTGGATATGTCCTATAATCTTCTTCTGTAATAATAAAAGGTCGATGTGATGGAAAGGAACCATGTAATTTTATTATTCTTGCTGCATCATTGCTATTTACTAAATCCTCTTGATTAACAACAATATTATATCTTCTTTTTGAAATCGTATCTGCTGTTCTTTCTAAAAGAGTATCATAGTTAGTAGTAAAAATATCTTTCCATGGTAATTCCATTAATTTTCTATAAAGTATAGATGGCCCATAATCAGCGTCCGGTACAGCATTTTTTAAAATTTTTTCCAATTTTGGTCGCCCAGCTATAACTTCAACTTCTTGCGCTAAACGAAGTGAACTATTATATTTCTTTCCAGATTCATCTTTTCCATACAAAGTTTCATAAAATTCATCAGATAACTCATTCCAATTTTTAAACCACTTATCTGTCGATGAAATGTTATCTGCATTTTTCGAAAAACCTGCCCCTATCATGACTGCCGCATGACTACCTGAAAGTGCTTCAGCAATTTCATTTATATAATCCATAGATATCACATCCTCTCATCTTACTTTTTATCTAAATGTACATTTGCATCTTTTACTAATTCCTTAATTATTTCACATTTAATATCATCTTTCTTTTGTACATCATTAATAGTTTCAATCAATTCAAAAGAATATGTAATATTTTGAGATATAACTAATTTATCATGATATTTTTCCATATTAATAATTGTTTTATTGTATAAATAAAAGAAAACTGTAGAAATAACCTCTGTAATTGAGCCAGATGCTATTGTAATATATGCTGGTTTCGTAACCACAAATAAAAGAATTGCCCCTATAAAAGCTACAAGCTCTGTAATATAAAAGCTTGTTTTTGCTTGTTCAAGTGTTTGATTATAATAACTCTCTAAATAAATATTTCTATTTTTATCATTCTTTATTTCTTTATTTTATAGCATTTATAGAAGAATTAATATTTGATTTTACAATAAAATAATTAAAAATGAAAAAAATTATTATTAAAAGAAACAAAATTATGATAGCTATTAATGTCACTAATTAAAACTTATTAATTTACTTCATATTTGTATTGTAACATTACAATCTATTTGCCATAAAGATAAATAATATGATATATTTTTATGGTAAAAGGTTTAACTATTTTCTTTTACATACTCATGTAATATTCCTTTTAGGAACACAAATAAATCGTCCTATCACATTGGACGATTTTTTTATAATATATAAATTATATTACCATTTATAATGTAAGTATCAGATAAAATATTATGATGAAGCAATGTAACTGAATATGGTAAAATAACTCCAGTTAATCCGTTATATAAACCACCTAAATTTAATATAAAGATTTATGTAAAATATTAAGATAGCTAAAAATCTTAAAATATCAAGAGCTACAGTATCTCGTACAAATGAATTTGAAAAAATAACTTTTTAGAATTGTTAAATATTTTTGTAGTCAATGTTTATATGATGTTACATCAGTTATTAGATGAATAAACTATTATAGGTACTAACTTGATCGTATTATTAACAGTTCTTATCTAATTACTCCACATGAAAAATCATTGCGTAAAGAATATTCAAAAATCAAAAATAAAAAGGGCATAACAATGATAAAAAATTGTTATATCTTTTTCAAAATCATAGTAGACTTCCCCAACGTAATGAGTGGTCTTCTATTAACGAAATACTCTACTAATTAAAAAAAGCAGAAAATAAATATGCTAAATAAGTATCATTTGATTTCTTTTCATTACCATTAAAATAATTTTAAATATAAATCAATTATAGATGTTAAATCTTTAATATAATTTCTAACTTCAACCTCTAAATCGAATTCTGAACTATTATTAAATACATATTCATATTTACATAAAAAGTCATCATATTGATATTGTGAACTCTCCATACCTTTAGCGTAAATATAAGAAATCACTAGATATGCAGCACACATCGGGTTCTTATCAAATGTATCAGCATCTACCAAACCTGAAACACCACCTCTATCGCACTTAAATAATCTACGAAGCTCGTGTTCTAATATTGTAGCATCATTATGACTAATCATACTCATATAAATCTCCCCTTTCTTTTCAAATTTTATGTTATCGCTTACATTTATATGTAAAATAAATAGATAACACCTCCATCATATAATTGGTGTTATCTATTTTCTATATATAACTACTTAACGGTCAATCTAAATGACCCAAATACCTATTTACCATTTAAGATATCTTTAATAGCTTGTAGATTTTCTTTAACACTATCATCATTTGGAATCATATAATAAAGTTTGCTATCAGGCATGTAAGCTCCACCTGTTTGCATAACTCCTGTTCCGGTAAATTGTTTTTGTTTAAATGTCCATGAGGCATTATCATTTATTTGCATTTTTATTAAATCTGTAATATCACTAGATGCCATATTTGTTTCAAAACATCCTGATATAGCTTTTAAAACACTACTATAATTAGTAATAACTGCAGGTGACATCATTTTCTTCAACATTGCCATTAAGACATCTTGTTGATTTTGAACACGATGGTTATCTCCTTCAGCATAAGCATGTCTTTCTCTTGAAAATGCTAATGCTTCTTTACCATTCATGTGGTTCATTCCTTCTTTAATATTTACACTTCTATCTGTCCAAAAACCATTGATTGTTTTATCACTATAAACATCAATTCCACCTAAAGCATCAACCATTGTTACCAAAGAAGTGAAGTTAACACGTGCATAATAATTGATATCTTCACCTATAAAGTTTTGCATTGTTTTTACAGTATTGTCAGGACCGGCAATACCTGAATGAGTTAATTTATCTTTTTTACCCATATTCGCAAGAGTTACATAGTAATCTCTTGGAATAGATGTTAATAAGATTTTCTTTGTATTTGGATTAACTGTAATAATCATATTAACATCTGATCTTGATACTGTAGAAATACTTCCATATGTATCAATACCACTAATATAAATAGTAAATGGTGTGTTTGTTACAGATACTCTTGTTGAAAAATCTTTCACTTTGGCTTCAATATCACTTGACCATATTTCTTTCGTTTCATTTTCAAATTCTGGATGATTATCTTCAAACATACCATTATAGGCTGTATTAATTAATATAGCATTAACGGTATTATTATAAAGATCATCTCCTAATTTTGAATATGTCATAGCAACATCAAAATTTAAGCTAGATTCTTTTTTCTTAGCTTCAGCTATAACTTCATTCATATCTTTTTCTTCATCATATTGTAAACAATATTCAATCGATTCATTTTGTAATTCAGATAAACTTTTTATCTTACTACTCTTTAATACAACAATTGCATAATGTGTAGATTTTGTATTTGAATTCGTAATATCATCTAATGTTGAATATCCTTTATTAATCATTACTGATCCAAATACCATTAAAACACTTAATAATAAACTTAATACTTTTCCAAAAAATTCTCTTGGTTTAGTTTTTTGATGATGGTGATGATGATTTTTTTTATCTGGTTTCATTAATGCAAAGTTAATGAAGCAAAATAAAACAAGTATCATCCCAACCATAACAGCATATGTTGTTGGTAAAATATTTAATTTAAAAATAAAAAATAATAAAATTAATGTTGCTATGACCTGTATTCCTAATATTACAGGCCAAGAAATAACTTTTTTAAGTTTTTCCATATATGTACCTTCTCTCTACTTTACTAAATTAGATATGTGATTCAACACCTGATCATGTAAGTCTTCTCTATCTAATGCAAAATCTATTGTTGCTTTGATAAATCCGAACTTATCCCCTACATCATATCTCTTTCCTTCAAAATCATACGCATACACTGCTTGTCTATCTAATAATCTTTTAATGGCATCTGTTAATTGGATTTCTCCTCCTGTTCCCTTTCCTTGGGTTTCTAAAAGTTCAA
>ENA-OPCA01000891-OPCA01000891.1-human-gut-metagenome-genome-assembly--contig:-NODE-891-length-25967-cov-5.111917_pt1 | contig 25967 bp, 18 predicted proteins | sample MGYA00241076_ERZ501468 | MGnify/ENA primary metagenome ERZ501468 (study PRJEB25962, sample SAMEA2042633) | human gut metagenome | biome: human gut; feature: human-associated habitat; material: faeces... | reverse complement strand
AAGCCGGCAGCTATATGGTAGCTGCTGCTGCTACCGGCGGCGATGTGCTCATTAAGAACGTCACCCCCAAGCATTTGGAACCCATCACGGCCAAGCTGCGCCGCGCTGGGATTACTGTGGAAGAATTTGACGATGCAGTGCGGGTATCCCGCACCGGCGATATTCTGCCGCTGAAGATCAACACCATGCCGCACCCTGGCTTCCCCACCGATATGCAGCCCCTGATGGGTGTGCTGCTGAGCGTGGCCAAGGGCACCAGCACCATCACCGAGAGCGTGTGGGACAACCGCTTCCGCTATGTGGACGAGCTGCGCAAGATGGGTGCCAGCGTGCAGGTGGACGGTCAGGTGGCCGTATTTGAGGGTGTGGAAAAGCTCAGCCCCGCACCGCTGCGCGCTTCCGACCTGCGTGCCGGTGCCGCTATGGTGGTGGCTGCTCTGATGGCCGATGGCACCAGCGAGATCGAGGAGATCGGTCATATCGAGCGCGGCTACGAGAATATCGTGGAAAAGCTGCGCGGTCTGGGTGCAGAGATCAGCAAGGTGGAGCGGATGCCCGCTGCACTGGAACAGGCTCTGTAACACATACAAAAACAAACAGCCTGCCGTAAACTTTGTGCGGCGGGCTGTTTTTAGGTGGTAACATAAGAGGTTTTCATGGCAGAGTTCATTTCATTGTATTCCGGCTCCTCCGGCAACAGCAGCGTGGTGCGCTGCGGCGCACAGTACCTTATCGTGGATATGGGCAAGGGGGTGCGCACCACCACGGCAGCGCTCAAATCGCTGGGGCTTGCTATCAGCGATTGCGCAGGCATCCTTGTCACCCACGAGCACAGCGACCACGTCAAGGGGCTTTCCACCTTCCTGAAAAAGAACCCGCTGCCGGTGTACGGCGCAGCGGCTACGCTGGATTTTCTGGATGCCAACGATATCGTGCCCGCCAACTGTGCGCTGAACACGCTGGAGGGCAGGGAAGAGGACATCGGCTGCTTCGGGGGGCAGTCTTTCCCCACCAGCCACGACGTGCCCTGCGTGGGCTACCGCATCCACACCCCGGACGATAAGACCATGACCATCGCCACCGACCTTGGCACCCTGACCCCGCCGGTGCACGAAGCGCTTTCCGGCTGCGACCTTGTGGCACTGGAAAGCAACTACGACCTGCATATGCTGCGCAGCGGGCCCTACCCCTACTATCTGCGCGCCCGCATCGAGAGCGTGCGGGGACACCTTTCCAACGACGAGTGCTCCGCAAAGCTTTTGGAGCTGATCCAGAGCGGCTGCAAAAAGTTCGCTCTGTGCCATCTCTCGCAGGAGAATAACACGCCCAGCCTTGCCCTGCAGACCGTGTTCACCACCTTGGGAGCAGCCGGTGTCGTGCCGGAAAAAGACTGCATCGTGCAGGCACAGCGCCGCAACGAGGTAAGCCCTGCATTGACGTTCTGATTTGTCAAACAATAAAGCCATCTGCAACAGCTGATCCCGAGGGTTTCAAATCCCGGTCATGCTGCGGCAGATGGCTTCTTCTTTGCGCGGTGATCCGCACTTATTTTGCAATTGTTTCTCTCAAAAAATATGCAACTCCGGCAGAAATGAAACGACTTATTCTGCGGCTTTTTGCACCCGGATATCACTGCCCAAAAACTGGATCTGTACAAAGGCTGCAAGGCGGCTGGAGATCTTTTCCGTATACAGCTTTTCCAGCAGCACACCGTCCGTGATATTGGTGGTGACGATGGTGGGCAGCTTTGCGCCCAAGCGGTTATTCAGCAGACTGTACAGATTCGTCAGGAAGAAGCTGGAATTGAACTCGGTGCCCAGATCATCAAGGATCAGCAGATCGGCGTTGCAGGCAGTCTGGAACAAAGTCTCTTCCTCACCGCCGGGGTCTGTGCCGAAATGCAGCGCTTCCAGCTTGCCGAAAAAGTCCGGGCAGGAGACATAGATCACATCGTAGTTCTGCCGCAGCACCTCCCCGGCAATGGCAAGGGCGGCATGGGTCTTGCCCAGCCCTGCGTTACCCACCAGCAGCAGGCTTTCGCGGGTAGCGGGGGAGAAGTCCGCGGCGTAATCCCGCAGGTCAGCCAGAACCTCGGCCATGTAGCTGCGCACGCTCTCGCCCAGCGTCTTGTCCACCGTGTTGGGGTAGTAGTCCAGCTGCATGGTGTCAAAGCTGGAGACAGACAGGCTGGACAGTTCCTCGATCTCCTTCCGGCGCAGCTGCTGCATCACTCGGCGCACACAGTCGCAGGTGCGGCCGTCCACTGCGCCGGTGTCCTCGCACCGCTTGCAGGTGAACTTCGGCTCCAGCGCATCCGCAGGGCGCCCGCTCCCGGCCAGCAGGGCGGTCAGCTTCTGCTTTGCCGCCGCAAGGGCAGCAGCAGTCTCGGTACGGTCCTTGCCGGAAGCTCCGGCAATGGCGCAGCGGATGCCCCGTACCCGCACTTCCTCCTCGGCGTGGCGCAGCCCGGGAATGGCGGCTTCGGCTTCGGCTTGTGCATCCTGTGCCAAGGCGCGGGCGGTCTGCCGCCGCATGGCCACGGTGCGCAATGCCTGCTGATACAATTCGTTTTTGGTACGCATAAAGGCTCCTTACTCCGGTTTCTTGATCAGGGAACGGCGGCGGGTGGCGTTTTTCAGGATATCGTTTCCGCTGGGTGTGTCGCGGTCTACCCGGATATTCCGGCTTGCTCCGGCTGCGGCCACCGGGCCGCGCACATCGTGGATGCTGCGCAGCCCCTTGGCGTTCCATGTTTTAAGGATGCTGTTCCAGTACCACAGGTCGCGCTTCGGGCCGGCCTGCACGGCGGCTTCCTGCACCATGGCGTCATCGTAGCCGTACACCTCGTACCAGCGTGCAATGGCTTTGCGCCCGCCCAGCGTCAGCTCCTCGGGGGTGATCTGCAGCAGGCTGCTGACGTACTCCTCGCGGCTCTGGCGCAGCGCCAGCAGCTTTAAGTGGGCATCGGCCTGCTCGCCGGTCTCCACGCCCTCGGCGCGCCAAACCTTCAGTTCGTGGGTCACAGCGGCCATGGTACGTTTGCCCCGGCTGGCTACATAGGCCACGCAGAGCATCACAGCTTCAGGCGCAAAGCCCTCCTGCACATACAGGTTCACCAGCTTTTCCATTTCGGTGTGGGTCAGCGGACGGGCAAAGCTGGTCTGCCCGCAGTCGATCAGGCTGGAGATCATGGGGTCAGTGCGGCTGGCGGCGGCGATCTCCGCCCAGCGCATGGGGGCGGGAGCACTGGGCTCTGCGCCCGGCGCGGCGTTTTCTTCGTAGCGCTCCAAAAGCCCTGCACCTGCCCAGAAAGCCAGCGCACTTTCTGCACTGATGCGGCTGCGCAGCTTGAGGTCGGCGCAGATCTTGTCCGGGTCGGTCACGCCGGTGGCCAGCACATACAGCGCCACCCGCACATTGTATTCTTCGGCAATGCCCAGCTTGGAGAACACCAGCTGCGGCACGGCGATCGTATCGCCCTTCAGTTCTTTCAAACGGTAGATCATGGTTTCCTCGTTCGGTTCATTCGTTGGCAGTATCCGGCTCGGCGGGCGGCTCCCAAGGGTCGCAGTCCATCATGTCCGGGCAGTTGTTCCAGCGCTCCGGCTCGGCATCGTAGGCGTCCTTCAGATACTGCGCGGCGGCGGCACGCCCTTCGTCCGTAAGCGGAAATACCTCCCGGCGGCGTAGGGCGGGGTCGGTCTTGTCGATCGTCCAAGGCGCGGGCCAGTAGTCCACAGTGAGGATCTTTTCCTCCTTGGTGGCATCCGCGCCGCTGTCCGGATCCGGCACGGTGCGTTTGCCCGGCGTAAGCCGGTAGCGCAGTCCGGCTTCGTTGCCGCTGTAATCATTCTTGCACAAAAAGTAGTGCAGCAGGGGAACAAAGATCATGGTGAAGCTCGTCCTTTCCGGCAAAAGGCGCAGCCTTTTGCGCAATCAATTCTATTATAAAGCAGCCAGGCTAAAATGCAATAACTTTTTGTGAAACGCCCTGCAAAAGCTGCCCCGCTTACAGGAAATCCGGCCTTGACAGTGCAGCAGAAATATGGTAAAATATTGCCTGTTGCAGCAGATGTGCAATGTGCTACTGTGGCTCAGCTGGTAGAGCAGCTCACTCGTAATGAGCAGGTCGCCTGTTCGAATCAGGTCAGTAGCTCCAAAAATCCCGCGAAACTACGTTTAAAACGTAAGGCTTTGCGGGATTTTTTCTTTTCGAAAATTGAGATTTCAGAAAAACCGCAACATGATGGGGCAAGGGCAGGGGACGCACTGCCCGCTGCGATGGTGCCGTTTGCCGGAATCGAACCGGCGGCCTGCTGCTTACAAGGCAGCTGCTCTGGCCAATATGAGCTAAAACGGCATGAAAAAAGCACGGTGCAAACTGCATCGTGCTAAAAATGGGCAAACAAAAACCACGGTGCGTGTGCATCGTGGTTTAGGTGATGATTTTGGATGTCAAATCCAGAATTTCATCGTACAAGGCTTCTAACTCCTTGCCGTACTGTGTGATGTTTTGCTGATCTGGAGTCAAGCCTTTTGTAGTGATTTCTTCGGTCAGAATGATTTGCAGTAGACGAAGATTTTCGGTCTGTACAGTGTTGGTTGACTCGTCAAGTGAGATTGCAGAACCCAATTCACTTAGATTCACGTTTTATATACTAATCCTCAAAGGGCAAAAAGTTCTTTGAGGATATTTTTATTGTCATTTTGCTGCAATTTTTCGACGGTTCTTCGGCATAACGCAGAAAATGCGGAAACCGCTTGATTTGATTCGGTTTCCGCACTAGAATGGAAACCGGAAAAGCAAATACGGTTTCCACAAGGAGGACGCTTATGCAGGAAAAGCTCGATGCGCTGGTGCGCACGCAGGCTATGCAGCTGTTCCGTCAACAGGGGCTGCATTTCACCATGCAGCAGGTGGCAGAGCCGCTGCATATCAGCAAAAAGACTATCTACACCGTTTATCCTTCCAAGGAGACGCTTTTGCTGGACATGGTAGACCACGCCTTTGCAGACATCCACCGCTGCAAGCAGGAGATTCTGGCGGGCAGCGGTACTTTGCAGGAAAAGCTGCGGGCAGTTATCATTGCTATGCCGGCAGAATACGCCGCTTTGGATCTGCGACAGATGAAGGAACTGGACGAGAAATACCCGGTGGTGGCGGCGCGGGTGCGCAGTCAGCTGGAAAACGGGTGGGAACCCACCATGGTGCTGCTGGAGCAGGCTGTGGCTGAAGGGGTCATGCGTCCGGTATCCCTGCCGGTGTTGCGGCAGATGATCACCGCATCCATCGAGAGTTTTCTGGCAGACCGCAGTCTGGCAGAAAGCGGGGTGCAGTATGTGGCTGTGCTGGAAGAAATGATCTCGATTTTACTGGAAGGAGTGCTGCCGCGATGAAACACAGTTTTTGCGATGGATGGGAGTTTACACGACACTGGACAGAAGCCTTTGGCAAGGGGCTGCCGGTGCCAAAACAGGAAGTCGTCCGCCTGCCCCATACCTGCCGGGAGGTGCCGCTGCATTATGCCTCCCCGGCCGATTACGAGATGGTCTGCGGCTACCGCAAACGGTTCCGGGTGCCGCCGGTACAGGCTGCGCCCCGGCTGTTTGTCCGCTTTGACGGCGCTGCTCATCAGGCAGTGGTGCGGGTCAATGGGAAGCTAGCCGGGCAGCACCGTGGCGGCTATACCGGCTTTGCGGTGGAGATCACCGATCTTGTTGACCGGGAAGGCGAAAACCTGCTCACTGTGCAGCTGGACACCCGGGAAGACCCAACGATTCCACCCTTTGGTTTTGTCATTGATTACCTGACCTACGGTGGGCTGTACCGGGAGGTCTGGCTGGAAGCGACCGCCGAAAGCCGCCTGACCGACCTGTTCGTCTACACGCCCACCCTGCATGACGCCGTGGTGCAGTGGACGGCAGAGCTTGCGCCCGCAGCCGTGGCGGTCCGCATCCGGCTGGAGACCGCAGACGGTACCCTGCTGGCAGAGCAGACCGCACAGGCGGCAGAAACCGGGAAGATGCAGCTTTCTGTGCCGGACGCACAGCCGTGGGATACAGAGCACCCGGTTTTGCATCATGCCATTGCAGAGCTTTTGAATGCAGCCGGACAGACCATCGACCGCAAACAGGTGACGTTTGGTTTCCGCACGGCAGAGTTCCGGGCGGACGGCTTCTACCTCAACGGAAAAAAGACCTTTCTGCGCGGCTTGAACCGGCACCAGAGCTACCCTTACATCGGCTACGCCGCACCGGAAAGCCTGCAGCGGGAGGATGCCCGCATTTTGCAGGAGGAGCTGCACTGCACCGCCGTGCGCACCAGCCACTACCCCCAAAGCCAATATTTTCTGGATGAGTGCGATCGGCGGGGTCTGCTGGTGTTCACTGAACTGCCGGGCTGGCAGCACATCGGGGACGACAACTGGAAGGACGCCGCCTGTGAAATGCTGCGGGAGATGCTCCTGCAAAACCGCAGTCATCCCAGCATCATCCTGTGGGGTGTGCGCATCAACGAAAGCGTGGATGACGATACGTTCTACACCCGCACCAACAAAATTGCCCATCAGCTGGACCCCAGCCGTGCCACCTCCGGCGTGCGGTATCTGGAAAAGAGCCATCTGCTGGAGGACGTCTACGCCTACAACGATTTTTCCCACAACGGCGTAACGCCCGGCGCTAAGCCCAAAAAGGACGTGACCCCGGATATGGGCAAGGCGCTGCTCATCTCGGAGTGCAACGGTCACATGTACCCCACCAAAGCCTTTGACGATGGCCCGCACCGGCAGGAGCACGCCCTGCGGCACGTCCGGGTACAGAACGCCGCCTATGCCAGCGGGGAACACGCCGGGTGTTTTGGCTGGTGTATGTTCGACTACCAGACTCACAAGGATTTCGGCTCTGGCGACCGCATCTGCTACCACGGCGTGCTGGACAGCTTCCGTAACCCCAAATTGGCGGCGGCGGTCTATGCCAGTCAGGGGGATGCTGACCCGGTTCTGGCGGTCAGTTCCTCCATGGACATCGGCGATAACCCCGCCGGGCAGCTGGGCACGGCATACGTTTTCAGCAATGCCCAGCAGGTAAAGCTGTACAAAAACGATGTGTTTGTCACCGCCCTGCGCCGCAGCGAGTGGACAGCCCTACCGCATCCGCCCTTTGTGATGGACGATACCATTGGCGAGCTGCTGGAAACGCAGGAGCATTTTTCGCCGTCCAAAGCGGCCGCTGTGCGGGACTGCCTGCTGGCTGCCGGGAAATACGGCTTGGCGGGACTGCCACTGGTCTACAAGGTCAAATTCGGCTGGTGTATGCTGCGCTACAAAATGAGCTTTGAAGATGGCGTGGCGCTTTACGGCAAATATGTGGGCAACTGGGGCGGCGAAGCCACCCGCTGGCGGTTCGATGCCGTGCAGGACGGCAACGTGGTGCGCAGCGTGACCCTTTGCCCCAGTGCAAAGCTGCACTTGGAGGTCAAGGCCAGCCGGACGACCCTGCGGGAGCAGGACACCTACGACATGGCCGCTGTGCGGGTGCGCATTCTGGACGAGAACGGCATTCCCGCCCCTTACGCACAGTTCCCGGTGCAGTTTGCGGTGGAGGGCAGTGCCGCCCTTGTCGGCCCGCAGACCGCCGTGGCAGAGGGCGGCATGACCGGTACTTATCTGCGCACCGTGGGCACTGCCGGAGAATCCGTGCTGACCGTTTCTGCACCGCAGACCCAGCCCGTTGTGCTGCGGTTCACCATCGAAAAGGAGGATGCTGTATGGAACTGACCCTGAAACAGAAAACCGCATTCGGTATTGGTGCCGTGGGCAAGGATATGGTATATGCCCTGTCGGCTTCTTACGTCATGTATTATTATCAGGATGTGCTGGGGCTTTCGGCCAGCTTTGTGGGCGTTGTTCTCATGGCAGCCCGGTTCTTTGATGCCTTCAATGACCCCTTTATGGGCATTCTGGTGGCAAAGACCCGTACCCGCTGGGGGCGTTTCCGTCCGTGGATCTTTTCCGGCACGCTGCTCAATGCGCTGGTGCTCTACGCCCTGTTTGCCGCCCCGGTGCTGGACGAAGCAGCGCTGATGGTCTATTTCAGCGTGGTGTACATCCTGTGGGGCGTCACCTACACCATGATGGATATCCCATACTGGTCCATGATCCCCGCCGTGACTCGTACCCCAAAAGACCGGGAGAATCTTTCCATGGTAGGGCGCACCTGTGCAGGCGTTGGCTCTGCCCTCATCGCCATGTTCACCATGCTGCTGGTGGGCATCCTTGGCGGCGACAGCGAGCGCGCTGGCTTCCGCTGGGTGGCATTGATCGTAGCGGTAATTTTTGCAGTGACAGAGCTGGTGTGCTGCATTTCCATGAAAGAAACCACCCCCAGTGAGATGAAGACTGCCACCGTGAAGGAAATGTTCTCCGCCCTGTTCCGCAACGATCAGGCTATGGTAGTGGTGGGCAGCATCGTGCTGATCAACTCGGCGCTGTACCTTACCTCCAACTTCATCATTTATTTCTTCAAGTACGACCTTGGCGGTGCAGGCTGGAAAGCCACCTACACTCTGTTTTCCACCGTGGGCGGTGCGGCGCAGATCCTTGGCATGATGGTGCTTTACCCCTTGCTGCGCAAAAAGTTCAGCAGCACGCAGGTATTCCACCTAAGTCTTGTGCTGGCACTGTGCGGCTACGGCACGCTGCTGGTGTTCTGCCTGACCGGCCTTTCCCATAGCCTTGCCCTGCTGTGCATTCCGGGCATTGTCGTGTTCGCCTGCAACGGGATGCTGAGCGTGCTGACCACCCTGTTCCTTTCCAACAGCGTGGATTACGGCCAACTCAAGACCGGACGCCGGGAGGAGAGCGTTATCTTTTCCATGCAGACCTTTGTGGTCAAGGCAGCCTCCGGCGTGGCGGTATTCCTGACCGGTATCGGGCTGGACCTCATCGGCCTTGTGGGCAACACAGAGGAGACCGGCCCGGTGGCAGTACAAAGCGCCGGAACGCTGCTGGGTCTGCGCCTGATGATGACGGTTCTGCCCATGCTGGTGCTGGCAGGTGTGCTGGTGCTGTTCCGCAACAAGTTCGTTCTGACCGATGCCCGCGCTGCCGAGATCAGCGCACAGCTCCATGGGGAGGAAACGCACCATGACTGAGACCCTGCACTGGTATGCGGAAACCTCCGGCGGCACACGAAAGGGCAGCTGCGCGGTCACGGAGAATGGCGGTGTGCTGCATCTTTCCGCTGACCTGCCCGCCGGGACGCTGAAAACGGTGCGTGCCGAGCTGCCGTGGACGATGGAAGCAGACGAACGTCTGTTCATGAACGGCTACCAGACATGGACCTACAGCCCGGAGCTGGACCGGAACGGCAAGCTGCGCGGCACCGACCACATTCCTGCCTTTCTGCGTAAGAAATATGCCTTTGACCGCTACGGTGATTATCATTTTGTGCCCTATGGGCATCAAAAGGGGCAGAGCCACGGCTTTTCCTACTGCTATTTCCGCAAGGGCAAGCAGTTCCGGTTGGTGGCATCGCTGGACGAGACCCCGGGCTACACCATCCTCCGCTACGACAGCGGCAAAGCCCTGCTGACATTGGAGCGGGACTGCGCCGGGGTGGAGCATCCCGGCGGCAGTTTCCCGCTCTTCGACCTGTTTTTTGCCGAGGGCAGCGAGACGGAGGTGTTCGACGGCTGGTTTCAGGCTATGGGCATCAAGCCCCGGACTGAAAAGAAGCTGGCAGGCTATTCCAGTTGGTACAACCGCTATCAAAACATCACCGAGGACACCATCCGGGAGGACATGACCGGCTGCCGCAGCCTGCTTTGCCCGGGAGACCTGTTCCAGATCGACGATGGCTGGGAGCCGAAGGTGGGGGATTGGCTGGAAACGGATACGCAGAAATTCCCCCACGGGCTGAAAGGCATGGTGCAGGAAATTCACGCCTCTGGCTTTCAGGCTGGGCTATGGCTTGCACCCTTTGTGTGCGAAAAGGACTCTGCCCTTTTCCGGCAGCACCCGGACTGGCTGCTGAAAGTGAACGGTGCACCGTGGTGCTGCGGCAGCAACTGGAGCAGTTTCTATGCGCTGGATATCGACAACCCGGCCGTGCTGGACTATCTGCGCCGGGTGTTTGACCGGGTACTGAACGACTGGGGCTTCGACCTTGTCAAGCTGGATTTTCTGTACGGCGCTGCCCCCTTTGGCAACGCCCGCGAGAGCCGGGCGGGCAGAATGTACCGTGCTATGGAGTTGCTGCGCAGCTGGTGCGGGCAAAAGCAGATCCTCGGCTGCGGTGTACCGGTGATGCCTGCCTTCGGGCTGGTGGATTACTGCCGTGTCAGCTGTGACGTAGGGCTGGACTGGGACGATGTGTGGTATATGCGCCTGTTCCACCGGGAGCGGGTGTCCACAAAACAGGCCATCAACAACACTGTATTCCGGCGGCAACTCAATGGCCGCGCCTACGGCAGCGACCCGGATGTGTTCTTTCTCCGGGAGGAAAACTGCAAGCTGACGGCAGAACAAAAGCACACCCTTGCCACGCTCAATGCCCTGCTGGGCAATGTGTTCCTTACCTCGGATATGCCGTCCCGCTACACGGATGCGCAGCGGGCAGAGTACCGCCGCCTGCGCACCCTCTTTGAGCGTGCCACGCAAGTGCAGGCGGAAATGGAAAACGGCCGTCTCTATATCCGGTATCTGCTGGGTGGAACACCGCAAAAACTTTGTTTCGACCTGTTTTGACAGTGCAAACAAACCACAATCAAACAACAACACCCGCCCATATACTGTGCTTTGCACACGATACATGGGCGGGTGTTTTGCTGTTCTGCCAGTATGATTTCTCAGCTTTTCAAATGTAGCTTGGGTCCGTGCAGCGCCGCCGAGGTTTCATACGTCCTACTGCTTTTCCCGTACTTCAAAATGACACCGGCTCTATTATAATGGATGGAAATGCTGGGAACAAGATGAAAGATACCGGTGTACAGGATCTGTCCCCGGAGAGTTGTAACAAGCCATCCGGGGACATTTTTGTTTTTCGGTATCGTTTCTGTAGGAAAAAAGCGTGGTATACTGAACAAAACAACTTGGAATTTGTGGAGGAAAACCCGATGGAAGAAAAACGTATCGTACCCGTTGCGGAACGATCCACTATTGGGCGAGTGTGTCAAACCTGAATCTTTTCAAGTTTGCGGCGACCAAAGGCAATCTTTCCGCAGTAGACGGGATTTTTCAGAATGGCCCGAATCAATGTTGCGCTGAAAAGGGGAGAGGTACCGTTCTGACGGGCGAGTTTCTGAAAACCGTGGGTCTCCAGATATTTGGAAAGACCATTTGCACATGTGTCCGTATTTACATATTGCTCAAAAATCGTGCGTATGGCAGGGGCTTCATCTTCGTTGATTTGCAGCACACCGTCAACCAAACGATAGCCATAAGGCGCAAAGCCGCCGTTCCAGCGACCTTCTCGCGCCTTGTCCACTGCCTGCTTGTGGGTCACACTGCCATTTCCAACAAGAAGGCGCTCACCGCTCATGGTTAAAATGCGGTCAAGGTGGTTTGCCCAATCCTGCATGGTCATGGGCTGTTCGCGTTCTGCCTGACGTTCTGCGAAATCCAGATAACCGGAAACCAACTGCCCCATAGCACGAAGCTCTTTCTCGTTCAGATAATTTTTGGCAATAGTAGCTTCTCGTAAGGTGGGTTGATTTCCTACAAAAGTGGTCAGACCCATAAATTCCTTTTCGGCATCTGCACGGTTGTAAATGACCTCGGCGGCAGTCTGACCGTGGATGGCATAATGAATTTTATTCTGAACTTTTTTGAAGAACTGGACGGAGATTTCTGCTTTTGGGTCGTAGTCAATGCTGGTTGCATAGATTTCCAGAACCTGACGGTAGAACACCTTTTCAGAAGCACGGATGTCGCGGATGCGTTCCAACAGCTCTTTGAAATATCCACCGCCGCCCAAATTTTTCAGGCGTTCATCATCCAGCGCAAATCCCTTGCGCATATATTCTTTCAAAATGCCAGTTGCCCAGATACGGAATTGTGTGCCTCGTTTGGATTTGACGCGGTAACCAACGGAAATGATAACATCAAGATTATAGTAATCCACGTCGTATGTTTTTCCATCAGCGGCAGTGTAGGCAAATTTTGCCCACACTGATTCCTTTTGGAGTTCACCTTCTTTGAAAATGTTTCGAATGTGTTTTCCGATAACGCTGCGGTCACGTTGGAACAAATCGGCCATCTGGTCAATGGAAAGCCAGACAGTGTCACCATCAAAGGTAGTATCGATTTTGGTTGGTTGTTGAGGATACTGCGTTGTCTATTTCCAAGACCGATGCGTACTTCTCGATCACGTCGGCTAGAAAAGCTGCGAATGTGCTCCATTCATCGAGTGTGGGCGTAGAGCAGTCCGAAGAGGTGGGATTGTTTTCTGTACGGTGGCAATTATTCAATGGGCATCTCCATTTCCTTGTAGCAAAACTTAGGACGTCCTGCGGATTTTTTTGGAAATGTTTTTTGATTCATCCGATTAAACTTTTTAAGCGTTCCATTTTTTCCTGCGCTGTTTCTTTCCGGAAACTGACCCCAATGCAGGAAACAGGAACGCACATTTCCAACAGGCGGTCATAGATGCGGGCATGAGCGGTATCCTGTGGATGGCGTTCTCTCTGCATGGATTTTCTACCCCCTTCCGGCTCGCTCTTGCGAGGTCATCGCCGGGTATCCCGTGCAGACGGTCATGTGATTTTCAAAGTTCGATGATGGCTTGTAGAAAGCATATCACAATGAAGCAGAAATTTTCATGAAGCATTCCTTCTGCTTTTGACCTTCAAAACCGGAAGTAATAGGTCTGGCTTGATGCAATATTGAATGAAGCAACGCCGATTTTCTGGAAACGAATTTTCCTATAAGAAATTTGCTTATTCAGCGTCTGTTAAGATACGCAGTCGACACAGTTTATGTGCTGAATATCGGGTTTTGGCGAAGCCCAACAATCGTTTTTGAAGTCGGATTTGAAAAATCTGATTCAAAACTTGCGAGTTGGTACCAACTCGCCCTGCTTGCTGCGATTGCAAACTTGAAAACTTCCTGAGCAAAAAAATAACCGCCCGCATCAAGTGAAACTTGAAAATGGACGGTCTTGATTGCAAAATGATTTTCAAATCTGGGAAGCACGTTGAAAGGATTCATAGCACCCGCAAGCAATGCAGACGTATATACATCTGCGAACTTGTCGGGGCGAGGCCCCTCCATCTGCTGTCGCAGACCGTTCTGTCGCTTAAAAGCCCCACTGGGGCTTTCATTGCTGCGCTACGCTCCGCAAACGCGAATTTTGCTCTGCAAAATACTTGTTGGGAACACCCAAACCCTCGAACTGCATCCCGTGGATGCAGGCTGTTTTAAGCAAACAAAAAGGAAAACGGTTTTACTTCTTACGGAATTCTCCATACAGCCACTCTGCCAGAGCTGACATAATAGCCTTGTACTTGCTGGTATCCTCAAACAGGGAAGAAAAGGTGTCCTGCGCTTCAAGATAGCTGTCCTGTGCGGCAGTATCAAAAGCCTTGGGGAAGATGCTCTCGGTGAAGATCTGCGGGTCGGAGCTGCGCGCCAGCTTTGCCAGTTTCGGATCGGCCAGCAGACGGTCATGCAGGGCAGTAAGCAGCACCCGGTCGGCATTGGTGAACTCGCCCTTGAACTTCTCGTTGATCTTCAAAATGATCTCGTCCAGCGGCTCCTTGGGGTCGTGGCCGAGAGCGCCTTTCTGGGTGACTAGCTCGTAGACGCCCTTGGCGTGTTCCAGCTCGATGGCACCGGCAAAGGTCTTTTGCAGCTTGTAATACTCCAGCTGCAATTTGCCCTCCAGATCCAGCGGAGAGACCTCGTCCGGCGGCAGCAGTTTGAGCAGGTAAGCGCAGAATACGTTCTCCTTGTGCAGCTCTTCATCGAACATCCGCGCCACCTGTGAAACGTAGCCGTACCACTTGACAAGGCTGCGCAGCAGGCGGCGGAACTGGTACCGCTCGGCCTGCGTTTTCTGGTTGTAGCGGTCTGCCACCGGCTTCAAGACGCTGCTCATGCGGCCCACGGCGTTTTTATCCTGCTTGGTGCTGCGGAAATACTCCTTGGCAAAGGCTTCCACGTCTGCATCGGAATAGACGGCAAAGCTCCGCAGCTCCTTCTGGGTCTTGTAAATGAGGTCGGTGTTGACCTCCTGCTCCAGAAAGGTTTCCTGATAAAAGGGCTGGAATGCCTCCCGGATGTCCTCTGCCTTGTTCACAAAATCCAGCACAAAGGTGTCGGTTTTACCGGGACAGGTACGGTTCAGACGGGAGAGGGTCTGCACCGCCTTGACGCCCTTCAGCTTTTTGTCCACGATCATGGTATGGAGCAGCGGTTCGTCAAAACCGGTCTGGTATTTTTCTGCCACGATGAGCACATTGAAGTTGTTGTGGAACTCTTTTTTGGTCTGGCTCTCCGCAATGTGGCTGCCGTCGGCGCGGACGTTCAGGGACTGCTCCGTGTACTCCACGCCGCCGTCCGGCACGGCACCGGAAAACGCCGCTAAGATCTGCACATCATCATAGCCCTGCTCCGCAATGTAGCGCTTGACCTCGTGGAAGTACCGCACCGCCGCCAGCCGGGAGGAGGTGACCACCATCATCTTGCCCCGCCCGCCGATCTTGTGGCTGGTGGTCTCCCGGAAGGTCTCTACAATGATCTTTGCCTTCTGGCTGATGTTGTAGGGGTGCAGTTCCTCGTACTTGCGGATGAGCTTCGCCGCCCGGCTGGCGGGCAGGTCGGGGTTGTCCGGGATGGTCTTGGCGATCTTGAAGCAGGTGGAATAGGTCATGTAGTTTTGCAGCACATCCAGAATGAACCCTTCTTCAATGGCCTGCCGCATACTGTAAATGTGGAAAGGGTGGTGGCTGCCGTCCGGATATTCGGTGCCGAACAGTTCCAGCGTGGCGGCTTTTGGGGTGGCGGTAAAGGCAAAGAAGGACAGGTTCTTGTGCCGCCCGTGGGAGGTTAGTTCCTTCACCAGCGCATCCTCCGGGTCGATCTCGTCCTCCGCTTTGCCTTCCAGCTCGGCATATTCCCGCAGCGCGTCCTCGGTGTCGGCAAGGGCGGCTTTCAGCTTCAAAGCAGAGGTGCCGGTCTGGGAGGAGTGCGCTTCGTCGATGATAACAGCATAGTTCTTCCCGGCGGTCTTGTTTACCTCAGTATAGATGACCGGGAACTTTTGCAGCGTGGTGATGATGATGCGTGCGCCGTTGTTGATGGCATCCCGCAGGTCGCCGGAGTTTTTATCCTCGCCGATGGCCTCCACCGCACCCAGCGTATGGTCGAAGCCGGAGATGGTCTCCTGCAGCTGTGCGTCCAGCACGGTGCGGTCAGTCACCACGATGACGCTGGCAAACACCGGCTTGTTCTCGGTGTTGAACAGGGAAGCCAGCCGGTACGCCGTCCAAGCAATGGAGTTGGACTTGCCCGACCCGGCGCTGTGCTGGATGAGATAGTGCTGCCCGGCACCCTTTTGCCGCACATCCGCCACCAGCTTGCGCACCACGTCCAGCTGATGGTACCGGGGAAAGATCAGGGTCTTGCCGTCCTGCAGGCTCATGAACTTTTGCAGGATGTCCATCATGCTGTCCTTCTGGAACACTTCTTCCCAGAGGTAGGCGGTAAGGTAGCCGTTGGGGTTGGGCGGGTTGCCTGCACCGCCGTCCCGCCCGGCACCGTTGGAGCCCTGATTGAAGGGCAGAAAGCGGGTGTCCTTGCCTGCCAGCCGGGTGGCCATCCACACCTCGGTCAGGTCTACGCAAAAGTAGCCCAGAATGCGCTTGTTGAACTGGAAACACACCTCCCGCGGGTCCCGGTCGTGCATCCACTGCTGCTTGGCGTTCTCCACGGTCTGCCCGGTGAACTGGTTCTTCAGCTCAAAGGCGAACACCGGGATGCCGTTTACCGCCAGCACCATGTCCACCGAGTTGTGGGTGGTGTCGGAGTAGAACCACTGCCGGTTGCAGGTGATCTCGTTTTGGGCGTAGCGCTGGGCGTCCTTCTGGTTCAGCGCGGACTCCGGCTGAAAATAGCACACCCGGAACCGCCGTCCTCGGTGCTTGAACCCATACCGCAGCACCGAGAGCAGTCCGTCCGCATCGCAGGCATTGTTAAAGGCCGTGCAGAACTTCCGCACCGGGTTTACCGGGTTCTGCTTTTCAAAAAACGCCCACTCGTTGGGCTGGGTCTTTTGCACAAAGCGGATCAGGGTATCCACAAATAGCCCCAGCTTGGGGTCGTAGCAATCCCCGTTGCGGGTGTAGCCCCCGGCAGGGGAGAGCAGCGCCGCCGCAATATCCGATTCAAACTGCTTTTCGGTGGTGTTGAGGGGCATTTGTATTTCACTCCTTTTGTTTTTTGCTCCATTCACAATATTTCATGAAGGCTTCTGGAAAAGTAGTAGGTTCACGTTGAGCGGTAGAACTCCACTTAATCCCTAATTCACTTAGTTTTTTTAAGCTTAAAACATAATTGGAACCGTTTTCATATATACAACCGTAATCAACTAAGAAATTAAAAGCAGTATATTTTCTGCTGCTTTTGTCGCTGAGATAGAGTTTATTTATCAGTAGCTTGCTGCGGGCTGTATTTTTTCGGAATTCACCGCATATCACACTGACTAAATGTGAAAAATAGTTTAGATTTCCGGTATATACAGAATGCGGATTAAAGAAAAAACAACGAAGCTTATAATTGCGCTCAATATTAGGCGAACAAATTTTAAGTGCTTGATCGTTCGAAATAATGATATTGCATTTTTCAGGAACAGATATAGAATGGGCTGCATAAATAATGGATCCAAATTCCGACTGATCCTTAACAAGTATATTGTCGGCTTTGAAGTCTAAATCAATACAATCTATAATACAGTTTTTTAATGAGACTTCGGAAAAATAAGTTGCATCTTTAGAACCAAGAACGATTTTTCCGGGAAAGATGATAAAACTGTTTTCAATGTCGGGAAGATAGAGAGTTGGAGAAGTGGTTTCTAATTTGATCGAGCATTTTAATTCTTTTACGCACTTCGATTCAGAATAATCATAACGGCTAATAGTGGCTAACACGGAATCCGTTTCATTTGGGAAAATACGAAGTGTTGTCCATTGATCATTTTTTTCGGCAGCCTTGAAAGAGGAATAGATATATGGAAAGTCTGTACAACTAATTGGGATCTTTGAGCCCATAGTGGAATAAAATTCAGCAAGAAGCGGAGAAACACGTTCAGAACGCCCAAGGTATTCCCTAGTCATATCTTGTAAAACAGAATTCTGTGATATTAGGCCATAGGCAATACTGTAGTCATGAAATGCTGGTCCGGAAAAATCGTATTTTGAAGGAGAAACTTCTTTAATGAATGGGTGCGATGGCAAGAAAGTTGAGATAGAGTTTTTATAACTTTCTTTGAGAGAATCTGGGATACTTGGACTTTCCACATCTTCTACAAAATCGCCAAACCAAATGTAGCTAAGAATATTAAAAATCTGCTCATCACAACTATAAATGCTATTCCAATCATGAAATTTGGGAGAGCAAATTTTCCAGAGGGGTTTTAATTGATCGACGACTTTTCCTTGCTCACGTAAAAGCAGATTTTTCATTATTCCTTCGAACAATTTATCTGAACCGTTACCCTTTTTTAGACTTTGAACGAGTTTTAATGTGTTGGACTCGTGTGTAAGAACGGCAGTGAGTGCTTCAAGGACAGGAGGATAGCCTAAAAAATCTCTTGCAGCATCCCCTAAATACGAGGTGATATTTTCGAATTCGCTATTAATGGCATCGATAACAGTCGGAGTGACATTGATGCCTTTTTGCTTAAGCGATAATTGAATAAATTTCTTTCCGTTTGTTTCATCAATGATGCCAATCTCGTAATGAACTAATGGAATAGAGTGGTCAGTGAGATATGTTTGTAGAAAAAGAGCATTTTCTGAACGGGAAAGTAAAATAATAGAGGGTACCTGTATGCCATCTGAAAATTCAATAATATCGTCAAGAAATAAAGCGATATCAGAACGACCTCGACGAATTTCAGCTTCGTCAAAAGCATCAATGATTAAAGCGGTTTCACCAACGCATAGCTTGGAGTGAAAGGAATCCACATTTTTACGACCAATTCGTTTGTCGAGACGGCCATAGAAAGTACTATCGCCAACAGGAGTTAATGCCAAATTCCAATAAGGACATTTAAAGGTGTGGGCTAAATAATGAGCTAAAGCACTTTTGCCTGTCGCTCCAGCAGCGGAAAAAATCATAATACGGGGAGACGGCGTTTGATATAAAGTCTTTAAGCATGGAGAAACATAGAAAACATCATCGGTGATATTTTTGATTGCTTCTTGGTCGACTGGGTTTTTTGAAGAATCAAGAAGCGGAATATAATCTTTTCCGCGAACGGTGCGAACAATATCTTCAATGGTCATTTTTTTGTTCCATCCTATCAAGTTGTACGATGTCATTATAAAGTCGGCTATGAAATTTTCTTTAACCTTTATTCCAATGTCTCGGATGATTTTGCGGATTAGCGAATCAGTAATAATAGGGAGTGTATAAGTGTCACTATAACCATTCCAAACTGCTCCAGAATCGAGTAAAGCGTTGAAATCATCAATTAAAATATCATTTTTTCGGATACAACTCGAAGGATAATTATCAGAAATCAAAGCCATGTTATTATCGAAATTTGGAGCAAGGCGAAGGATTTCACCAGTGTCAGGATCGGTTAATAAGCCGAAATTATAGCAATGCCTATCTGGATTGTATAAAAGAGTATCTAGGAAAAGTATTGAAACATAGTCACTTGCGATAGAAGAATCAAGCTGTTTGAGTTTGGAATATGTTTTTATATAATCGGTAACATCTGTTCCGGTAATGGCAACTATTGGTTCAAAATTGTATTTTGTCCCCTCTGTAAAATCTTTGCTACAGATATAGCGAATGCCTTGTTTAATATATCGGGAACCAGCTCGATATTCAGCCATATTAAAACCCAGTTCTTGACCGAGCTTGTATGCGAATAATTCTGAAAAAAGCTGATTGGAAGTGGCCTGTTTATATAACCACCAACTACCATCTCTAACGCGCCAACATTTTTCAAAACTGCCGCTATTTGTGAGTTCTTGAGTCTTTTTATTAGAAGAAGTAGCAGCTTTTTGAAAATTATCATATCCACCTATAAGTGCCAAACTGGAATACTCAGCTTTTTTGAATTGTACATCACACCATTTTAATGGCGAATCGGCATCTTTTACCCAATATGTATCCGTGATAGTCGCAGCATTGACTTCTAATGCAAGGTCGGAATCCTCTAGAGCTTCGAGCCGTAAAGCGCGCCTTAACAGACGCGAATTAGGACGATGTGTGTCAATACACCGATTTTCTAGCCAGCCTACAAAATTTTCACTGTTCTGCAAGTATAACGGAGCCAAGGACTTGTTGATCCATGTAAAATGGTTAAGGGAATCAATTCTTGCAACTAAAACATCTTTGTTGTAAAGTAATTTGTCCATTGAAGTCACCGCCTCAACTCTTTTTTACCAGTTACATATTCAAAAATCAAGCTCTTTTTGTAATTTTCCAGCTCTTTTACCAGCTGCTCCTTCTTTGCAATCAGCTTGTCAATTTCGGCGCATTTTGCGTCAAGGTAGTCAGCAATTTCTTTTTGCTCACCAGTGGGGCAAAGGCAGAAGGGGACGCAAGACAATTTGTCTTTTGTAAAATGAGGGATAGTTGCCTTGTTACAGACAACATCAATATAACCTTGCTTAACAAGAAACTCTAACAGGTAGCGCAAGTAACGGTTGTCAGCATTTCCCTTGCTACGAACAATCATAATGGAGTTCTGAATGTAAGTGTAGGAATCCTGATTTTCAACAATTGCGCTTCCACCAGCACCGGCACCGCCTTCAACAACCAGCAAATCTCCGACCGAAACACGATATAAATCTTTTTCGATAGGGCTGAACCACATCTTTTTTCGCTCTCCATCAGCCACACCATCAAAATGAACATCAGCAGCACAATAATATGGTTCAAGAGTGTAAGTATCATTGAGCGGTGCATTGCATAGCATTTTGCCCAGAATAATAGAAAAATGCAAACCGACACGGCTAAGTTTCCAATCTGTTGGGATTTGTCCAAACCATGGATTGCCGCTATCCTTCATCTCCCGCTCACCACGCACGCCTTTTGTAACAGCCTGCGTAATAACTGTCTGCTTGAGCTTTTTGTATTCCTCAATGCTGGAACGAATATGAAAAAGCATTTCATTGATTTTGGCGCATTGGAAATTTAAGTGGTTGGAGATAAGTAGCTGTTCATCATAGGATGGAAATGGGATACGACAGTCGTATAATTTTTGATTGTTAATACATGGAATGGTTCCCGCATTGTCAAACCATGTCATGTCGATACAAGTGAAGAGATAATAGGAAAACTCAGAAGAGATATTTTTGGGTACAAGACCTTGACAGTTATTATCGACACAACAGTCATGTGAGCAAAGAGAACGATTATTCTTTCGCATAGCTTCACCAATTTTGGCAAAAAGAATGCTACCTTTTGGGATGATTGAAAAGTGCTGTGACTTAACAATGTCCGATGTGATATAATTGGCTGATGTATGAAGATAGTGCCCGGAACTGCTAATGTCGCTTGCTTTGCAAACTGGAAAGTCGCCAGTAGATTGACCTTGCAATTCAGGCTTGAAACCGCTGCCAGAGATAATGGAGAAATGCGTTTTGACGCGATGAACTTCCCACCCCTCTGGAATCTCCCCAATCCATTCAATGCCGCTGTCTTTCATTTTCCGTGCCATAGTCAGCCCTCCTTATGGAACAGCTCTGCCAGCCCGGCGGAGATATCCTGTTCCAGTGCGGTGATGCGTGCCACGATATCCTCCACGGCTTCCGGTGCCTGATACTCGTAGAAATAGCGGGTCATGGGGATCTCGTAGCCCACCTTGGTCTTGCTGTGGTCGATCCATGCGTCGGGGGCGTAGGGCAGGACTTCGCGGGCAAAGTAGGCGTCAATATCCTGCACCAGCGGCACGTTTTCGGTGTCCCGCAGGCTGGTGTCCGGTACAGGCTTGCCGCGCTTCAGGATAACGTTGCCCGCCTCGTCCCGCTGGGGGCGCTCCACCACGATCTTGTTGTAACCGAACTCCACGCTCTCAAACACCTTGCTCTCGCAGTAGATACCGTTTTTGTCGCCGTACACCTTGCCGTTGGCAAATTCGCCGTAGGCGGTGACGATCAGCTCCCGGCAGGCATCGGTGATGTCGTTGCGCTTGGTGCCAATGCTCTTGCGGCGTGGCTCGAAGCAGTGGCTGGCGTCAATAAGCTGCACCTTGCCCGCGCGGTGGGCGGGCTTATCCTTGCTGAGCACCCAAATGTAGGTGGAGATGCCGGTGTTCATGAACATATCGGTGGAAAGCTGGATGATGCAGTCCAGCCAGTCGTTTTCCAGAATATACTGCCGGATGTTGCTGGGCCCGCTGCCGGCATCGCCGCTGAACAGGGGAGAGCCGTTCTGGATAATGGCCATCTTGCCCTTGTTTGCCAGCTTGGCAAGACCGTTCAGCACAAAAAGCTGCTGACCATCGCTGATCTTGGGCAGACCGGGGGCAAAACGCCCCATCTCGCCCCGGGCGGCTTCGGCTTCCACCGCCTTCTGCTCCCGCTTCCAGTCGATGCCGAAGGGCGGGTTGGAGATGATGTACTGGAAGGTGAACCCTGGAAACTGATCTTCCGACAGAGTATCACCGAACCGCATATTGTTAGGGTCGCCGCCCCGGATCATCATGTCCGCCTTGGCGATGGCAAAGGTGGAGGGGTTGAACTCCTGCCCGAAGCAGGTCACCTCAATGTCGCTGTTCAGCTCGTGGATGCGCTCCTCCATGCAGCTCAGCATCTGGCTGGTGCCCATGGCCATATCGTAAACGGTCATGCTGCTGGTATCGAGGTCGGCTTCAGACAGCAGCAGGTCGGTCATCAGGTAGATGATATCCCGGCTGGTGAAGTGGGCTCCGGCTTCCTCCCCAAAGCTCTCGGAGAACCGCCGCACCAGGTCCTCAAAGATGTAGCCGCAGTCCACCGCGCTGATCTTGTCCGGGCCAAGATAGCCCTTCTCGGAGCCAAACTCCTTGATAACGAGGTAGAGGGTGTTGCTCTCTACCATCCGCCTGATGATGTTGTCAAAGTCGAACTTTGCCAGCACATCCTGTGCGTTGGCAGAGAAGCCGGACAGGTAATCCCGGAAGTTGGACTCAATGTTGTCCGGGTCTGCCAGCAGGGTCTCGAAGGTGAACCGGCTGGTGTTGTAGAACTGGTAGCCGGAAGCCTTCTGCAAAAAGCCGTCGATGACCTGAAGCTTTTTCACCTTTTCGTAGGTGTCCAGCACTGCCTGATGGGTGGGCAGCAGGCAGTCGTGGAACCGCTTCACCACGGTCATGGGCAGAATGACCAGACCGTACTCGTGGGGCTTGAACGGCCCCCGCAGCATATCGGCTACGTTCCAGATCATGGCGGCTTTTTCGGCAATATTGGCACCTACGGCGGTGATCTTATCGTTTGGCATACGTTGCTCCTTATTTTTTGTGATAGGTGGATATCCTGATTTTACAACGATGGGTGTCCCATAAAGTGGACGGAAGATTGCTTTTCCTGAAAATGATTCTTGCATCTATTGTACCACGATAAAAGTGGAAACACCATATTCCGGCAAAAGAAAATGCCCGCCTGAAAACCAGACGGGCGGGTGACGGATAATGGGTTTTGAGACTTCCTTAATGACAGCCGATTATGCTTATAAGCTGGCAGCATCGGTATCCTTGGAAAGCGCAATGACACATTCGCAATGCTTCGTCCTTGGGAACAGATCCACCGGCTGTACCTTCTCTGCATGATATCCCTTCTGCTCCAGCCATGCGGCGTCTCGGGCGGCGGTGGCGGGGTTGCAGCTGACATACACCACCCGGCGGGGAGCCATGCGCACCACAGCGGAGAGGGTGGCTTCATCGCAGCCCTTGCGGGGCGGGTCCAGCATTACGATATCCGGGTGCAGGCCCTCGGCGGCCAGTTGGGTGGCAGCCTGACCGGCATCGGCGCAGAAGAAGCGGCTCTTGGCTGCTACGGTCTCGCCCATGCGGGCAGCGTTGGCCTTGGCGCTCTCGATGGCCTCCGGCACGATCTCCACGCCGATCAGCTCCCGGCATTGATCGGCCATGGAAAGGCCGATGGTGCCCATGCCGCAATAGAGATCCAGCAGCGCGTCGTCCGGGGTCAGCTGCGCGTACTGCGCGGCAACGCCGTACAGCCGCTCGGCAGCCAGCGTGTTGACTTGATAGAAGGACAGCGGCCCCAACCGCACCGGTACGCCGCAAAGAGTGTCCTCAATGTAGCCCGGGCCGTACAGGATATGGTTCTCACTGCCCAGAATGACATTGGTGTTTTTGGCGTTGACGTTGAGCAGGATGGTGCTGATGGCAGGGAACTGCTCCCGCAGCGCGGTGCAAAGCTGCTCTGCGTGGGGCAGCTTTGCCCGGGTGCATACCAGACACACCATGATCTGTCCGCTGTGCGCGCCGCGCCGCAGGAAGATGTGTCGCACCAGCCCCTTGCCGCTCTGCTCGTCGTAGGGACGGATGCCCTGCTGTGCAAAAAAGGCGCACAGCGCATTGCCGATCTCGTTCAGCACGCCGGGCTGCAGCTTGCAGTCCGGGCAGGGGACGATGCGGTGGGTGCGCCCGGCGTAGAAGCCGATGCAGGGTACGCCGTTCTTGTCCACGCCCACAGGGAACTGCACCTTGTTGCGGTAGCGGTCTACCTCCGGGGAGGGCAGAATGTCCAGCACCGGCACCTCCAGCCCGCCGATGCGGCGGAAGGCGTCCAGCACGCTTTCCTGTTTGGCGCGCAGCTCTGCGGCGTAGTCCAGATGCCGCAGGCTGCACCCGCCGCAGGGACCTGCTACCGGGCAGTCCACCGGAATACGATCCGGCGAGGGAGTGAGCAGCTCGTCCAGAATGCCAAAGGCATACCGGCCGCAGTCCTTCACGATGCGCACCCGGGCTTCGTCCCCCGGGGCAGTGCCGGGCACGAATACGGCCTCGCCATCGGCACTGTGGGCAACGCCGCTGCCGTCGCTGGAAAGGCGCTCGATGCGCAGGGTCAGGATCTGGTTTTTCTGTAAAGGCATGGTTTCTCCTTGTGTGATGGGCTCAGGTTACAGTTGGGCAGGGTCTGCCGGGTCGGCGTCCTGCTGGGCGGCAAAATACTTGCTGGGCGGCACGCCTTTGGCGCGCTTGAACACCCGCGAGAAGTAGAACTGGTCGAAGAAGCCTACCGACACCGCTACCTCTGCAATGGAAAGACTGCCGGCGCGCAGCAGCTTGCAGGCTTCGTTGATGCGGTACTCGGTCAGGTAGTCAATGGGGCTCTTGCCCACATTCAGCATGAACACCCGGTACAGATGACTGCGAGAAACCCCCACGCTCTTGGCTACATCGTCAATGGAGATGTCGTGGGAGTAGTTGAACTGGATGTACTTGATGGCGTTCAGCACATACTGGCTGGAGGAGGAGGCCGTGTGGGGCTTGCCTGCGCTGGTCTCCCGCATCAGAGCGGCGATGAACAGGTACAGATACCCCACCATGGCGGCTTCGTCCTGCGGCTGCAGCCCGCGGGAGGAGTAGATGTTGTTCAGGGCTGCCCGCATCCCGTCCGGGTCGCTGGTGTGGTGCACAGGGGCATCGTCCGTAAAGGGCAGCTGCGCGGCAAGCTTGTGGGCACAGGCACCGTTGAAGCCTACCCAGCTGTACTCCCACGGCTGCTGCTCGTCGGCGGTATAGCGGATCAGCTGGCTGGGACGGGCGAAGAACAGATCGCCCTCGCTCACCTCCCAAGTGCGGCCGCCCACCTCAAAGATGCCCTTGCCGGATACCACCAGATGGATCAGGTAGTGGTCACGGATGCCGGGACCCCATGTCTGCCCCGGAGCGCACCGCTCCAAGCCGCAGTTGAAGATGGACAATTCAATGTTGTTGGTGTAATTCTGCTTAAAGGATTGCTTATAAACGTCTGGCATGGCAGCTTTACCTCCGTCCTGTCACATTCTGCACCCAGTATACCATAGAACACCCTGCAAATTCAATAAAAGTACATCTTATTCTTTGCGCCTGACGCCGAAATTTGGATTTTTAAGGCAAATAAATTGAAAAATCGCCCGAAATGCATTACAATAGGCAAAAAAGCAGAATCGTTCATTCTTGAGGGGAGGAGCTGTCATGGCCACCAGTGCACAACTCAGAAAACAGATCCTGCAGGGCAGCTGGGACGCCGCACTTGCTGCACTTTACGGGGCAGACCCGGCGGTACTGCAGCGGCAGCGCGGGCGTTATGCGGCAGCGCTGGAGCAGTTCGAGTTATATTTCGGTCCCGGACGGCAGGTGCAGGTGTACTCTGCACCCGGGCGGGCAGAGTTGGGCGGCAACCACACGGATCATCAGGGCGGCTGCGGTCTTGCGGCTGCGGTCACGCTGGATCTGGTGGCGGTGGCAGCCCGCAGCACGGATGGCTATGTGCGGGTCAAGTCCCGGGGCTTCAACAAGCTGGATGTCATTGATCTTGCCACCGCAGAGCCGCAGGCAGGGGAGAGCACCCACTCGGCCAGCCTGATCCGCGGCATTGCCGAGGGCTTCCGCGCGGTGGGCAGGCAGATCGGCGGCTTTGACGCCTATACCGCCAGCGATGTGCTGCGCGGCTCCGGGCTGTCCAGCTCGGCGGCATTTGAGATGGGCATGGCCTCCATCTGGAACGAGGAATACAGCACCGGGCTGACCCCGGCAGAGCTGGCCGGCATCTGCCAGTATGCGGAAAACACCTATTTCGGCAA
>ENA-OPCA01000853-OPCA01000853.1-human-gut-metagenome-genome-assembly--contig:-NODE-853-length-26991-cov-6.101166_pt1 | contig 26991 bp, 18 predicted proteins | sample MGYA00241076_ERZ501468 | MGnify/ENA primary metagenome ERZ501468 (study PRJEB25962, sample SAMEA2042633) | human gut metagenome | biome: human gut; feature: human-associated habitat; material: faeces... | reverse complement strand
TACTCGCCCACACCTCGGCAGCATTTTTGAAAAACTGCTGCACCGAAAAACTTTTGGTTTGCCTGCGGCTCGTTCTTTGCAACACACCTCTACAAACAAAAAAGCACCGCCAAAGCGATGCTTTTTCTCGTTTTATTCTGTCAATTTACAGCGTTTTTCTCATTAAACATGTGCAGAATAGTTCGGTGCTTCCTTGGTAATCTGAATGTCATGCGGATGGCTTTCCTTCAGACCTGCACCCGTAATCTGTACAAACTTTGCCTTTTCATGCAGCAGCGGAATGGTCTGGCAGCCACAATAACCCATACCAGAACGAATACCGCCGACCAGCTGGAAAATGCTGTCTGCCACGCTCCCCTTGTAAGGAACACGACCTTCAACGCCTTCCGGAACCAGCTTCTTTGCACCTTCCTGGAAATACCGATCCTTAGAGCCGTTTGCCATTGCTGCCAAGCTGCCCATACCACGATAAACCTTGAAGCTTCTGCCCTGATAGATTTCTGTTTCGCCCGGTGCTTCTTCGCAGCCTGCCAGCAGAGAACCCAACATAACAACATTTGCACCAGCTGCCAATGCCTTTACAATATCGCCGGAGTACTTAATACCGCCGTCAGCGATAACCGGAATACCATACTTCTTTGCAACACAGGCAACGTCATAAACAGCAGTAACCTGCGGAACACCGATACCAGCAACAATCCGAGTGGTACAGATAGAACCAGGTCCAATACCAACCTTAACGGCATCTGCACCAGCCTGAATCAAGGCTTCAGCAGCTTCTGCGGTTGCAATATTTCCGGCAATGACTGGTGTATTCGGGAATGCTGCCTTGACTTTCTTCAGACATTCCATAATGTTCTTGCTGTGACCGTGTGCAGAGTCCAGAACCAGAACGTCTACCTGTGCATCGACCAATGCGTGTGCCCGTTCCAAAACGTTTGCGGTAATGCCAATAGCTGCACCGCAGAGCAGACGACCCTTTTCATCTCTTGCAGAGTTCGGGAACTGTACTGCCTTTTCGATATCCTTGATGGTAATCAAACCCTTGAGATAGCCGTTTTCATCAATCAGCGGCAGCTTTTCAATCTTGTGCTGACGGAGAATCTCCTGTGCTTTTTCCATGCTTGTGCCAACCGGAGCAGTAATCAGGTTGTCCTTGGTCATTACTTCGGAAATCGGTGCACTGTAATCGGTCAAAAACCGCATATCCCGGTTGGTGATGATGCCGACCAGCTTTCCAGTGCGGTCTACAATCGGAACGCCGGAAATCTTATACTTGCCCATCAGCTTATCTGCATCTGCAACCAGATGGTCTTCGGTCAGAGAGAACGGATTGACAATAACGCCATTTTCAGAACGCTTTACCTTATCCACTTCATCTGCCTGCTGTTCAATGGACATATTCTTGTGAATGATACCGATACCGCCTTCTCTTGCAATTGCAATTGCCATTGCTGCTTCAGTGACGGTATCCATCGCAGCAGTCATAATCGGGGTGTTCAGCTTGACATTGCCTGCCAGCGTTGTTTTCAGGTCAATCATATTCGGCGTTACGTCGGACTCTGCTGGAATCAGCAGGACATCATCAAATGTCAGACCCTGTTTTCCGAACTTTTCACACATTTCCATTTGAATTCCCTCCATTTTTTTGCACCGGTTTTTTTCGATTGCATCCAGATACACAAAAACTGCCAAGGGCATTCCATGAAAATGGAACACACTCAAACAGCTTTTGAACACCAGACAAGCACACTGCCGGCCGTGATTGTGATTTGATTAGATTATATCTATTTTACTCTACTTTTCGACATTTGTCAAGATGCTTTCGCACGAAATCAGATTTTTTCAGTGAAAGCGGTGGATTTGTTTGTTTTTTTGGTGTGATTGGGGGGATTTTGTAAGGGAAATGGTGAAAAAATTCTTGTTTTTGGTGGTGAAATCCAGACAATCCATTTTTAAGTGTAATCCGTTAACGTCGTTTCCGGATAGTAATATGCTAAAATTTCTCTCCACGTTGCCCCATTCTTTGCCATAGCATTCGCCCCGTATTGGCTCATTCCAACCCCATGCCCATAGCCCTTTGTAGTAATCACAATGGAATCGGTTTCAGCTTCCACGGTAAACGCTGCCGACCGCAGGGACAATGCTGCCCGAACATCCTGTCCGCTCACGGAAACGCCCCCGACTTTCGCTGTTTTTACCGTTCCGGAGTCAGAAACCTCCTCCACCGTCAGCCAGCTTTCCGGCTGGTTTTCCGGAAATTTTGCCTTTGGTGCAATCGTTTTCATGGCTTTCTGTAAATCATCCTTGGAAAACGAAACTTCCTCCAAAAAATGCGGTGCACTTTCATCGGCTGCACTGTCTACCGGCACTAAATACGGAACAGCCTGTCCCCAAACTGTTTCCGCCGATTCCGTCTGTCCGGCAGACATCGAACAGAACGCTGCAATAATCGGCTCTTCCTCATAGGTCAGCAGATACGGCAGCACATCGTCTACAGCCTCTGCAATCGTTTCATAATAGGTGTCAAATTGTGCCCCGTAGTATTGTTTCGCCTGATTTTCCGTGAAGAACGCCTGATATTCTGCCGGATCATTGGAAAAATCTGCTCCGCACAGCTCTGGTGTTGGATTTTCCTGCTCCAGCAGCTGTTGCCGCACCGCATAGGTGTGGGCAGCGACTGCCTGTGCCTTGAGTGCTTCCGGCTCAAATGTTGCTGGCATCTCTGCACAAACTGCCCCAATCACATAATCCCTTGCCGAAACTGCCAGCACCTCCCCTGTGGAAACATCCAGCACGGAAAAATCCGGCAAATCGTCTGTCGCTTTGGAGTGCTCCGCAGCGGATTCGGATTCAGATTTTGGTGTATGCTGGGACAGCAGCAGAGCCGGTACAACCGGAATCGCTGCCAGCAGCACGGCAAACAGCAGAATCACCATGCGTTCTCGTTTCATGGAAAACCGTCCTTTCTCTTTTCCCGTCAGACCGTCCGGTTAGGTGATGATATAGCCCGGATTCTGATAGGGCTGCTTCTGATAGCCATATTTTAAATCGGAATAAACACTCGTCAAGTCGTTCCAAGTTGCCACGTTTGCCGTTCCGGTTTCCGTCAAACCAAACAACCGCTGAAAGGTTGTAATTGCCGAACGTGTCATTGGCCCGAAATAACCAGTCACTCGCACCGAACCAATTTCCGGATAGGTCTGCCCAACATAGTTCAGATACTCCTGCAAAATTCGCACATACGGACTTGTTACACCCTCCTGCAAGACAATTCCCGGAAACGGGACAATTTCTTCTGTCCCCGCTTCTGGAAGTGGCATGGAATCCAGAATGCCCATATAAGCACGGTACAAATCATACCACGTTGCCCGGTCTACTATGCCCGTTTCCGGCAACCCATACGTTCGCTGAAACGACTTGACAGAGGTTTCCGTCTGTTCGCCGAAATAACCTGTAATCGGCACAGGTTCTACATTTGCATAATACGCACCAACCATGGCAAGATAATATTGCAATGCCCGTACATTTTGTCCCTGCATCCCAATATGCAGTTCTTCTTCATATTGCAGTGGAAATTCTCCCTGTGCAATGCCCTCGGAGTCCAATTCCGCCAGCCGTTTCACACTGGTATAGATATAGGAGATTCGATACCACGTCGCTTCATCCACCGTTCCGGTTGGCGAGAGGTTGAAAATCTCCTGAAATTTCAGCACGGCTTCCTGTGTCAGATAGCCAAAACTACCCGTAATTTCGCCGATTTTTGGAATTGCCGGATAATTCCGGCTGATGCGGTTCAGCTGGATTTGCAATAGGCGAACATCTTCCCCACTGTATCCCAATGCCAACGGAAAACCGGGATAGGACTGCATAGATGTTTGCACCGGAACATTCTGTACCAAGTCGATGGAATCCCCATAATAATACGTCAGAATATCATAGGGAGAATACCCCTGCTCTGCCAGTCCAACCGTTCCCCACTGCGACAACCCCTCACAAGTGACCGTCGTTCCATTACAGAACGCTGCAAACAAAGGCTCGATTGTTCCCTGTCGGCGAATATAGGTGTTCAGCTGTTCGTCTACTAGGCGGTTGATGTTTTCAAAGACTTCTCTTCCGTAGGTATACTTCTGGTCATACTGCGTGGAATCCGTAATATCAAACGGATATCCACGGGAACGGTACCATTCTGTATAAATGCGGTTCAGGGCAAAGGTAATAATCGCATAGATATTTGCCCGCAGGGCTGCCTCTGGCCATGTTGGATAGATTTCACTGGAAGCAACATTTTTGATGTAATCTGCAAATGGCACTTCTACATTCATTGCATCTGCATCCGGTCTGCCCAGATGTACAGTAATGGTTTCCGGAATATACGGTTCTCCTTTCGGCATAAAAACAGAAATCTCCTTTCTATCCTATTATAATAGTATCCGGCACATTTCCAGCTGTCTGTTTATCGTTTTGGCTCTGTATTTTCATAGATAATAGTCTGTGTTGTGGCATCGGAAAATTGCGGTAGCGGAATCATCGCAAACTTTTGCAGTGATGTGATTCCGGCAAAAATCGGAACACTTCGGCTTTCCATCCGAAAATAACCCGGATAATGGATGCTGACATCGTAACTCTGGAACAAGGGAATTTCATTTGGCTGCTGCTCCACTCTCGTTGATTGTTGTTGTATACAGCTGCCTATTTATCGCTTCGGCTCTGTATTTTCATAGATAATGGTCTGTGTCGTGGCATCGGAGAATTGCGGTAGCGGAATCATCGCAAACTTTTGCAGCGATGTGATTCCGGAAAAAATCGGAACGCTTCGGCTCTCCATCCGAAAATAGCCCGGATAGTGAATACTGACATCGTAACTCTGGAACAGAGGAATTTCATTTGGCTGCTGCTCCAACTTCTGTACCGGAGCAGGCAGCGGAATCCGTTCGGTTTCTCCGCTCTCGTTGGTGGTTGTTGTATAAAACAGCCGAGATTCCCCGTCTACAATAGCCGAAACCGTCACAGTGACATTTGGCATCGGCATTGCTTCACTGGCAGTTCGGGTAATAACCTTCAAAAATCCATAGGATGTCTTTGGGGTCAGCGGTGGAATCGGTTCTAATGGCAGCGTCTGCGGTGGCGGTACTTCTTCCGTTTTTAGCTGCGGAAAATCCAATACCTCCCCTGTTCCTGTAATCAATGGTTCTTCCGATTCTGGCAGTGGCTGCGGTTCTTCCGGCAGTTGTTGTTCTGCCATCGGCTCAGGAAGTGGCTCTGATTGTGGTTCTGGTATCTCTGGCATGGGCTGCGATTCTAAAATTGGTTCTGAAACTGGTTCTGGCGGTACTTCTGGAGCAACTGGCGGCATAGATGCTTCTGGAACAGTGCGAATTTCCGGTGCAGGCGGTTCTGCTGCCGGAGTAGGCGGCACTTCTGTTTCCGGATGGGCACGGCGGTAAAGCTGCATCATTTCAGCCTGATATTCGGCAGCGGTTTTCGGTGTTTGCTGCATCATTCCATCTCCTTTTTCGCATTGCAAATTTCTCATGCTTTTGGTGCAGTATATGCAAATCTCCCGAAAAACAGAACAAGGGAAACACGGCAACGGTGCTTCCCTTGATTCTGTGGGGGATTTGGGGGGCTTTACAAATTCCTGCTGTTAAGCGGCATCGGTTGCCAGTGCCTCCCGCCGAAACAGGAACGAGATACACCAAACAGCAGAAATGGCAACCAAAATATAAACAATTCGGCTCAAAGCACTGGTTGCACCGCCGAACAGCCAAGCAACCAAGTCAAATTCAAAAATGCCAACCAGACCCCAGTTGACACCGCCAATCACGAGCAAAATCAATGCCAATTTATCCCACATGTTTCCCACACCTCTTTTCTTGTCACAGTTTTACTGTGCAGCCATAGTATTTCCAGATTTCAGGAATCTATGCAGACCCACTTTGAAAAATGCATTTCACTGTAAAAATTTCCTACAAAATTTCATATAATTTGGTCACATTGCCCAAAAATCCGAATTTCAGGCATTTTTTCCGAAAAATGCTTGACGATTTCCGAAAAGTACGCTATAATAAGAACAGTGAGAATAATGTTGAATTATTATCACTCGTTTTGTTGTCTCCTTTCTTTTGTTCTACATATGTTTTTCGCCGCTGGTGCATTTCCAGCGGCAATTTTTTTCGACTTTTTTATGCAATCTGCAAAAAAAACAGCAGGGATGCACCAATTTGGTGTATCACCTGCTGTTTGTTTTTTCGGGCTGTTTCAAAATGAAAAAATCGTTCCGTGTGAAAAATTACTGTTCTGATACCCCAGATTCCGGATTACACGGGTCTTCCGGCCATGTGTTTTTATACTCAGAATCCACGCCAAGGTATTCTTCCAGACAGATGCCACGGCTCATAATTTCCTTTGCGGTTTCCACGCCAACATACCGCACATGCCACGATTCATATTTATATCCGGTAATCGGTTCTTTGCCCTCTGGAAACCGGACAATAAACCCATAGTTTGCACAGTTTTCTGCCAGCCACTGGGCTTCTGCGGTATCATCAAAATCGCTGCTGATGTCGTTGAAGTCAATGACCATTCCAGTCTGATGTTCAGAATGTCCCGGGCGAGCAGAATAAGTATCCGCCTCTTCCCAGCCATCCCGCACACAATATTCCTGATAAACAGCAAGCTGATCCGGATAAGAACGATAATCTGAAGCATCATAGAGATTCAATCCAGCTGCATACGCATCTTCAATCATCTTGTCCAATGCCGTTTGTGTTTCCGGTGTCAACCCCTGCGGATCGTAAGATTCCGGCAGCGAGTAAGTCTTGTTGACAATCAAAATCCCGTCTACATAAGTACACCCGTCTTTTTCCTCCAGATGCCGGACGGCAACGTCCACATCTGCGGAAACGCTCGGGTCATTTTTCGCAGAAACAGAAATCGTACAAGTTCCTGCGGCAACGCCCTTGACTGCTCCGTTTTCGTCTACCGTTGCGATTTTTTCATCACTGGATGTCCACTGCAAGGAACTGCCATTGGCTGCACCGTGGGCGGACAGGGAAACCTTAATGGTTGCCGTGCCATCTTCCAATACTGCCAAATAGGTTTCATCCGGCGTAATCGAAACAATTTCTGCATCTCCTGCGGCAGCTTTTTCCGTTGTTTCCGCAGCGGTTACATCTGGTGTGCTGCTGTCATCCACCTGACTGGAACTGCTGACAGACGAACTTGCATCCTCTGGCTTGTTCTTCTGCACTGCATTGATAATGAAACGAGCTGCAAACCCAGCAACCAGAATCAATGCATACACGGCAATGATAATTGCCAGCGTTTTTCTGCCCTTTGGAAGCCGACGGCGTTCTTCCTGCGGCGGCTCGTCTGGGATTTCTTCCAATGTATCCACATCCGGCCACGATTCTTCTAAGTCCCTGTCCTCCTGCTCCGGCATTGCATGCGATACAACCGGACGCTTTTGCAGACGGGGCAGCGGTTCTTCCGAAGCAGCCGACTGCTGCAGACGGTTCGGCTGAACAACTGGCCGCCATGCATCATCTGCCGTGGCAGCGTGAGAAATCACCTGCCGAGGCCGTGGCTGCTGAACGGGCGGCTGTTCCGGCTGCGGAGCAGCGGTCGGGTTGGACACTGGCGGAACTGCCTGCGTTGATGTTGGCTGCTGCTGCGGAGCAACTGCCGGGCGAACCGGTGTTCGCTGCGACGGGCGGTTTGTCTGAGGCTGCGTTGGTTGGTTGGGTTGAGAAACGGCTCTCCGATTTAATTGGGTCGCTGGTTTCTGTTCGTTCGGCCCTCCGCCCGGATACGTTGGACGGGTACTATTCAATATTGCAAAAATATCATCATCCAAATCGGAACTGGGATTCCGTTTTGTTTCATCTGCTTTTGCCATCCGTATTCCTCCTATTGTTCAAAAACAGCATTGCTGCTGCGTTTTGCCGATGGGTAAGACACCAAGACCCCACATGGTATCCTCTTCATTATAACACATTTCGCTGGTTTTTGTCATTTGTAATTTTACACAAATTTCAACGGTGGAAAGCATTGCTTTTTCCGGTTTTTGTGCATTTTGTCAAGTGGATTCCCATAAAAATTAGCATCCTGCACAAAAATAAAGCTGCTTCTTACAATTATAGTTGCATTTTCTCACAACCTATGGTATAATAAATCCTTAGAAGTGGGCATTTCTCTGCCCGAACGAAATGAAATTGATGTTATATGAAGAAGGAGCGGATTTTTTTTATGAAGAAAGCAATGAAGCGACTGCTGGCAGCCACCTCCGCAGGTGCTGTTCTCTGCGGCAGTTTGGCATTGTCCAGCCTGCTGGGCAGTTCTACAACTCTGACAGCTTCCGCTGCAACCGATAGCGTTGCAGACCAAACCAAAGTTGGCACACTCGGCATTGCCGGCGGCGGTTTTGTATCCGGTATTATCACCGGTAAAAACGTGATGTATGCCCGGACAGACGTTGGCGGTGCATATAAGTACAACTATGATACCGGAAAATGGGATCAGATGTTAAGCGATTTGAACGACTCTGAACGTGGATTCCTGAGCGTGGATGCCATGTGTATTGACCCGACAGATGATGATACCATCTATCTGCTCTGCGGCTGTGCATATTTCAGCGATGCAAAAACCGAAATTTTCCGTTCTCGGGATGGCGGCAAGACCTTTGACCGCATTGATGTTACCGATATGATTCAGGTTCACGGCAACGGTGACGGCAGACACTTAGGTGAAGCGATTGCAGTTGACCCGGACAACCCGAACATCATCTATTGCGGCGGCGATGTCACTGCTGGTGACTCTGCCCTGATTATGAGTAAAGACGGAGGCGACACTTGGGAAGCCGTTAAAGGTTACGATGATTTGGGATTTTATACCAATTCCATTAAATGGCCGCTTTGGACAAACCATATGACAAGAGCTTTAACAAGTGGGGAATATAACACACAAAATGGTGTTGCACTCATACACATTCAGGACGGCAAGGTTTATGTTGGCACAACCATGGCTAAAGAAGGAAATCTGGTCGTTGCAGATGTTGGCTCAGACGATTTTGAAGTAGTAAGCAAAGATTTGCCAACTGATGTTTATCCATCCCGAATTGCTACAGATGCAAACGGAAAGCTCCTTATCACATATGTTGCTGCTCCGGCATTCGGAAATGGTTCTGGCGGAATTTATCGATATGATCCGAAAACTGGAACGGTAGAAAATATTTCTCCGGTTAATAATAGTTTCGGTGCTTGTGTAAGTGCAGTAGACAATGCCGATGAGTTAATTGCAACTACTTGTGCTGTGTGGAGTTCACAAAGCTGGAATTCGACTTCTACTGCATGGGGCGAATGGCTCTATCGTTCTTCTGATGGCGGTAAAACTTGGTCTTCCATTTATCCAGGTAAAATGGGTGATTGGAAATGGGACGAAGCAACCGGAAACATGACACAGGAACAGTTATATGGTTACTTGAACGATGGCGGAAGACCATGGATTCAAGGGAAAGCAATTCACTGGTCTGGTTCTTTAGTACTGAATCCAGAAGATCCGACACAAATTTTTGTAACTTCTGGTAACGGTGTTTTCGACTGGTCAAATATCTGGTCAGATAATCCGCAGGCAACATTCCATGCAGATGGCATTGAAGAAGTTGTTGCATTGGATATGGTCAGTGCCAAGGGGAAAAATCCATATTCTGCAATTGGTGACTATGATGGCTTTGAACATATCAGCACGACAGAATCGAAACAGCATCAGCCAAATATCGGCAGTACTGCTGCCATTGCATACTGCCCATCTAATCCAGATGTTATGATTCGGGCTGCACAGAATGATGGCAAAACCTATTATACACTGGACGGCGGTGATAATTGGGTAGAAATGAATGGTACTAGTGGTGGCGGTAAAGCTGCGATTACAGAATTGGCAGATGGCACATATCGGTTCTTCCGCAGCAATAACAGCGGTGCTTCCTACTCAGATGACTTTGGTGCTACTTGGGAAAAATGCTCCGGCACAAAGGGAACAAAAGAACTTGCTCTGACAGTTGATCTGGAAAATCCACAGTATGTTTACGGATATACTGCTGTTTACAATGAATATTGGTCTTCTGATACCACCAAAAGTGAACCAACTTTTGAAGATGCTCACTACGTTTTGATGGTTAGTGATGATTACGGTGCAACCTTTACCACACAAGATATTGGAAAATATGATCAGTGCGATGTTGCAAACCGGATTGGTTATTTGGATGAAGGCGAAATGGTATTGGGTGCTGGATGGAATGGTGCTTACCATGTGACCGACTACGGCAAAAAAGTTGAAAAGCTGGATAATGTTTTTTATTGTAAGACCATTGGTTACGGTGCTCCGGAAGAAGAGGGCGGCGTAAATACCCTGTATATGTACGGTAAGCCGAGTGAAGATGACATCGAAGGCATTTATCGTTCGACCGATGCCGGCGAAACTTGGGTTGCCATCAACCTGCATCACCTCTATGGCGGTACTGGTAACGGAAACTTCCTCGTTGGCGACATGAACAAGTTCGGTATGGTTTATATGTCTACGGTTGGATGCGGTATCGTTTACATGGATTCCAGCGATGGCACTGACCCGAAGCCGGTTACCACAACCACTACTACAGCAACTACAACAACAACTGCTACTGCAACACTGACCACCACAAAGGCTGCGGATACCACGACAACTGACAAGGGTACAACTACAACCGCAGCAGCTATCACAACGACCGACAAGGGTACAACCACAACCGCAGCAGCTACCACCACGACTAATAAGGGCACAACCACTTCGAATGCTGTTACCACTACACAAGACATCGGTGAAATGAACTACGGTGATGTCAACGTAAATGGTGTTGTTGACCTGACAGACGCTGTTTTACTGAATAAATTCTTGGCTGGTATTGTTCAGCTGACCGATATTCAGTATGCAAATGCAAACTGCGACCAGACAGACGGCACAAATAATGTTGGCGAATTGGATACAACTGCTTTGATGCGGTTCGTTCTCAATGTGGAAGGCTATCAGGAGCTCCCATATATCGCACAAGACTAAAAACAATTATAAATGCAATCCATTTTTTTCCGCTGCATGGCATTCCAGCTGTGCGGCGGATTTTTTTGTCAGAACTGTTTCTATTTCTCCCCAAATAGAAATCATTTTCTACATATTTTGTATTAAAATCAACAAAAATCACAAAATTGTATCGCAGAAAAAGCGAAAAGATTCGGCAAAAGTCTTGTATTTTTTCTCGAAACATGGTATAATAATCATTAGACAGCGGCACTGCCGCAGAAGTGAACCTGTCACAACGAAACACAAAAAGACTAATATGCTACATTCTGCGGAGAAAAGAGGAGCTTATGAAAACACGCACCATTGTATCCATTATTCTGGCAACTGCTACCGTTGTGCTCGGAACGATTTTCTTCGTTACAAAGCTGCGGAAAAAACATCATGACGGCTGTGGCTGTGATTTCGCTGGCACAGATGATTGTCTGGGCGGAGAAGATTGTGACTGTGATGGCACAGATGAACCGATGTGTGAAGCACCTTGCTGTGATGCAGATGCCTGCACCGATGAAGAAGACGAGGATACCGATTCCTGTGCATCCATGGCAGCAGATAAAGTAGAACCAGAAGCACCGTCTGAACCGACTGTTTCGGAAGATGACGAATAAGCTTTTTTTCCTATGATTTTTCAAGATTCCCTGTTCGAGTAAATTCGGACAGGGATTTTTTTTGTTTCGGCAACAAAAAATTGCCGCCCCCTGCAAAAGTTCTGCAAGGAACGGCAATGTTTTTTTATTTATTTTTATTCTTACACGTTTTCGTGTTTACTTTTTCTTTCTTCGAGTTACTGTAAAGGCAGCTCCTGCCAAGGAAACGGCTGCAACACCGCCAATTACAATTGCCCCCACGCTCAAATCTGCTGTTTGCGTTGGCGTTGGAATACCGCCTGTGCTGCCGCTGCCTGCTGCCACAACTGCTGTTGTGGTTACAATCGGCGTTGCTGGCTGTGTTACGGGCAACGTGGTTGCCATAGTTGTCTGAATCGGTGTCGTTTGTACCGGCATGGTCGTTGTCGTAACTGGTGTTGTACTGTCATCGCCCAAACCAGATACCCGGAAGGTTACTGACAAGGTTTGTCCAATTGCAGTCTGCTTGGAAAGATAACCATTGTTTGCAGTGGACTGGTCGCAAAGTGTTACCCGAACCGAATCCAAACCGCCATTCAGATAGTCATAATTGACGGCATTCGTTCCCATCTTATAATCCACAATGGTAGAACCGGTTTTTACTTCCGTTACAACAATGTTCAAATCCGGAAATGTGTCCTTGATCGGCTGTGTGTTAATCGGTGACGGAAAATTCAAATCCAAATACAAATAATCGACAGTAGAAGCATTGCCGGAAACCGTCCAGCTGATGACATATTCCCCATCACTGGAGATATTAGCGGTCGTGCTTTCGATATTTTTATTGGTCTTTCCAACACCATAATAAGCAAAATTACTGTCATCCAGCGAACCGGTCAGCGTTGCAGTTACGCCCTCAATCGCAGATACCTCTGTATTCGCTGCAAAAGAAATCGTTCCGGCAGTCAGTGCAGTTGCTACCAAAGCGGCTGCCAAAACGCCCTTGATGATTCGTTTCATGCGGTGTCTCCTCCATTCTTTTCTCTCTTTACAGACGATGTACTTCCCCGATACATCCTCGCATTTTTCGTTCGTCTGCATCTTTTTTCGATACCTGAAGTTATTATACCATACTTTTGATGCACTGTAAATATACAATCTGCACAAAATGGCGATTTATTTTTCAGCAATCTTCCGGACACAGACAGAAAAAACCATCCGCCGTTCCGAATCAATTCCGGCTTGCGGCGGATGGAATGCATTTCAAAAAAGAAATCTTACTTCTTCTTTCTTCTGGTAACAGTAAACGCAGCTCCTGCCAGAGAAACGGCAGCGACTGCACCAACTACGATTGCACCAACGCTCAAGTCAGCGGTCTGGGTTGGGGTAGAAGTACTGGTTGGAGCGGAACTGCTGCCGCCCTTACCGCTGTTATAAGAACCGTTGTTGTAAGAACCGCCCTTACCGCTGGTATCATAAGCACCATTGACATTAACGGTAGTAGTTGTAACGGTATCGCTGGTTGCTGTGGTTGTTACTGTTGGGTCGAAAGATTCCAAGCCTGTCAGCTGGAATGTCAACTGCAACTTATCAGTGATTGCTGCATTCTGTGCCAAGTAGCCATCTCCAGTTGTGGTTGCATCATACAGAACAACCCGCACATACTGATTGCCAGTTGCATCGGTATAGGTATAGTTGACTGCATTTGCACCCATCGTATACGGAACATCCGTCAAGAGGTCTGCACCTGTGGAAACCTTTGTGACTGCTGGTGTAAAGTTCGGGCAGAATGTCCGAATGGACTGCTTTGCATCCGGCAGAGCAAAATCCAAATAAACATAATCCAACGCTGTGGATGGGTCTGTCAAATCACAGGAAATCATATAAGTTTCCTGCTGAGCATCACTGCTGATGGAAATCGGCGTAGACGGTGCATCTTCCTTATCGCCATTAAAAGAAGCGTGCAGGGTTGCGTTTACAGTTACAACCTGCAGCGGAACAGTTGTGGTGGTTGTAGTGGTTTCTTCACTGCCAGTGACTGCCGAATCCAGTGTTGTGGTGGTTTCCACATTGTTTCCGCCACTCAAATCTGTAGTTGTGGTAGTCGTCTGGGTATCGTCCTGTGCTTCATAAAGCGGTGTTGTAGCGACAACTTCCGCAACAGCCTTCCGGCTGTGGAAAATTTCTTCTGCCTGTACCGGAGCAGAAACTGCTACAGCACTGACCATCAAAGAAGCTGCAAATGCAGAAACAGCAAGTATTGTTCTTTTCATGAGAATCTTCTCCTCCATTTCAAGGGTTGTGTGCAGACGCTGCACCCCACTGTCTGCAACGCATAAATTTCGAGTTTAGACCTATTATAGCACACTTTTTCAGCCGTGTAAACCCACATTGTGCACAAAATCGGGGCATATTTTTGTTCATTCTTCCATATTTTCAGCGAAAAATGTTGTTTTTTGGCTAGGAAATTCCAGAAAACGGGAATTTTAGATACGGTTGCTTGCAAAGATATGAGCCGCAGGCAACTGCGGTCGAGCTGGCTCAGCTCGGCGGAGGGGGATTGTTAAGGGGGACAAGCTGTCCCCCTTAACAAACGTATTGATTAGATATTATTGAAATCTAGGAGAAACAAGGGAAATTGCTGTTCGCTATTCTAGAAACATAAAAAATTCAGAAAAACAGAAATCTAAGAAAGATTCATAGGTAATTTGGACAACGCAACCACCAGCGAACAGCACACAGGCAGACAGCGAAGCGTTTCTGCCGAACCGGATTCAGATGGTTTCCCTAGAAGAACTTCTCTTAGGGAAACCGATCTTTCGCATCCGGCAAAAGGGGGTTCCACCCCTGCTTTTGCCTACCAGCGTACTGCAATTGCCCCGTTGCCTTGTCCGAATTTGTAACCTTGATTCTCATGATACAACTTTATTTGAATTGGACAGTTTCAAAACATGCAATTGCAGCAGGAAAACAAAGTTGCAAAATCCAATTTGCTTCGCAAATGTGGGCTGCTCGCCCACACCTCGGCAGCATTTTTGAAAAACTGCTGCACCGAAAAACTTTTTCGTTGCCTGCGGCTCATATCCTACAACCAATCATGTTTCATCCGATTTTTGATTTGCCTGCATCATAATCGTTAAAACATCTTGCATCTGTTCCAATGGCAATCGCTTTGGCTCTAACTTTACACCGATATATGGCTTCTGCATCCCATTAAAGACGATTTTCCCCCGATAAGCACATGCCAATGCTGTAATTTGTTCCTGTGTTGGATGTTCGATATAAAAATAGAGTGTCTGATTTCGCTGCGTGATTTCTGTAATGCCCAACTGTGCCGCCCGATTTCGCAATAATGCCACAGTCAGTAAGCCTAAAATTGCCTTTGGCGGTTCTCCATAGCGGTCAATCAGTTCATCCAGCAATTCCGACTGGTCTTCTTCTGTAGTAATTGCTGCAATCTTGCGGTAAATATCCAGCCGCTGGCTCAGGCTTTCTATATAGGTTTCCGGAATGTGAGCTTCCATCTGCAAATCCACCACACATTCTGCGGTTTTCTGAATCGGCTCGCCCTTTTCCTCTGCAATCGCTTCATTTAATAGCTGCAAATACATTTCATAGCCAACTGCTTCCATGTGTCCATGTTGTCTGCCGCCCAGCAAGCTGCCTGCTCCCCGAATTTCCAAATCTCGCATGGCAATCTGAAAACCGCTGCCAAACTGCGTAAATTCCCGCATGGCAGTCAATCGCTTTGCTGCCTCTTCAGAAAGCACCTGATCTCTCCGGAACGTAAAATAGGCATACCCTCTGCGGTTGGAGCGTCCAACTCTGCCCCGCAACTGATAAAGCTGCGACAAGCCAAAACAATCTGCCCGTTCAATAATCAAGGTGTTGACGTTCGGCACATCGACACCCGTTTCAATAATCGTGGTGCAAATCAAAATATCAATTTCATATTCTACCAGCTGCCGCCAGATTTCTGTCAATTCCTTTTCATCCATCTGCCCATTCGCAATGGCAATTCGGGCTTCCGGCATGACTTCCTGCAATTTGGCTGCGGTCTGCGGCATGGTTTCTACCCGATTGTGGATATAATAAACCTGTCCGCCCCGTTTCAGTTCTCGCCGCATCGCCTGCACCAAAACGCCTAAATGATATTCCATGACACAGGTCTGCACTGGATAACGGTCTTGCGGTGGCTCTGCAATTACAGACATATCCCGAATCCCACTCATCGCCATATTCAAAGTACGGGGAATCGGCGTTGCAGAGAGCGTCAGCATATCCACACCCGGAAACATCTCCTTGAATTTCTCCTTGTGGGCAACGCCAAACCGCTGTTCTTCGTCTACAATCGCAAGCCCCAGTGCTTTGAACTGGACATCTTTCTGCACAACCCGATGCGTTCCAATCACTAAATCTGCAACACCCGAACGAATCTTTTTCAGATTCTCCTTGGTCTGTTTCGGCGAATTATAACGGGACAGCAGAACAATATTTACCGGAAATGTTTCAAATCGCCGCAAGGCAGTCTGATAGTGCTGCATTGCCAGAACCGTCGTTGGCACTAAAATTGCACACTGTTTTCCACTCAAAATGCACTTCATTGCAGCTCGCAGGGCAACTTCTGTCTTTCCAAATCCAACATCTCCGCAAAGCAGACGATCCATGGGACGGGGACGCTCCATATCTGCCTTAATCTCTGCAATCGATTGCAGCTGGTCATCCGTTTCAATATATGGGAATCGTGCTTCAAAGTCGGTCTGTTCCCGACTATCCGGATAAAAGGCAAATCCCTGACTTTTCTCCCGTTTTGCATAGAGTTCCGTTAATTCCTTTGCCATATCCTTGACAGCGTGCTTGACATTATTTCGGGTTTTCTGCCACTCTACAGAAGAGAGCCGATTCAGTTTCACACCGCTGTCATCCCGTCCGCTGATGTATCTGGAAACCAAATCCATTTGTGTAACCGGAACATAGAGGTTTTCATTTCCCCGATACTGGATGGTGATATAATCCTTGGTCATACCCTCCAGTTCCAGCTTCCGGATGCCCAAAAACCGCCCGATTCCGTGCGTTGCATGGACGACCAAATCGCCCGGTGTCAAATCAGATAAGCTGTGCAGGGCTGCCCCCTCTTTATGAATCCGGCGTTTTCGACTGCCGGCACGCATTGTTCTGCCCTGCGTCATGACTACAAGATTTGTTTCAGGGCAGTAATATCCGCCGGACAAGCTGCCTGTTCGCAGGTAGACCGTATCTGGCAGCCACTCTGTTTCCCCCTCTGCCAGTTTGCAGGGAATGCCGCTCTCCTGCAAATCGTTTTGCAGAATCGGCAAGGTTTTTTCACTGCCTGCCAGCAAGAAAATCGTACTATGCTGCTCCAGATAACTTTTCAAATCTTCAATCAACTGCCGGAGTTCGCCGCCCCACGGAGAAAGCTGCACCCATTCCATGGAAAGCAGTTTTTCATAGGCAACATGTGTGCCACCCTGCAAAAACTGATTCGCATAGACACAGAAGTATTTTGAAAGTCGCTCCTGTAAGACTTCCGGCTCTTGATAATAACCGTCCAGCCCTCGACAGAGTACACCATCTTCCAACAGTACTTTACAGTCCTCCCGATGGCGGGAAAGCAATGCCCGTGCAGTTTCTGCAATCGAACTGTATTCACTGAGCAGGACTGTTGAAAAACCGTAATCGGTCAGCAGTGCTGGTGTTTCATGAATCAAGGGATAATATTTATCAATCTGCACCAAATCCAGTCCATCTTCCAGCTGCTGAGCCTCTTGTAAAAGATGTTCTTTTGCAACAGCTGCATATTTTCCACGCAGTGTTTTTGCATGGCTACGAATGCGTTCGGCTAATTCTTCTGGTGGGCAGAGTGTTTCTTTCGCTGGAATCAGCATCATTTCAGAAACCGACTCTGTTCGGCGTTGGGTCTGCGGGTCGAAAAACGAAATCGTATCCACTTCTTCATCCCAAAATTCCATTCGGTATGGCTGCGGTGCTTGTGCCGAAAAAATATCAACAATTGCCCCTCGAATGGAGAATTGCCCTGCACCTTCTACCGCTTCGCAGTGCTGATAGCCCATAGAAATCAACTTTTTCCGGAGCGTATCCATTGAGATGGTATCGCCATTTTTCAAGGTCAAGCTTTCCTGCTGAAGCTGTTCCGGCGGAATGACAGGCTGCATCAGGGCTTCGATACTGGCAGCAACTACCGAGCAGGTTTTCTGCTGTAAGGCAGACAGCACGCCTAGACGGGCATGCACATAGGCAGTGGAAACACCCTCTGCTGGGGCAAAGACCAATTCCTTTGAAGGAAACAGCAATGCCGTCTGTGGGTCGTTGGTCATCGTGTTAATATCCGCACAAAGGCGGCGTGCCTCTGCTTCTTCTCCGGTCAGAATCAAAACAGGCTGTTCCGGACTGGAGAGCGTCAGGGCAAGCTGTGCTTTCTGCACCATTGCACAGCCAGTCAGGGCAACGGGAGAACAACCTTCTTGTCTTGCCCGTTGCAGCTGTCGGAACGCCTGCATCTGTTGCATGGTTGTTTCAAAAAATGGCATTGGAATCTCCTTTCAAAGGGATGGGTACGGCAAACGTGGTTTGCCTTGGATTGATAAATAAAATATTGGCAGCCGAGAACGAGCCGCAGGCAATCAAAAGTTTTTTGATCCAGCAATTTTTCAAAAATGCTGGCGAGGTTCAGGGCGAGCAGCCCACATTTGCGGAGCAAATTGTCCTTGTAACAAGGTTTTCCTGCTGCAATCGCATTCTTTAAAACTTTCCAATTCATAATTGGATGCTCTTGATGAAACAAATTGCAAATTCGGACAAGGCAACGGGGCGATTGTGGCACGCTGGCAGGCAAAAGCAGGGGTGGAACCCCCTTTTGCCGGACGCTGAAAATCGTTTTCCCTAGGAGCAGGATTTTCTATAAAGTAATATTTCATTGCAACTGTTCCCCCGGAACAGTTGCAAGATACTTGTTTCCTGTTCCAATTTCACAAGGCGGGGCGGTCTTGTTCACCCCGCCTCGAAAAGCTATCGCTTTTCTCACCACCCGCTCCGTGTGCCAAAAGCATGGCACAGGGATTTCGCTGCCTGCGGGCAGCGATCAGGGCTACTCGCCCTGAACCTCGGCAGCATTTTTGAAAAACTGCTGCACCGAAAAACTTTTTGGTTGCCTGCGGCTCATCATTTGAAACAATGCACGCAGAAAAATCAATTGTGGCTCGATTTATCCTCCCTGCTCTTCTTTTAATGACTATACTTCGACATCGCTTCGTCAATCTTTCCGTTTACAATCAATTCCGCTGCTTTTCCTGCCTGCTCAAACGCCTGCTGCATGGCCTCTTTTTCACTCTCCGGAAACTTTCCCAGAACCCAATCCGCTAAGTTATAATCTTTCCGTGGCTTCTCGCCAACCCCGATTTTTACTCTTGGAAATTCTTCCGAACCCAACAGAGCAATGATACTCTTAATCCCATTATGTCCGCCAGAACTGCCCTTTCGGCGAATCCGAATCTTCCCCGGCGGTAAAGAAATATCATCATACAGCACCAGCACCCGTTCCGGCGGAATCTTATAGAATTCTGCCGCGGCAGCCACTGCTTCGCCACTGTTGTTCATGTATGTTGCTGGCTTCATAAAAAAGCAGCGTGTTCCTCCCAGCATTCCATCTCCGCAATCCGACCGGAATTTCATGGTGGACAGAGCAATTTCATGCTGTTTTGCCAGTTGCGTAATGGCTAAAAATCCAGCATTGTGCCGGGTTTCTGCATATTCTAACCCGGGGTTTCCCAGCCCGACTATCAGCCAGGTCGGTTTCCCCATTTTGTGCGATTCGCCCTCAATCTGCTTGAATAAATCAAAAATACCCATAGTTCCTCATTTCTCTCCATAACCCACAGAAGCGGCATCTGCCGAGGCAAATGCCGCAAGTGCGGTGGATTTTATTGTTCCGATTATGAGAGGTTTCTCATTAATTCTTATTCTTATCTTCCGGGAACAGCTTGCTCTTCAGTTTCTTCAAGCTGTAGCCTTCCTTTACCTTCAAGTCTGCACGCTCTACTGCCAATGCGTAATCCGGAACATCCCTTGTAACGGTTGAACCAGCTGCCGTATAAGCACCCTTACCCAGTTTCACTGGTGCAATCAGGTTCGTATTACAGCCGATAAAGCAGTTATCACCAATCACGCAACGATTCTTTTTAATGCCATCATAGTTGACGGTTACCGTTCCGCAGCCGAAGTTAACCTTCTTTCCGACATCGCTGTCGCCGACATAAGTCAGGTGCGCAATTGCAGTGCTTTCACCAACCACAGAATTCTTGACTTCTACAAAGTCGCCAATCTTAACGCCGCTGCGAATGTGCGAATTCGGACGGATATGAACAAATGGTCCAATCTTAACGGAATCTTCAATCACAGATTCATACGCCTGTACATAGTTCAGAATGACATATTCGCCTACAACGCAATTTTCAATCACGCAGTTCGGGCCAATCGTGCTTCTTGCACCGATTTTCGTTCTGCCCTTGAGCTGTGTGCCCGGCAAAATTGTGGTTTCTGCTCCGATTTCAACGTCTTTTCCAATGATGATACCGTCTGTATTGATGAAGTTGACACCGTTCTCCATGTGCTTTTCCAGCACCTTCCAGCGTGCAACTTCGTTCAGATGCAGCAAGTCTTTCCGAGTATTTGCTCCCAGTACTACATCCGTATTGTCTGTGAGATATGCCCCGGCTTTCTTGCCCTGCTCCAGAGCCAGACCAATGGTATCCGTCAGGTAATATTCGCCCTGTACATTCGACTGGGACAAGCCTTTCAGCAGTGTCAGCAGGTCTGCTGTCCGGAACCAATACGCACCAGAATTGACTTCTTGAATCTGCCGCTGTGCATCGGTGGCATCCTTTTCTTCTACGATGGCAGCAATGCCCGTTTCACTTCTCAAAATTCTGCCATAGCCGAACGGGTTGTCCAGCTTTGCGGTGATAACCGTAACCGCATTACCCTGTGCAGTATGTAGCTGATATGCCTGCTGGATGGTTTCGCTGTCCATAAACGGAGCATCCCCACACAATACTAAGGTATTGCCGTCCGGATTTTCCTCCAGAACTGGCACTGCCTGCATCACAGCGTGTCCCGTTCCGAGCCGCTCTGCCTGCAAAACGGTCTTGTATTTATTGTTTAAGTAGTGTTCGATAAACTGCGATTTATAACCCGTTACGACACAGATATTTCTCAGGTCTGCTGCTTCACAAGCCTGTACGACCCAGCCCAGCATTGGCACGCCCAATACTTCCAGCATTGGCTTCGGAATGGCTGCCTTCATCCGGCTGCCATGACCGCCGGCTAAGATTACAACTTGATCCATGATTCTTTGTTCCTCCTGCAAAACTTCATGTTGCCGCATTTTACCATTTTTCGATAAAAATGCGTACTACTTATAGTATGACAAAATTTTGAAAAAAATGCAAGCCTTTTTGCCAAAAAAAAATTTGTCTTGTTATTTTTGTATAAGTTGCCATAAAAATCGGGGTGTATTTTTTTGAAAATATGTATGGTATTTTCCTGTGAGATATGTTATAATAGAGTTGAGGGTCGGTTGACAGGAAGAAACTGCCATTTCTCTCCTGCCGTTTGCCGCTTCACAAACGCCGTACCCACAAAAATATTTGAATCAAATTTGGAGGTATTTACCAATGGCAAACAAATGGGTTTATATGTTCAGCGAAGGCAACATGACCATGCGGAACTTGCTCGGAGGCAAGGGTGCAAACCTGGCCGAAATGACCACAATCGGTCTTCCGGTACCGCAGGGCTTCACCATCACCACAGAAGCTTGTACACAGTACTATGAAGATGGCCGCAAGATCAACGACGAAATCATGACACAGGTTATGGACGGCGTTAAGAAGATGGAAGAAATCAACGGCAAGAAGTTCGGCGATAAGAAGAACCCGCTGCTGGTTTCCGTTCGTTCTGGTGCTCGTGCTTCCATGCCGGGTATGATGGACACCATCCTGAACCTCGGTCTGAATGACGACGTTGTTGCTGCAATGATCGAAGGCAATCCGGATCCGGCTTTTGAACGGTTCGTATATGACTCTTATAGAAGATTCATTCAGATGTTCTCTGACGTTGTTATGGAAGTTGGTAAGAAGTACTTCGAACAGCTGATCGACAAGATGAAGGAAGAAAAGGGCGTAAAGTTCGACGTAGAACTGACTGCTGCTGATCTGAAGACTCTGGCTGAACAGTTCAAGGCTGAATACAAAAAGCAGCTGGGCACAGACTTCCCGTCTGATCCGGTTGAACAGCTGAAGCTTGCAATCGAAGCTGTATTCCGTAGCTGGGACAACCCGAGAGCAAACGTTTACCGTCGTGACAACGATATCCCGTATTCTTGGGGTACTGCTGTTAACGTAATGCCGATGGTATTCGGTAACCTGAACAACGAATCCGGTACTGGTGTTGCATTTACCCGTGACCCAGCAACTGGTGAAAAGAAGCTGATGGGTGAATTCCTGATCAACGCACAGGGCGAAGACGTTGTTGCCGGTGTTCGGACTCCGATGCCGATCGCACAGATGGAACAGGAATTCCCGGAAGCATACGCTGAATTTATTCAGGTTTGCAAGACACTGGAAGACCACTATCACGATATGCAGGATATGGAATTCACAGTAGAAAACAAGAAGCTGTACATGCTGCAGTGCCGGAATGGTAAGAGAACCGCTCAGGCTGCTCTCCAGATCGCTTGCGACCTCGTAGATGAAGGCCACAAGTCCGAAGAAGAAGCTGTTCTGATGATCGATCCGAGAAACCTCGACACCCTGCTCCACCCGCAGTTCGATGCAAAGGCTCTGAAGGCTGCTACACCGATCGGCAAGGGTCTGGGTGCTTCTCCGGGTGCTGCTTGCGGTAAGGTTGTATTTACTGCTGATGATGCAGAAGCTTGGAACGCTAAGGGCGAAAAGGTTGTTCTGGTTCGTCTGGAAACTTCTCCGGAAGACATCACTGGTATGAAGGCTTCTCAGGGTATCCTGACTGTCCGTGGCGGTATGACTTCTCACGCTGCCGTTGTTGCTCGTGGTATGGGTACTTGCTGCGTATCCGGTTGCGGCGACATCAAGATGGACGAAGAAAACAAGAAGTTTGAACTGGCTGGCAAGACCTTCACAGAAGGCGACTACATCTCGATCGATGGTTCTACTGGTAACATCTATGACGGTATCATCCCGACTGTTGATGCTTCTATCACTGGTACATTCGGCAGAGTTATGAGCTGGGCAGACAAGTACAGAACCATGAAGGTTCGTACCAATGCAGATACTCCGGCTGATGCAAAGAAGGCTCGGGAACTGGGTGCTGAAGGTATCGGTCTGTGCCGTACCGAACACATGTTCTTCGAAGCTGACAGAATCGCAGCATTCCGTGAAATGATCTGCTCTGACACTGTTGAAGAAAGAGAAGCTGCTCTGGCTAAGATCGAACCGATGCAGCAGGGCGACTTTGAAGCTCTGTACGAAGCTCTGGAAGGCAACCCGGTTACCATCCGGTTCCTGGATCCGCCGCTCCACGAATTCGTACCGACTGAAGAAGAAGATATCAAGAAGCTGGCTGATGCACAGGGCAAGACTGTTGATCAGATCAAGGCAATCATCGCTTCTCTGCACGAATTCAACCCGATGATGGGTCACCGTGGCTGCCGTCTGGCTGTTACTTATCCGGAAATCGCTAAGATGCAGACCAAGGCAATCATCAAGGCTGCTATCAACGTAAAGGCTAAGCACCCGGATTGGACTGTAAAGCCGGAAATCATGATCCCGCTGGTTGGCGATGTAAAGGAACTGAAGTTCGTAAAGAAGGTCGTTGTTGAAACCGCTGACGCTGAAATCGCTGCTGCTGGTTCTGACCTGACTTATGAAGTTGGTACGATGATCGAAATCCCGAGAGCTGCTCTGACTGCTGACGAAATCGCTAAGGAAGCTGATTTCTTCTGCTTCGGTACAAACGACCTGACTCAGATGACTTACGGCTTCTCTCGTGACGATGCTGGTAAGTTCCTCGGTGCTTACTATGATGCTAAGATCTTTGAAAGCGATCCGTTCGCTAAGCTGGATCAGACTGGCGTTGGCAAGCTGATGAAGATGGCAATCGAACTGGGCAAGCCGGTAAACAGCAAGCTCCACTGCGGTATCTGCGGCGAACACGGCGGTGACCCGACCTCCGTTGAATTCTGCCACGAAATCGGTCTGGACTATGTTTCCTGCTCTCCGTTCCGTGTTCCGATTGCAAGACTGGCTGCTGCTCAGGCTGCAATCAAGAACAAGTAAGATTAAACTGTTCGTGAAATTCTTTCTTTTTTGCAAAAAAGTACCCAATCGCATAAAAACCTTATAACCTCACCCCCGTTCGTATTTGAAAAAATACGCACAAAACGAATCCCGACACTCGTTGGGTTATCTTTCGATAGACCGTGAAACCGTATGGTGTCCAGCGGACAAGCTGGAATCATACGGTTTCTTTTTTCGTTTTCCACAGCGTTTTCCACTTTCCAACAGCAATCTGTCCAAAATAATTTCCACGATTTTGTGCAAAACAGAAAAACCCTTTGATTTCTGGTTGACAGCTTCGACAAGATGTGTTAGAATGAAGCCATACGGTGTTCGATGTACAGTCGCACCGTTTTTGGCACAACCCGAATGACCCGATTTTTGAAATACATTGCAGCGGCTCGGAAATTGCCTGCAATGAACATATCACAAAACATGGAAGAGAAAGGCCGCAGTTCGTTTACACGTTCTAACAGAGAGCATTTGCCATCGGCTGCAAGCAATGCAGAACTGGAATTGACGGCACACCGTCTCCGAGTCTGCCCAATCCGCAGCGGCTTGCTCCCGTTATCGAGCATCCGAAAGACGCAGCCGTGCTTCTCATACAAGAAAAGACGGCGTGACTTCGGCGGCGTTCAGAACGTCCCTCCTGTAACAAAATCAGCAGGAGCGAGGCGAAAGATTCGTCCTGCCATTTGCGTGAAGAAGGGTGGAACAGCGGCAGCTTATTTGCGATCGCCCCTTATCCTGTGGGAATCCCACGGATAAGGGGCATTTTTTTCACCCTGTTTTCCCCAATCGTTCGGATTGCCAACCACCCGCAAATCTTACACATCCATTCAAATTTTATCATAAAGGAGTTTTTCAATCATGAGTCAACTGCAACTGAAAGACGGCAGTTTCCGGGAATTTACACCGGGTCAGTCTGCCGCAGAAATCGTAAAGGAAATTGGCATGGGACTGTATAAGGCTGCTTGCTGCGTCAAGATCAATGGCGAAGTCTGTGACCTGCGTACCCCTGTTACCGAAGACTGCACCTTTGAAGTCTGCACCTTCGATGACCCAGACGGCAAGAAAACCTTCTGGCACACGGCTTCTCATGTCCTCGCTCAGGCTGTTAAGCGGCTGTATCCAAACGCAAAGCTTGCGATTGGCCCGGCAATCGACAGCGGTTTCTACTATGATTTCGATGTAGAAAAGCCGTTTACCGCAGAAGAACTGCGGAAAATCGAAGCCGAGATGAAGAAAATCGTCAAGGAAAATGCAGAACTGGAACAGTTCACACTCTCCCCAGACGAAGCCATTTCTTTCCTGAAAGAACAGGATGAACCGTACAAGGTAGAACTCTGTGAAGAACACGCTGGCAAGGGCGAACCGATTTCGTTCTATCGGCAGGGTGAATTTACTGACCTCTGTGCTGGCCCGCACCTGATGAAAACTGGTGTCATCAAGGCATTCAAGCTGCTCTCCTGCACCGGTGCTTACTGGAGAGGCTCGGAAAAGAATAAGATGCTCTCTCGTGTTTATGCCATTGCGTTCCCGAAAGCTTCCATGCTGGATGAACACCTGAAGCAGCTCGAAGAAGCAAAAATGCGGGATCACAACAAGCTGGGCAGAGAACTGGAATACTTCACAACCGTTGACGTGGTTGGTCAGGGTCTGCCGGTTCTGCTGCCGAAGGGTGCAAGAGTCGTACAGCTGTTGCAGCGTTGGGTCGAAGATGTGGAACAGTCCAAGGGCTGTCTGCTGACCAAAACACCGCTGATGGCAAAACGGGAATTTTACAAGATTTCCGGTCACTGGGATCACTATCTGGATGGCATGTTCATTCTGGGCGACCCATACGACGAAACGAAGGAATGTTTCGCTCTGCGTCCGATGACCTGCCCGTTCCAGTATCAGGTTTATTTGAATCGTGCTCGTTCCTATCGGGATTTGCCGATGCGGCTGGTTGAAACCTCCACCCTGTTCCGGAACGAAGACAGCGGCGAAATGCACGGCTTGATTCGTGTTCGGCAGTTCACCATCTCCGAAGGTCACTATATTCTCCGTCCGGATCAGCTGGAAGAAGAATTCAAGGGCTGTCTGGAACTGGCAAAGTATTTCCTCAGCACGGTTGGCTTGCTGGATGACTGCACTTTCCGGTTCTCTCAGTGGGATCCGGCAAACCCGAACAACAAGTACGAAGGTACAAAGGAACAGTGGGAAGAAGCACAGCGTGTTATGGGCAACATCCTCGACCATCTCGGTCTGGATTACACCATCGGTATTGACGAAGCTGCCTTCTATGGTCCGAAGCTGGATATTCAGTATAAGAATGTTTACGGCAAGGAAGACACACTTGTTACCATTCAGATTGATATGCTGCTGGCTCAACGGTTCGGTATGTATTACACCGATACAGACGGACAGAAGAAGCTGCCGTATATCATTCACAGAACCTCTTTGGGCTGCTACGAACGGACACTGGCATATATGATTGAACACTTTGCTGGTGCAATGCCGTTGTGGATTGCTCCGGAACAGGTTCGCTTGATTCCAATTGCAGACCGTCACCTCGATTATACCTATGAAGTTCTGCATCAGTTACAGGCTGCTGGTCTGCGGTGCGAAGTAGATAGCCGTGCGGAAAAGGTTGGCTATAAGATTCGTCAGGCAGTACTGGAAAAAGTGCCGTATATGATTACCATCGGCGACAACGAAGTGGAACAGAAAACGGTTGCGGTTCGTTCCAGAAAGAATGGCGATTTGGGCAGTATGCAGCTGGATGATTTGCTGGCAAGGCTGAAAGAAGAAGTCGATACCAAGGCAAAGTAAGCAGTTGCCTTGACAAAATCGTAATCAATCGAAAAAGCGTCTGGTGGGAGATTCTCACCGGACGCTTTTTGTTTTGAAAAGGGTGCAAAATACGAGCCGTAGGCAAACGAAAAGTTTTTCGGTGCAGCAGTTTTTCAAAAATGCTGCCGAGGTGT
>ENA-OPCA01000833-OPCA01000833.1-human-gut-metagenome-genome-assembly--contig:-NODE-833-length-27547-cov-5.072385_pt1 | contig 27547 bp, 19 predicted proteins | sample MGYA00241076_ERZ501468 | MGnify/ENA primary metagenome ERZ501468 (study PRJEB25962, sample SAMEA2042633) | human gut metagenome | biome: human gut; feature: human-associated habitat; material: faeces... | reverse complement strand
TCTAACATTGTAAATTGGCTCGCTAGCTCAACTGAATAGAGCATTTGACTACGGATCAAAAGGTTATAGGTTTGAATCCTATGCGAGTCACAAAAACGGAGATAGTTTGACTATCTCCGTTTTTTGTTTATATATACTACGCTGTTCATTATGCTGTTTCCTTCGCTTTTATGTTGTTTTGTCATTGAAAATAGCCGATAAGGCAGTTCTTTGTTTTGTAAGGAATATAATTGTATGTCAAAATGGCATTCTTTTGGTTTGGCATTCCTTTTGTGAATCTATTAGCGTAATGAATCAATAAAACAGATAAGAAAGGAGAATTAAATATATGAACTTTAACAACTTTACAATTAAATCGCAGGAAGCTGTCCAACAAGCAGTGCAGTTGGTTACACAAAATGGCCAACAAGCGATTGAGGCGGTTCATTTGCTGAAGGCTGTCATGATGACGGGCGAAAGCATTACGAACTTCCTCTTCCAGAAGCTGGGCGTAAATCAGCAGAATGTGATGAAGGTAGTAGATGCTCAGATTGCATCTTTGCCGAAGGTTTCGGGTGGAGAACCTTATTTATCGGGTGAGGCAAACGCCATATTGCAAAAAGCCATTGATTATTCATCGAAGATGGGCGACCAATATGTGTCGTTGGAACCGATTATCTTGGCTTTGTTTACGGAAAAGAGTACAGCTTCGCAGATATTAAAAGACGCAGGCGTTACGGAAAACGAATTACGTAAAGCAATAGAAGAGCTTCGTAAGGGGAATAAAGTAACAAGCCAGTCTGCCGAAGATACCTATGAAGCATTAAGTAAGTATGCCATCAATTTGAATGAGCGGGCTCGTAGCGGTAAACTGGATCCGGTCATTGGTCGAGACGAAGAAATCCGTCGGGTACTTCAGATATTAAGTCGTCGTACGAAGAATAACCCGATCCTGATTGGTGAACCGGGTGTTGGAAAGACGGCCATTGCAGAAGGTTTGGCGCATCGAATCATTCGTGGTGATGTTCCCGAGAATTTGAAGTCAAAGCAAATCTATTCGTTGGATATGGGTGCTTTGATTGCCGGTGCTAAATACAAAGGTGAGTTTGAGGAACGTCTGAAAGCCGTCGTAAACGAAGTGATGAAGTCGGAAGGAGAAATCATTCTGTTTATCGATGAGATTCATACGTTGGTTGGCGCAGGAAAGGGAGAAGGTGCCATGGATGCTGCCAATATCTTGAAACCTGCTTTGGCTCGTGGTGATTTGAGAGCGATTGGTGCTACAACGTTGGATGAATACCAGAAGTATTTCGAGAAAGATAAAGCCTTGGAACGTCGTTTCCAGATTGTCATGGTAGATGAACCGGATGAGTTGGATGCTATTTCTATCCTGCGTGGATTGAAGGAAAAGTATGAAAACCATCATAAGGTCCGTATCAAGGATGATGCTATCATTGCGGCTGTTCAGTTATCAACCCGATATATTTCGGATCGTTTCTTGCCGGATAAGGCAATCGACCTGATGGATGAAGCCGCAGCTCGTTTGCGTATGCAGATGAATTCGGTTCCGGAAGCGTTGGACGAAGTTTCCCGTCGAATTAAACAGTTGGAGATTGAACGGGAAGCTATCAAGCGGGAAGATGATAAACAGAAGTTGGAACAGTTGAATAAGGAGATCGCTGACCTGAAGGATGAGGAAACAAAACAGAAGGCTCAGTGGGAAAGTGAGAAATCGCTGATCAACAAGATCCAACAAGATAAGATCGATATCGAGAACCTGAAGTTCGAAGCTGATAAGGCGGAACGGGAAGGTGACTACGGTAAAGTAGCAGAGATCCGTTACGGTAAGATCAAGGAAAAGGAAGCCGATATCAAAGACGTACAGGAAAAGTTGCATAATATGCAAGGTGGCGCTGCGATGATCAAGGAAGAGGTGGACAGCGATGATATCGCCGAAGTCGTTTCTCGTTGGACCGGTATTCCAATTACCAAGATGTTGCAGAGCGAAAAGGATAAACTGTTGCACTTGGAAGAGGAATTGCACAAGCGTGTCATTGGTCAGGACGAAGCTATTCACGCTATTGCAGATGCAGTTCGCCGGAGCCGTGCCGGATTACAAGATCCGAAGCGGCCGATTGGTTCGTTCATCTTCTTGGGAACAACCGGAGTTGGTAAGACGGAGTTGGCAAAGGCCTTGGCGGATTATCTGTTCGACGATGAGAATATGATGACGCGTATTGATATGAGTGAATATCAAGAGAAATTCAGTGCCACTCGTTTGATCGGTGCGCCTCCGGGATATGTTGGATATGATGAAGGTGGTCAGTTGACGGAAGCTATCCGACGGAAACCGTATTCGGTCGTCTTGTTTGATGAAATCGAAAAGGCGCATCCGGATGTATTCAATATCTTGCTGCAAGTATTGGATGACGGTCGATTGACGGATAATAAGGGCCGTACGGTCAACTTCAAGAATACCATTATTATTATGACAAGTAATATGGGATCTTCTCTTATCCGTGAGAACTTCGAAAAGATGACGGATGCCAACCGGAATACGGTTGTCGATGAGACGAAGAAACAGGTTCTTGAGTTGCTGAAGAAGACAATCCGGCCGGAATTCTTGAATCGTATTGACGAAATCATCATGTTTACGCCGTTGAATGAAAAGGAAATTCGTGAGATCGTCGGCTTGCAGTTGAATGCGGTTAAGAAGATGGTTGAGAAGAATGGTATCGACTTGCAGTTTACGGATGCTGCTCTCGACTTTATCAGTCACGAAGGATACGATCCGCAGTTTGGTGCCCGTCCGGTGAAACGGGTTATCCAGCGGTACGTTTTGAACGAGTTGTCGAAGGAAATCCTGAGTGGGCGCGTTGATCGCTCTCGTCCGATTGTTATCGATCGCATCGGAGACGGATTGGTATTTAAGAATTAACATTGTTTTTTGAGGAAAAGACAGGGGGATTTGTCAAGCATGATAAAACAGGATTCATGCTGACAAATTCCCCCTTTTTTTTGATAGAATGAGCCTGTGTGAATCAGAAAAAGCACAATGTTTGTCAGAAACAGACGTTTTCTGACAAAAAATTGGAAAATCTTGTCATAAGAAGTCTTTGTTTGATAAAAATACGGCTTCTTTTGATAGGATAAGCCTGTATGAATCAAATAAAGCAATTATTTTGTCAGATCCAGTTGTTATGTGTAAAGAAATGGCAGGCAGGAACGTCTTTCTGGGTTTCTTTATATTGAAGTTGGGCGTTTATGGGGAGATTTTTAGTAACTTGGTCCATATTTTCGGGGGCAGGCAGTTTGATGAATGGAATAAAATGTTACATTTGTACATCGTTTAATCCTAAAAATTGAAAAATATGGCAGGTGACAAAGATTTTATTTACGATGAAGATGAATCTGTAAAATTCATTCAGAACTATTTACCTCAGGAACTGAAAGGAAAATTCAGCAATGACGACATCAATTATATCGTTGATTTGATCTATGAATTTTACGAAAGCAAAGGATGCATGAGCGAAGATATAGACGATGATACGGAAATAGAAATTGATGAAGACGAATTGACGGCCTTTGTAGTCAAGAATGCAAAACGGGATGGAGTCGGGAAGTTTACTCCCGAAGAAATCACCTTTATTGTACAAGGCGAGATGGCGTATTGCGAATCATTGGATATGTTTGAATAAATAACCGATAAAAAAGAAAAAGATGAAAAGTTTGAAAGTTTTGTCAGCATTGCTTCTTTCCTGCGCATTGGTCTTTTCAAGTTGTGGTACTTGGAATAACACCCAGAAAGGAGCAGCCATTGGTGTTGGTGGCGGAGCTGCTGTCGGAGCCGGTGTCGGTGCCCTGGCTGGTAATACAGCTTTGGGTACGGTGATTGGAGCCGCAGTTGGTGGAACTGCCGGAGCATTGATTGGCAAGAAGATGGATAAGCAGAAGAAAGAACTGGAAGCAACACTGCCGGAAGAAACAACCGTTGAAACAATCAACGACGGGGAAGCCTTGAAGGTTACGTTTGATTCGGGTATCTTGTTTGCAACCAATTCAAGTACTTTGAGCGATGCTTCGAAGAGCGCTTTGCGTAATCTGGCTACCAGTTTGAATCAGAATCCGGGTACGGATATCAAGATTGTAGGACATACGGACAATACAGGTAATGTGGATTATAACCAGACATTATCTGAGAAAAGAGCCAAGAGTGTGTTCGACTATCTGATGGTTGATCAAGGTGTCAGCAGCAAGCGTATGACTTACGAAGGAAAAGGTATTCACGAACCGGTGGCTGATAACTCAACCGTTGAAGGTCGTGCTTTGAACCGTCGTGTTGAAATTCTGATTTTGCCTAGTCAGCAAATGATTCAGGAAGCACAAAATGGTACATTGAAATAAACCTGAAAGAATAGGAGATCTCCGATCCGCCTCTGTTTTATTCCCGGTTTTCATGAATCAGGAGAGGGGCTGATCGGAGGTTTTTGTATAAAAAGAAAAGAAATCTCTTCTAAGCAAAACATTTGGAATTATACACTGGTTACTTTTATAAAGTCGGGTGACTTCTGAAGCAGATGCATCGGAAGTGTTCCGGCAAGAAAAATGGATGCATGTACAGTAAAGACGAATTAAGAAAGTTAAAGACGGAATTTTGGGAAAGTTTCGCTGCCTATTGTGAGGTTCAACCTTATTTGCGCCGGCGTCGGAAGATGTGGGTTTTATATAATACCAAAGTAAAAGGAGTTGAACTGAAGTTTGATGCAACGCGCAACGGAGCTCTCGTAATTCTGGAAGTAAATCATAAGCAGGAAGACCAGCGGTTGGAAATGTATGAGAAACTGACCTGGTATAAAGAGTATTTGGAGAAAGATTTTCCGGAAGGTCTGATTTGGGATATGTGTTTCGTACGGGAGACGGGGCAACAAGTGGCACGGATCTATGTGGAGAAAGGAGGCATTGATTTCCATAGACGGGAAGATTGGGGCGAGTTTTTCTCATTCATGGCGAGACAAATGTATTTATTGGAACGTAATTTCATGAAGATCGCGGAATACCTGCGAGAATAGGAGATAGGTCATGAAGTGGATAAATTCTGTTGTTTTAGCATGTGCGCTGATGAGTTGTCAGGCAGGAGATGAGCAAATGCAGGTTCTGTCGGAACCGGGAGTAAGCAAGGAACTGGCAACATTCCGTTCGGAAAAGTATCTGAACGTATCATACAGTTTGTCGTTCAATATCCCGGAAGAAAAGAATGAGCCAGTCACCGGCGTTGCGAATATATTATGGGATCAGGGAGAAAAGCTTCCGCTGATCATTGATTTTCGTGGGGATTCTTCCCAGATTATCTCTGTTATGTTGAACCGGGAACCGGTTGAATATAAGGTGGAAAACGAACATATCATTCTGCCTTCGTCGGGAGCCTGGTCGGGAAAGAACATGGTTTCGATTGCTTTCCGTTCGTCAGACCAGTCGTTGAACCGGAGAGATGAGTTCTTATATACTTTATTGGTGCCGGATCGTGCCCGGACATTATTCCCTTGTTTCGACCAGCCGGATATCAAAGCCCGGTATTCGTTGGAACTGATTATCCCGGAAACCTGGAAAGCCGTTGCAAACGGGAAGATAGCCGGAGTAGATTCCTTGTCTCATCCCGGCAGACATGTCGTTACATTTCAGGAGACCGAACCTTTGCCTACCTATTTGTTCTCTTTTGTGGCCGGAAAGCTGCAGCAGGAGACTTATTCACGAGAGAATCGTTCAATTTCCATTTATCATCGGGAGACCGATCCTGCCCGCAAAGGCCAATGTCCGGAAATTGCCCGTCAGGTCTTGGATGCCTTGGACTGGATGGAAGCTTATACGGGAGTTCCTTATCCGTTTGCCAAGTATGATTTGGTAATTCTTCCGGGATTCCAATACGGAGGCATGGAACATACGGGAGCTACTTTATATAATGACCAAAGCATGTTCCTGAATGAAGAACCTACGTTGGATGAACAGCTGCGGCGAAGTACTTTGATAGCCCACGAAACAGCCCACATGTGGTTTGGCGATTATGTGACGATGAAGTGGTTTAATGATGTATGGACAAAGGAAGTTTTTGCCAACTATTTCGCTATCCGGATTGTAGAACCGACTTACCCGACCATTAATCATCGCTTGAATTTTGTGCGTGGATACATTCCGGCTTCGTATGCAGAAGACCGGACAGATGGGGCTACACCGATCCAGCAAACTTTAGATAATCTGAGAAATGCCGGGTTGGTGTACAGTAATATCGTATATGATAAGTCGCCTGTCGTTATGGAGATGTTGATTCAACGGATGGGTGCGGAAGCTTTCCAGCGAGGATTGCATGATTATCTGACGACTTACGCGTATTCCAATGCGACTTGGGATCAGCTAATTGCTTCCTTGAGTCAATATACCGAAAGGGATTTGGAACAGTGGAGCCAGGTTTGGGTAAAAGAAGCAGGAATGCCTGTGCTAAAAGCTAGTGTCATCGGGAATCGCTTACGCGTGGAAGAGTCTGATCCTTGGGAACGCGGACTTGTATGGCCTCAGCAGTTGAAGTACCGGATCTGTGAAGGGAATAAATCAGAAGACGTCGTGTTGGAGATAGGAGATACATCGCGCGTCTTGACCGTCGAGCTGAATCAGAAGTATGATTCTCCTGCCATTTTGCCGAATATTGACGGTCGTGGTTATGGCTTTTTCGAGCTTAATCCGAAAGATGTACAAGGCGCTTTTGCTTGTCTGGATACAACTACTGATGACATGCTGAAAGGTTCGTTACTCATCACGTTGCACGAGAATTTACAGAATCGGACATTGAAGGCAGAACCTTTTTTACAGGCATTGATTGCCTATGCGAAGCAGGAAAAGAATGACTTGTTGTATTCGATGGCACTGGGATATATCAGTCCGGCTGTCCGTTTTCTGCCGGCAAGACCTGATGGTTTGGAACATGCATTATGGCAATTGGTAACCGGTGGAATTATACCCGGACGCCGGTTGCAAGCCTTCCGCCAGTATGTTTCATTGGCAGAATCAGAACAAGCTGCCGCTCAATTGTATCAGATCTGGGAAAAACGGGAACTGGAAGGCAAACCTCTGAGCGAGCGGGATGAAATTAATCTGTCTTATCAGCTGGCAATCCGTTTACCGGAAAAGGCGGATGAAATCGTGAACGAACAGTTAAAACGTATTTCGAATCCGGATCGACAGGCTGAATATCGGTTTATCTCTCCATCGGTTTCACCCCGAAAGGAAGTTCGCGACAGTGTATTCGAAGCATTGCTTGTAGCCGATAACAGACGGATTGAACCATGGGCCTCTACGGCGTTGTCGTTACTGAATCACCGGTTGAGAGAAGCTGAGTCTGTAGAATACATCCTTCCGGCTTTGGAAATACTGGAAGAAGTACAACGGACCGGTGATATCTTTTTCCCGACAGCCTGGTTACGAGCCTTGTTGGGTGGGCATTCGTCCGTTCAAGCCCGGGATGAAGTAGAAGCCTTTTATGCCGAATATCCGGATTTCCCGGAAATGTTATTGAATAAAATACGCCAGCAGGCAGACCATTTATACCGTTTGCATGCGGGTGAATAAAAGAATTGTATATGTTGAATCAAGATAAAATCAATCAGGCTCTCCAGAAACTGGGTATTACGTCGCTGAATGATATGCAGCAGTCCGTGTTGGAAGCCGGCACAAAAAAGGATCTGGTTTTGCTCAGTCCGACCGGATCGGGTAAGACGCTGGCCTTTTTGCTGCCATTACTTCCGGTATTAGTGCCGGAAGAGAAAACACAAGTGCTGGTAATTGCCCCTTCCCGGGAGCTGGCTTTACAGATAGAATCAGTCTTCCGTTCGTTGGGAACAGGATTCAAAGTAACTTGCTGTTATGGCGGACATCCTTTCCAGGTAGAGAAACGGAGCCTGGAACATCCGCCCGTATTATTGGTAGGAACACCGGGACGTATGCTGGATCATATAGAGAAAGGCAATCTGTCTTTACAGTCGGTCCATACAGTCATTCTGGATGAGTTCGACAAATCGTTGGAGTTGAAGTTTGTTCCGGAGATGAAAAAGATCATGGCACGTCTGCCGCAAGTAAGACGTAAGGTACTGACTTCGGCAACCGAGGCGATTGAAATACCGGAGTTTATTCATTTGCATCAACCGATACGGATTTCTTATCTGACTGCTACGAAGTCATTGAAAGGCCTGAAATTATATCAGGTACGGTCTCCGCAGAAAGACAAGCTGATGAGTTTGTATGGTCTGTTGGGTGAATTGAATGGAGAATCGGCATTGGTATTCTGCAATCATCGGGAGTCTGTTGAGCGGGTAGGACAATTTCTGGCCCAAAAGCAAGTTGATTGTGTATGCTTCCATGGAGGAATGGAACAGGCAGACCGCGAACAACGGTTGGCCCTTTTCCGCAATCGCACCGCCACCGTCTTGATATCAACGGATCTGGCGGCTCGAGGATTGGATATTCCGGAAGTGAAGCATGTGATCCATTATCATCTGCCACTGAACGAAGAAGCTTTTGTTCATCGTAACGGGCGAACGGCGCGTATGCATGCCGAAGGAACGGCTTATTTATTGTTGAACGAAGCCGAAGCTGTACCGGAATATGTTTCTCCAGAGCCGGATGAATTCTTCTTACCCGAAAAGGCGCGTCGGCCAAAAGCTTCAGAATGGACTACACTGACCATTCATCGGGGAAAACGGGATAAGTTAAGCAAGAAAGACATTGCCGGTTTCTTGTACCAGAAAGGACAGATTACCCGAGAAGACTTGGGCGTGATCGAAGTCTTTGAATCGTGTGCCTTGGTGGCTGTCAAAAAGAACTGTAAAAAGGAATTACTTTCCCGGATTCGGGAAGAGAAAATAAAGAATATCAAAGCTAAATTTTCATAAGATGATTCATCGGATATTGATTAAACAGGTAGAATTGAACCAACAAAAGGTTGACATTCTGATAGAACGGAACTTGATCAGCCGGATCGGTAAAGACCTGGTTGCAGAAGATGCTGAAGTGATTGATGCGACGGGCATGGCGGTTATTCCCGGATTGGTGAACGGACATACCCATGCTGCCATGACGCTGTTCAGAGGGTTTGCAGATGACATGAAGCTAATGCCCTGGCTGGAACAGAAAATATGGCCCAATGAGGCGAAGATGACACGCGAGGATGTATATTGGGGCGCCAAGTTGGCTTGTTTGGAAATGATCAAGTCCGGAACAACTACGTTTCTGGATATGTATCAGAAGTTCCGGGGAACAGCTGATGCTGTCGAAGAAATGGGAATCCGCGGATATTTGTCGGCCGTTTGTTTTGATCACTTTGATCCGAAGTTGGCTGAAAAGAGTAAGAAAGAATGCGAAAAGCTATATGATGTAGTGGATGAATATGGTCCGAGAGTCCAATATGCCGTCGGTCCTCATGCCATTTATACGGTTTCCGGAGAGTTATTGCAATGGATACATACGTTTGCCAATGAACATCAGGCTTTGATTCATTTACATTTGGCAGAGACGGAAGAAGAAGTAAACAATTCCATTCGGCAGTTTGGTTTTTCTCCGGTTCGTTACCTGTATAAGCTTGGAGTATTGTCACCGCGTCTGGTTATTGCACATGGTGTTTACGTTGATAAAGACGAAATCCGCATGCTGGCTGATTACGGAGTGAAGGTCATCCATAATCCGGCATCAAACATGAAACTGGCTTCGGGGATCAGCTTTAAGTTTGCCGAGATGAAACAGGCTGGTGTAAAAGTAGGAATCGGTACGGACGGTTGTTCATCCAGCAATAATCTGGATATGATCGAGGCCATGAAATTGGCTGCGTTGCTGGGAAAAGCCTGGCGGAAAGATCCGGAAGTATTGACTGCCCCGGAAATGCTGGAAGCCGCCACTTGTACGGGTGCGGATATTTTAGGTCTGAAAGCCGGACGGATAGAAGAGGGATATCTGGCTGATCTCTGTTTGATAGATTTGCAGAGTCCGGCATTTACCCCGAATTTCAACTTTGTTTCCAATTTGGTGTATGCAGCCAATGGAAGTTGTGTTGATACCGTTATCTGTAATGGTAAAGTAGTGATGCGTCATAAACAAGTACCGGGCGAAGCGGAAATATTGGAACAGGCCGCTCGGTGCGCCTATAATTTAGTTAAACGATAAGGAGATATAGATATGAAAGAGACAAAAGACTTATATGCCGAAACAGCGGCATTCTTAGCAGCTTGTATATCCGGCAAACCGGAAACAGCCGTTATTTTAGGAAGTGGATTAGGTTCGTTGGCTGATGCTATCGAAGATCCTACCATCATTCCCTACCAGCAGATCCCGCATTTTATGCGTTCAACGGCTTCGGGACATAAAGGGAATTTTATCTGTGGTAAGTTAGGTGGTAAATCTATTTTAGCCATGCAGGGCCGTTTCCATTATTATGAAGGCTATACGATGGAACAAGTAACGTTCCCGATCCGTGTGATGAAGCTCTTAGGAATTAAGAATCTCTTCGTTTCGAATGCTGCCGGTGGAATCAATACGACTTTCAAGGTGGGTGACCTGATGATTATTCGTGATCACATCAATATGATGCCCAATCCATTGATTGGTCCGAACAAAGAGGAATTTGGTCCGCGTTTCCCGGATATGACACGGGCATACGACCGGGAGTTTATCCGTCTGATGGAAGAGATTGCCGCAGAGAAACAGATTGCATTAAAGAAAGGTGTTTATGTTGGTCTGACAGGTCCGTCGTATGAAACGCCTGCCGAATATGCGTTCTATGGAAAAGCGGGTGGCGATGCGATCGGAATGAGTACGGTGCCTGAAGTAATCGTAGCCCGTCATTGTGGTATTCGGGTGTTTGGTATGTCGGTCATAACCAATGAAGGTTATCATTTTGCCGATGATTTTGTGAACGATGCCAATGATGTGATCGAAGCTGCCAATCGGGCTGCTGAACGAATGACAACTTTGTTCTCCGAACTAATTGCTAGGATCTGACCGTATTGAAGTAGCAATACATTTGTTTCCGGTAATCAATCGTGCAACAGCCCGGGCTGTGCTGTGAGAGAATATCTTTACATACATTTATTATAGAATAAAAGAGAGAACTACCATGAATCGATATTTGTTTTGTTTGCTTACTTTGTTAAGCTATCTGAGTCTGATAAGTTGTTCTTTTTCCGAATCAACCGAGGAAAAAATAACTTATAACCCGTATGTGGAGGCATTTACTTCCGGATTAGTGTCACGGTATGTGACACCGACATGTATTCTGCAGGAAGAAATTCCGGCAGAGATGCAAGCCGAGGGTAAATGGAAAGAACATGTGCAGCTGAATCCTAAGGCTGAAGGCACGTTTGTAGTGGAAGAAGGGCGGATTGTGAAATTCAAACCCGCCGGCTGTCTGGAACGGGATACACGCTATACGCTGACTGTCGATCTTGCAGCGTGGAAATCGATACCGGAAAAGAAGTATCAGCGTTTCTCCGCTTCGTTTCATACCAAGGCTTTGGAGGTAAAGGCTTATCTTTCTTCTTTAGAAATGAATCCCTCAAATCCTGGGAATTATAATCTGAATTACCTCGTTTTGACTTCTGATCGGGAGTTGCCTGCTACCGTAGAACAATTAGTTGGTCCTTCATCCGGTCTGAAAGGTGTCTGGCAGCATGGAGCAGACGGAAAGAAGCATGTGTTGACGCTTGAGAACATTGTGCCGGGAAGTGAAGAAGTCAGCCTTTCCGTATTGCCCAACAAGTGGAACGTAGCCGAAGAAACGTTAGTTAGTACGTCAGTCCCGGCTAAAGATGATTTCTCAGTGTTTGATGTTCAGTATGTCCGGACACCTGAACGTTATGTGGAAGTAACTTTTACACAGGCATTGAAGAAAGACCAGGTATTAGATGGTCTGGCTTATATCGAAGACAACGTTTCCAAACTAGTATCGGTAGAAGGAAATAAGTTGCGTTTATATCCGGATCAGAATCGGAACGGAGACTTAAAGGTTGTCTTAAAGAAAGAGATTCAAAGTACATCGGGTACTTTACTGGCGAAAGATGAGACAAGGGAAATCCGGGAAAATGATGGATGTCCGGATGTCCGGTTCATGGGTGATGGCGTGATCATTCCGCAGTCCGACAAGTTGCATGTTCCTTTCCAGGCAATAGCGCTGAAAGGTGTAGTTGTTAGAGTGGTGAAAATCGGAGAACAGAATATCGGACAATTTCTCCAGACGAATGAACTGGATGGCACGGCTGAACTGATGCGTTTGGGCCGGCTGATTACCCGTCAGGTCATCTTCTTCGACGAGCATAATTACGATCTGACGCGTTGGAACACATTTGCCCTTGATCTGAAGCAACTCATTGATCCGGAATCGGGAGCTATCTATCGGGTTATTTTATCGTTCGATGAAAGTCTTTCAGCGTATGATTGTCCTCAGTTGGAAACCAAGACGAAAGAACAGATTCTGGCTGAAAACGAGATGGCTTTTCGGGAAGAGTTAAATCAGTTTGATGCCGGTGGCTGGTATTATCAGGAAAGTCTGAATACAGATTGGAGTACTTATAAGTATGCCGAGCGGAATGATCCGTGTTCTCCTTCCTATTATTTCAATCGTTCTGCCGGAAAGAATATATTGGTCTCTAACATCGGACTGATGGCGATGGCTGGAACTGACGGAAAGATGGTTGTGTTGGCACATCATCTGCAAACAACGGAACCGATGAGCGGTGTGCAGATCGGAGCCTATAACTATCAGAAAGAATTATTGGCTGAAGGGACTACTGATAATGACGGACGTGTGGTCTTTGATTGCCGAAAAGCCGGCGGACGTCCTTACTATCTGTTGGCTTCAGAAGGTAAACAGCGCTCCTATCTAAGAGTGAATGAAGGATCTAATCTCTCTTTGAGCTCATTTGATGTGGATGGAGAAGTCGTACAGAAAGGAATCAAAGGATTCATTTATGGAGAAAGAGGTGTTTGGCGTCCGGGCGATACCATTCACGTCGGATTCATGTTGTTCGACCGTAGCAAGATGTTACCGCCACATCATCCGGTGAAACTGTCGTTATTCAATCCATTGGGACAAGTTTATCAGCAGAAGGTCAGTACACAAGGCAGTGATGGATTGTATGTTTTCCATATTCCGACCGAAGCATCGGTTCCAACAGGAGCCTGGAATGTAAAAGTTGAGGTTGGAGGCGTGTCATTTGATAAGCGTCTTCGTGTGGAAAGCATCAAACCGAATCGCCTGAAAATCCGTTTGGATGTTCCGGACTTATTGGTTCGGGAGCAGGAAGTTGCTATTCCATTGCATGTGGAATGGTTACAAGGAGCCAAAGCTCGTAACTTGAAATATGATGTGAAAGGAACATTCGTTTCTACCGGAACTTCATTCAAGAATTATCCGGATTATACATTTGACAACCCGACAGTATCATTTAATAGCGAAGAAAGCCAGCTGATTACCGGAACTACCAATGGCGAAGGTGATGCCTCTGTGAAGACGCGGCTGAATGTAGGTGCAACAGCGCCCGGCATGTTGTTGGGTAGCTTTACGACGAAAGTTTATGAAGAATCCGGCGATTTCAGTATCGATGCGGTTCGTTTGTTGTATTCTCCTTATCAGCGTTATGTCGGAATCCATTCTCCGCAGAAGAATCGGCAGCCGTTGAGTACGGATCAGGATCATACTTTCCAGTTTGTTTCTGTCGATTACCATGGTGCGCCCATCGCTGGTTCAGAGTTGGATATTTCGGTATATAAATTGGATTGGTATTGGTGGTGGAGTGCCGACCAGAGTACATTGGCTAATTTCACCTCGAGCAGTTATTATAAACCCGTAAAACAGGAGAAGCTGACTACCGATGAGGCAGGAAAAGCAGCCTTAGCCCTTTCGTTCGATGAGAAGAATTGGGGAACGTATCTCATCCTGGCAAAAGATAGGAAGAGCGGACATACCACAGGTGTTGTTAGCTATTTTGATTGGCCGAATATCAATCGGGAACGGGATTTTTCTGGTGCAGATGCCGCATCCATGTTGGAGTTTAAGTTAGATAAAGACAGTTATGTTCCAGGTGAGGATATTCGGATTACGATTCCTTCTTCTGCTGGTAGCCGTGCTGTTGTCAGTGTGCAAACGGGTTCAACCGTATTGCTGGTAAAAGAATTTAAGTGTGAAGCGAATCAGACGACTTTTACCATTCAGGCAACTGAAGAGATGCAGCCGAATGCTTATTTGTTTGTTTCATTGTTACAACCACATGGAGCAACGGCGAATGATATGCCTATCCGGATGTTTGGTGTCGTTCCGTTTACCGTAATTTCAGAAGAGAGTCATTTGCATCCTCAACTGGCAACGGCTAAAGAGTGGAAACCGGAGAGTACGTGTCAGGTGACAGTCTCCGAACAGAATGGCCGGGCGATGTCATATACACTGGCGGTCGTGGATGAAGGTTTATTGGATCTGACCCGTTTCCAGACGCCCGATCCTTGGAAGACTTTCTATGCACGCGAGGCTTTGGGTGTGGATACTTGGGATTTGTATAATTATATCCTGGGCGCTTATGGCGGACGGATCGAACAATTGTTCAGTATTGGTGGTGATGATGCCTTGAACAAGGGACCTAAAGCTGTCGTGAATCGTTTTGCTCCGGTTGTTAAGTTTATAGGACCATTCCAGTTGAAGAAGGGCGAACGGAAAACGCATCAGATTGATATTCCTAATTACAACGGTCGTGTTCGGGTGATGGCAGTTGCTACGGATGGCGAATCATTTGGTCATACAGAACAAAGTGTCATGGTTCGTAAGCCGGTGATGTTATTAGGTACGTTACCACGGGTGGTGGGAACGAATGAAGAAATCGTTATTCCGGCTACGGTCTTTGCTACGGAAGATAACGTCGGAGATGTAGCGGTGTCATTGCAATGTTCAGCTGGTGTCGAGATGGTGGGTGAGACAACGCAAACCCTTCATTTCACGAAGAAAGAAGATAAGACGGTTTCTTTCCGGATTAAAGTGAAGAATCCGGTGGACAAAATCCGGATTACCATGAAGGCGGAAGGGAAAGGTGAAGTATCGACCTATGCCGCTGACTTGGCTGTGCGGACGGTTACTACGGTACAAAGAAAAGGATGGGATGCCGTTATTAAACCGGGTGAAACCTGGAAACAGCCGGTTCAGCTAAGCGGAATGAATGGAAGCAACCGCCTGTTGTTGGATGTCTCGTCTATCCAGCCTCTCAATTTATCTGCCCGGTTAAGCGAGTTGACAGACTATCCGCATGCTTGTCTGGAACAATTGGTTTCGAAAGGTTTCCCGCAGTTGTATCTGTCGGATATATCGGAACAGACAGCCGATCAGGTATTGGAAGCCGAACAACAGGTGAAACAAATCATCAGCCGCTTGCGTTCGTATCAGTTGCCGACGGGTTCCTTTGCTTATTGGCCCGGGCAAAGCAACTCGAATGCGTGGGGAAGTATTTATGCCCTGCATTTCCTGTTGATGGCTGAAGGAAAAGGATATGCGGTTCCGGCTACCTTGAAGTTGCAGGCTTTGGCCGATTTGCAGAAGATGGCATCCGGATGGAAACCGGTCGCAACGGGTTATCAGCAGGAAGCCGAGATGTTGACACAGGCTTATCGGCTGTATGTCTTGGCCTTGGCGAATAAAGCAGATATGGGAGCCATGAACCGTCTTCGTGCACAGCAGCCATTGCCTGTCGCCGCTCAGTGGATGTTGTCGGCTTCGTATGCTGTGGTCGGACGCTCAGATGTAGCCAAGACCTTGTTGGAGAAGACAACCGAGAATACGACCTCTTCGCTGGTGTATGATGAAACATTTGGTTCGGCCTTCCGGAATGAAGCCATACGCCTGGTTGCTCTTTGTCTGGTGAAGGAGCATGAAGAAGCGACGGCACTGGTTACTCGTCTGGCCAAGAAGCTTGCTTCGGATGATTGGTTGAGCACGCAGGAGACGGCTTTCGCTTGGGTGGCATTGGCTGGCTATTATCAGCAGTATCCTGCGAAGACCGGAAGTATGCAGTTCACGTATCAGTATGCGGAACAGCAGGAAACCGTCCGGACGGAAAAATCTGTCTGGTCAGACCGGTTATTGGATGGTGCGGATCCTTCTTCCTCTGATCTTGTGATCAAGAACGAAGGAGAAACGACCTTGTATGTCCAGGCAGAGTCGTTGGCCGAGATTCCGCAGCAGGATGTGAAAGAGTCGCAGCATAAACTGAAGTTGTCAGTAACCTATCAGACAACCGATGGCCGGCCTTTGGATATTGCTTCTTTGGAACAGGGAACGAATTTCACGGCACAGGTGCTGATCCAGAACCCGACGGCCTTGCCTTTGCGGAATCTGGTATTGACCGAAATCTTCCCGTCGGGTTGGGAGATTCTGAATACACGCTTTATGCCGACGGCCGTTTCTTCAGCCAACAGCAATGTCAGCTATCAGGATATTCGTGATGATCGGGTTTGCAGTTATGTCGATCATCTGGCTCCGGGCAGTCATGTGCTGGTTCGCGTGAATCTTTGTGCCGTTTATCCGGGTAAATTCTATCTGCCGCCAGTGAGCTGCGAGGCGATGTACGACCGGCAGATTGCAGCGAATACGGCAAGTGGCATGGTGGAAGTGAAATAAATAGATGGATGATAGTCGGAAAGGCTTGGGGAACGATCTTCTTCAAGCCTTTTCTCGTTTTTGGAAGAAATACCCGAACATAGGTATTGTCTTTTCTCTTGATTTCCGTAATTTTGCAGATCCAAAAAAGATTTGATCATTGAAAGCACGATTGCAGACATATCTCCGATGGATTCTCCCGGTTATTTTTATCTTGTATTTGGGAGAAATCGTCTCGTTTACACACGTTCATATTGTGAATGGTGTTACGATCGTGCATTCTCACCCTTCTCAAGACCAGGACGGACAGCATAAGCATTCTTTGCAGGAATTGCAGTTGTTTCATTCGCTTTCTACCATTGTCGTAGAAGACGGAGCCGTTGCTGTTCTCTCTCTGTTCGATTTCATTCCTTCATTCTTGCAGGAAATAGAAACGCGGGTTTCCGGCTTCTTGAGAAAGATTTGTTTTATTTCTTATCACCTGCGGGCTCCTCCGGTACTGATTTCATTCATTTAATTGAAAGGGCAGGATCGTTATCCGGGCCCTGATTCGTTATGGCTTCTTCTGTCGAAAGGAGAGGACATACTATATGTATAATCCTAAAAGAATTGAAATCACGCAAAGAATATTTTTAGTATGGTTCAGCCTGTGCTGTATCCTGTTTGCTGCCAGAGCTGAACACGAGGGAGTGAATTTGAATCCGTCTGATGCCAATATCTTCGGACACGTTGTAGATAAAAAATCAGGAGAGCATATCTCTTATGTGAATATTTTCCTGGAAGGAACAACGATCGGAACGGTTACCGATGCTACCGGTCATTACTCGTTGACCAATCTGCCGGAAGGAGAATTTCAGCTGGTGCTGAAATCGATCGGGTATCAGACGGTCAAGAAGAAGGTGGTTCTCAAGAAAGGGAAAACCTTGGAGGTGAATTTTGAGGCGGAGGAAGATGCTGTTTCCCTGGATGGCGTTGTCGTTTCGGCCAACCGTAATGAGACAACACGCCGGATGGCTCCGTCGTTGGTGAATGTCTTGGATTCGAAAGTGTTTGAATCGTCCAATGCGGTGTCGTTGGCCGAAGGACTGAATTTCCAGCCGGGCGTGCGGGTCGAGAATAACTGCCAGAACTGTGGTTTCCAGCAGGTGCGTATCAACGGACTGGACGGACCTTATACGCAGATATTGGTAGACAGCCGTCCTATCTTCAGCGCATTGACCGGCGTGTATGGATTGGAACAGATTCCGGCCAATATGATCGAACGGGTAGAAGTGATGCGCGGCGGTGGTTCGGCCTTGTTCGGCTCGTCGGCGATTGCGGGAACCATCAATATTATTACCAAAGAGCCTTTGCGCAATTCGGCCCAGGTGTCTCACTCGCTGACGATGGTCGGTGGGAGCAGTGCCGATAATAATACGACGGTAAATGCTTCGTTGGTGACCGACGACCAGAAAGCGGGTATTTATGTATTCGGGCAGAGCCGTATCCGCGATCCGTATGATCATGACGGCGACGGCTATTCGGAATTGGGAAAGATCCGTGCGAAGACCATTGGTTTCCGTTCGTATCTGAAGACAAGTAATTATTCGAAACTGACGTTGGAGTATCATGGCATCCATGAATTCCGCCGGGGCGGAAACGCGTTCAACAAGCCTCCTCACGAAGCGGATATTGCCGAGCAGACCGATCATGACATCAACGGTGGCGGATTGAAATATGATTTGTTCTCGAAAGATTATAAACATCGTTTCGGCGTCTATGCGTCGGCGCAGCATACCAAGCGCGAGAGTTATTATGGCGCCGGGAAAGACCCGAATGCTTACGGATCGACCACAGACATGACGGCTATCGTCGGCTCGCAATATAGCTATTCGTTCGACCGCTGTCTGTTCATGCCGGCCGAACTGACTACCGGATTGGAGTATAACTTCGACAATCTGCACGACTTGATGCTGGGTCATGATCGCGAGGTGAAGCAGACGACACACATCGAAAGTGTGTTCTTGCAGAATGAATGGAAGAACAAGCGGTGGAGCTTCCTGATCGGTGGCCGCCTGGACAAGCATAACCTGATTGACCACGTCATCTTCAGTCCGCGGGCCAATGTGCGTTATAACCCGACCGACAATATCAATATCCGCCTGGCTTACTCAAGCGGTTTCCGGGCTCCACAGGCATTCGACGAAGATTTGCATATCGAGGCTGTGGGCGGTACGGTTTCGAAGATTGAACTCTCTGATGATTTGAAGGAAGAGCGTTCCAACAGCCTGAGTGCGTCGGTCGATTTCTATCATCGTTTCGGTCCGGTGCAGGTGAACTTCCTGGTAGAAGGATTCTATACCGACTTGAAGGATGTGTTTGACCTGAAGAAGACGGGCCTCGACGAGCATGGCGATATCGTGATGGTGCGTTATAATGCTTCCGGCGCGCGGGTGATGGGATTGAACCTGGAAGGAAAGATGGCCTACTCGTGGATGCAGATTCAGGCGGGAGCCACCTTACAGCGGAGCCGCTATAAGGAAGCCATGCAGTGGAGCGACGATGTGACTCCGCAGAAAAGGATGTACCGCACACCGGATTTGTATGGTTACTTGACATCCACCTTTACGCCGGTGAAGCGTCTGTCGCTTGCCCTGACGGGAACGTATACGGGCAGCATGCTGGTGCAGCACAACCTGCGGGAAGGATACAATATTCCGGATAAGGATGTGACGACGCCCGATTTCTTCGACCTGAACCTGAAGGTGGGTTATGATATTCCGTTGTTTAAGACCGTAACCCTGCAGGTGAATGCTGGCGTGAAGAACATCTTCAATGCCTATCAGGATGATTTCGACCAGGGCGAGAACCGCGATGCGGGTTATATCTACGGTCCCGGCATGCCGCGAAGTTATTTCGTAGGCTGTAAGATTTCTTATTGATGGAAGGTATTACAGAAGTCTCCGCGGGAAGTGCGGATGTTTTCATAATATAAGTGGATACAAAAAGGGTGTTTCGTAATATGCGATTCACCCTTTTTTCTTGATCAGCGATAATAATGCAGTTAACTTTTTTGGGGGGCTGAGACATACGTTTATTGTAACATTTAGTCGATTGGCATCATCATTACAAAAAGATCAAGATGAAAGTAGTACACTCATAATGAGTTTCGCTTTCTTTAGAGAAGGAATGTATTGTTTGTTATAGGTGAAATATGAACTCTATGAATGATATAATATGTTTAGTATCTTCGAAAATCTATTTCTGTAGCCTATCATAAAATAAAGTAAAATCTTTATATTTGTAGGAAATATTAATAGACTGTATAAAACATGGAAGTTGTAGATCAAATATATAACTTACGGCATAATTTTATTGTTATTGGACTTACTGGTCGAACGGGAAGTGGCTGTACTACAGTTGCTGATATTCTTAAAACAGAAAACGTTCAAAAATTGAAGTCTAATTATAAAGAAATAAATTCGGGAATTATTGATAATAATGTTCGAAAAAATCGAATTGTTCATAACTTTATTTGTAAAAACTGGAAACCTTTTACAATAATAAGAGCAAGTGATGTTATATTTTATTATGCTTTCTTGAAGAACTTTGATATATTTGTGAAGTGTCTTGAAGGTACTGATATTATTCCTAAAGAACAGAGTAAAATTTGTCCTGAAACAATAAGTGATATATCTTTTAGAAAACTATTAGATCCTGTAAAGGACGATTATAACACTATTCGTAAAATAGTTGTTGAATGTGAGAATTTTTTAAATAATAAAAATTATGAAGATGTTTTTGAAAAAGAAGATGTTCTTGAAAAAATAGAACAGTACAGAAAGTTGATACTTCATGACATAGTGGAATTTCGAAAGAATTTGGATGAAATTTTAGCTAAAACTGTTAAAAAGGTTATAGCAAAAGAGTTGCAAAAATGGGGGAATAATATTCGTAAATATAATTCTATAACTGTAGAAAAAATGATTGATAAAAAATCCCCATCTTGTTTGGCTCATAAAATTAATCAATTTATTAAGATGTTTCGTGTTTCCGATAAGCTAAAAGATAAGCCAACCTTGATAGTTATAGATGCTTTACGTAATCCTTATGAGATTCTTTATTTTCGTGAACGTTATTCGGCATTTTATACTATATCTGTAAATACAGAAGAAAAAATTAGGCAACAAAAATTATTTGAGAAAGGGTATAGATTATCTGAAGTGCAAGCAATTGATGATGAAGAAAAAGGGAAACATGACTTTCAAGATTCATATCAACTTATAGATATAGATAAATGTATTGAATTATCAGATATTCATTTAACGCATAATGGAATTGAAATAAGTAAAAATCGTGACCTCATTAATCAGATTTTTACTTATGTCTCACTTATATTACATCCTGGCCTTGTTCCACCATCTCCAATTGAACGAATGATGCAAATTGCATTTACTGCAAAGCTTAATTCAGGTTGCTTATCCCGCCAAGTTGGTGCAGCTGTTACTAATGAATTCTATTCTGTACAAGCTATTGGTTGGAATACTGTGGCGGAAGGACAAACTCCATGTTCTTTACGGAATTTGTATGATCTTTATGAGCAAGAAGATGCTAATGCATATAGCACATATGAAAAAAATGATGAAAAATTCTCTAATTATATTTCGGTTTTGGTAAATGAATACAACTCTAATAATGCTCTTGATAAATTAAAAGGGGAAACATTGTCGTATTGTTTTAAAGATATATATACAACAATATATTCTGATAAGCAAAAGGGAAATCAAGTTCATACAAGAAGTTTACACGCTGAAGAAAATGCTTTTCTACAATTAGCCAAATATGGGACTCAAGGGATAAAGGGTGGAAAGCTATTTACTACAGCAAGCTGTTGTGAGTTGTGTGCAAAAAAAGCATATCAATTAGGAATAAAGGAAATTTATTATATTGATAGTTATCCAGGTATCTCAAAGTCTCATATATTAGAGTGTGGCGATTTACAACCTAAAATGATATTATTTACAGGTGCAATAGGGCGTGCTTATATTAATTTATACAACCCATTTTTACCTTTAAAAGATGAAATAGAGGCTTTGACAGGAGTTAATGTTAAAAAAGGTGATAAATCTAATTCAACTGAAATAAAACAAAAGAAATAATACAGATATATAATAATGGCAATTATAATAAAAACTCAGAGACCTCAGGAACTCATTGATTCTTTAAATAGAGCTATAAATAGGCGTTCTATTTTAACATGGGTTGTTGATGATATGGGGGATTATACGATCTCTCGTGAACAATGGCAATTCTTGGCATGGATGAGACCATATATTTTAGAAGACCGTATTATCTTTGGAATTATACAGTCAAGAAAATTTCCAATGACAAAAGAATTATATGGTGTATATCATGGCAGGTTCGTAGCTACGCTTCTAAGTCATTTTGATTTAGATATTATTGATATTAATGTGACACCGTTACTCACTGAATATGATGTAGTTGATAATAACTAGAAGGGGGCACTGAAACTCATTATTCCATTTGTTAAGTGCTATGAAATGTTTTGTGTAAATGGGAAATACGGGATTCATTGTGGATATTGAAAAGAAATGGACTATGCCAATTTCAAACTGTGACTTGATTGTGAATTAATTTATGGCTATTTTGAAAACAGAATCCAGATATAAGAAGAACTTACAGCTGAATCCTGTTTCCATTTACACAAAATTTTGGACAGTGTCAATTACGATCTCAAAATTTTGGACACTGTCGGTTCTTTCTCAATTCTGAAAGTGCATTTACAACCTCTTCAATTGGCAATTGTCTATTGAAATCAGCATTATGAATCATGTTATTTCTAAATTTTCTAATATTGTTTAATTTATGCTGTAAATCCTTATCTTCTATATACTTTATAAGTGTGGATGGCGCAACAAAAGTTTTATCATTGTGCGCTGTATATAGATGCTTTAGTTCATTCTCTATATCCACCCATTTAAGCATAAATTCTTTAAAATATTCAGAAGGAATATCATTTTTTCTAGCAATATCCGAAAATAATTCTTTTTTAATCTCACTGCATATTAATTCAATAGGATCATTTTCTGGATACAAATCGTTCTTAGAAAACATTCTTTCAGAGTTACCCCAAAAGTCATCATTATTCGGGAACCTAAATTTAGCTATAAGTCGGTTATTCAAATCAAGTTCGGATTTTTCATCATAGGTTTCACTAAATTCATCTTCACCTATCAGAAAGCCTTCTTGGAAATATGGTCGTAAAGCTTCAGGTGGTGCAATACTAATAAGACGAATATTAGTTAAATAATGCTCAGAATTAACCGATATTCTATTAGTATAATATGGTAACCCAAATACGAAAATATAACCATAAGCACTATCATTATTTAGTGATGCAAAAGAACAAGCGACTTTTAGCGATTGTGTAACATCTATTAAAGGGGTTTCAGTTACTTCATAATGTTGAAGAATACTCCATTGGATAAGTTTTTTTCGTTTTAAAGTTTTGGTAGTAACCTTTTTATTAGCAATACTTTCTACTAATAGCTTGCTAGCTGAATGCAATTTATTCCACCTGAATCTTAATTCTTCTGAGCTTAACGGTTCGCCTCTGTATATTGATGGATAAAAAGACGATTTGCCAGTTTTATTTCTATAATCGTTTTTTTGCCCTCTAAAAAATAGTATATAGTCTTTATTTGCATATGATAGTTTGGCAATTAGTCTCCTCAGTTCGCTATATGTTGAGACATCGTATGCGTCATCGCTGGCAACATTCTTTGCAGTTATACCATTATTGTAGAATTCACTTATTAAATGGGGCGTTATACTTCTCATATTTATTTCTGTTATAAACTATAATAATACTTCTTTATCTTCTTCGCCATCAGCTTACGTCTTTCAGCAAGAAACTCTTCATAATCTGTATGTTCCATTTGTAATATAGTTTCAGGAATACAGTTCTGCTGGAGATTCTTGAGCAGTGACGCTTTATCTGTTATGTTTCCATAAACAGCAATACCGGTTTCGCACTGTTCGAAGACTTTAGAGAAGTATATATTAGGAGAATCATCTCGTACAGCCTTATTAACCTGTGTGTCCAAATATGTGTAATTGGCTATCTGATTATACTTTGACTTTTCATTTACTCCGTTTTTAATCAAGTATTTTTTAGGGAAAATATGATGTACATCACCAATTACAGTTATAAGATCATTGACTTTGTATCCACATGTAAACAAGGCATCATCTGCATCATGTATTTGAGATGCCAAATAAAGATTGAAGTACGGACTATTTATCACAGATGTTTCAAGATATTGCACCAAAGCTATATCCCAAAAAGTATCAGAAAGATTCGCAGCTTCTACTTCACTAAAGTAGTTTAGGAACCCTCTTTCTTTGATACGTTTTATATCCATATCCATTACGGTTTCTGGAGATGTTATATATCTACTTGTCAATGTAGTCATTACATACCATTTAACCACATAATGCTTGATTTGTGTCTTGTCTATATTTGGATCTGCATTCAATAGTAAGTATAAAGTGTAGGCAAAGTCAAGGGTCATTTGAGAATTGATTAACTTGCTGGCAATGAATCCAGCTGACTTGATAGCTAGAACAAAATTAGAGAAAGTATATTCATTCATAAAATCAATTACCCCACTTGTAAGTTGTCCAAATGAATTCTCCGCTATCTCTTCTTTATATTCGCGTGTTTCAAAATCACGTCCACCAAGTAAACTTACAAGATCTTTCATCTTAGCTCTGCCGAATTTATACATGAATGCTATACGCAAAATATCATTATAATCCGGATCAAAGATTTCCTCACGATCATCCTTCAACCATTTCAGTTTTGAGGCAAAAATAGAATTCATAAATTCTTCATCTTTGATCATATCAGAATACCATTCTGGTTGAACAGATAAGTGAGAGAAGTAATCAATAACTTTTCGAAGCATATTGCCTCCATAAGTAACATTGGCAGCTATTTTAGACATAGCGAAGTCTGCTTGATTTAGTTTTGCTCCTTGACTATTAATACGAATGAATATTTCTGTAACTTCATCGATAGTCAATTCTTTATCAAGCATGATAACCCCGATTTGTCTGTTCTTTATATCCAATAGCTGCATCAGAATCTTATTTAAGGCACTACCTTTTATCTCTTGATTCTCTTCACAATAATCGTTGACAAATTGCCACATATCAAATGTCGGTTTAAATACCTCTGCTATATCCGCAATCCATCTTTTGTCCTTCAAAATAGCGTTGTCTTGTACCTTAAAGCGTTCTTCATCGTTTTCCGGATTTGCTAATGGGTTAAAGGCGATTTTAACACGTATCTTTTGAAATTCAGCGTTAATAATATCCATCCCCATAATCGCAGTCATAAGTGCAGTAACACGTTGTTGACCGTCAATCATAATTTTCTTTCCTTCAGCAAGTGTACCATCCTTGAGTCTGATATTTGGACTTTGAGAGATGATAAGATATCCTGTAGGATAACCAGTATATAAAGAATCTATCAGATCTCTTACTTGTTTAGGCTTCCATACAAAAGGACGTTGAATTTCAGGAATCGCAATTTCACCTGATTTGATAAAATTCAGTATTTGCTCTAAGGCAATATTTGATGCATTATATTTTTCAGCCATAATCTATTTTTTGCTAATTTCAGTTATATCAGATGTGTTACATTAATTTTCTTATACTTATTCCCCATACCAAGGGCAAAAGCCATTTATTAGTCCGCTTCTTCTCCACAAGTACAACCGTGATACGGTTTATGTCTTTTGTCACTTCCATTTTGTGATGAACTTATATTGCAAAAGTAATGAATAGAAATCAATATAACATCATTCAAACTATATGATCTTCCATTAAAATAGCGAATTACATCAATGTTCATGGTGGATAATAACATAAGCTCTCAAGAAAAAGAATTACCTTTGTCTTTATCAGTTATGATATTGTATTATGAAAATAGAAAGATTAACAACATTGGCGTTTTCCATGTATTCCAATAAAGGTGCTTATGCCCTTTTACTGGGTTCTGGAATATCTCGTTCTGCACATATTCCAACAGGATGGGAAATTGAATCACGACTTATAGAACAATTAGCAGCTGTTAAAGGGGAGACTATAAAGGAGGATGCACATCAATGGTTTAATGAAAAATATAAGAAAGAGGCTTCCTATTCATCTTTATTGGAAGAGTTAGTACAGACTCCAACAGAGAGAGTGCAATTAATGAAAAAGTTTTTTGAACCTACTGATGATGAAAAGGATTTAGGATGGAAGCAGCCGACAAAAGCACATAAAGCTATTGCTAAATTAGCCAAAGCTGGTTATGTACGTGTTATCTTAACTACAAATTTTGACAGATTGTTGGAACAGGCATTTGAATCTGAAGGAATAACTCCACAAGTTATTTCTCATGAGGCGGCTATTTCTCAGGCAACTCCACTTGTTCATTGTCAGATTCCTACTATTGTGAAGATCAATGGAGATTATATTGATTGCCAATTTAGGAATACAACGGAAGAGCTGGACGAATATCCACCAATAATGAAGCAGTATATGAAACGAATATTTGAGGATTATGGACTCATAACTTGCGGTTGGTCTGGCGAATGGGATAAAGGACTTATCAATATTATCTCGGAATCGACTTTGCCCAGATATAATTCATTTTTTGCAACTGTTGGTACTATAAAAGGAAACATACAAGATTTATCTCGTTTAAGACACGGAGAACTGTTGCCTATATCTGGCGCGGACGAAATGTTTTCCGAACTCTGGGAGCAAGTTTCTGCATTAAATGAAAATCATGTCAATAAAAATATGGGGCATGATATAATGATCGCAAAATTTAAGAAGTATTTATCATCCAATCAGTATGACATAGAATATACAGATATGCTTGACGGATTAGGTAATAATGCTTATAATACTATAATTGAATACGCCCAATATAATTTTCAGCTGACACGGGATTCTTTCTCAAAATATTTGGAGATCCACAAGACTGCAATTGCCCCATTATTGGAAACTGCAATATTGGCAGTAAGATGGGGAAAGTGGTTGCACATAAAACCATTTGGTGATTTATTGGTGAAGTTGTGTATAAAACCATTTAAAAATGGTGAATGTTCTATTGAATATACACAATATATACATGCTCTTGCTCCAATGCTTTTATTCAATGTAATGGGGGTTGCTTGTGTGAAATACAACCGATTCAGAGAACTTGATAATATTTTAAGATTATCAGTTCCTGCTCCTAATTTTATGGACGTTGCACGACGATACCCTTTATTATATTTATTAGGTGGAACACATTGGAAGGATGATATATGGAATGAATTAATAGGGGGACGTTATTACTATCCTTATTCGATTTTTTTTCTTGAAGAGTTGCGACCTATTTTTAAAGATTATTTCATTGTTGATTCTGAGTATGAAAACACCTTCTATATTTGGGAACGTATGAAATCTTTAATTTATGGTTATAATAAATGCTGCATATTGGAAAACTTCCCTTTTGGTGGGTTTATTATGAGAGAATCTATGTACAAAGTTCGTGGCTATGAGGAAGAGCCATATATGATATTCTGGAAAAGTGCAGATTCACTTAAAAATGAATGGGCTCCAATAAAGCAAGGAATGTTTGGAGGTCGTTATGAAAATTATAAAGCAATAAGTGAAAAGGCAAATGCTTATTATGCAAAATATAGGTGATTTTAGCTACTATAGAGAAAAACAACTCCGGCTTCCCGGAAGCGGCTGATGTGACAGCCAGACTTCGGGGAAGCCGGAATCATTACAGGGCAGGGTTTACACGCCACCGCCTTCTGCGCCCTCGTCTTTATCGACGGTGAAGCGGGCGAACTTGGC
>ENA-OPCA01000828-OPCA01000828.1-human-gut-metagenome-genome-assembly--contig:-NODE-828-length-27648-cov-7.155547_pt1 | contig 27648 bp, 27 predicted proteins | sample MGYA00241076_ERZ501468 | MGnify/ENA primary metagenome ERZ501468 (study PRJEB25962, sample SAMEA2042633) | human gut metagenome | biome: human gut; feature: human-associated habitat; material: faeces... | reverse complement strand
CTTTGAATCAAATTTTCATATAGATATATTCCAGTATACCACACATAAATAAACGACCCCAGAAGATCTCTTAAAATCTCCTGGAGCCTTCTTCATTTCCTATTGAAAAATAAATCCTTCTATATTTTATATTTTAAAATAATCATTCAAACTCGACAAGTCCCAAAATATTCTTAAATATATTTGTTTAAGTTCTATATCTTTTTTGCCGTTATTTTATTTCTGTTACATATATTACTTGGGCTCACTGATTTTCTGTTGCCAATTTGTTGCCACTTCATTATAACTACTAAATCCATCAATGACAACTTTTATTTAAAAATCCTTTCATAAATGTTTCTTTTTATCAATCTACCATTTGTCGATTACAGCGTCGAATAGAATTAGGCAACATTATATCTATCTCTTCTTCTGAAAAAGTTTGTTCTTCCTCTGTTTTCAATGCTTTCTGTGCTGCTGTATAGCTCTTAGTATCTGTTCTAGGTGAATTACTGTATACCTCTGATGTTCTTTCTTGCAACTCATCTCGCTTATTTCGAATATCATTTGAATCCAACATCTCAAAATCTATTAATAACGACACATACTCTTCTCTTATTTTCCATAATAAATAAGAAGCCTTTTTATGTTCTTGTGCTATTCCGGAAAGATCAAAATTTTTAATATATGTATTTAATATTAACAATGCTAAGGAAACTATTGCTCCTAAAATACTAGCAATATTATCGTCAGAAAATATTGCTACCACAAAACCACTTGTTGTGATTGCAGACAATACAATTTGTGCCACTTTAATTCTATCTTCTAATTTCACTGTCCGATTTATAAACTTATCATGGCATGTCTGTGAATATGTAACTCTTCCATATGCCTCCCGAATTTGTGATTCCAATTTATATCCTTGACTATTCTGGGAATTTCGTTCCATAAATCTCTCTCCATTTCTGTTTAGCTGAATATGAACAATTACTGTTCTCATATGATATTGCAGAAACTGCATTATTATATGCCGTTTTTGCTTTTGTATGAAACTCTCCGTTTTTCCATACATAACGTTGACTTCCTGGTGCAAGCCAATAACTCTGATCTTCATCCAATTCTTTAAGATACTCGAAAAAATCTCTACTCATAAAATCATAATAAAGGTAGGATTTATCTTTATATTCCCAATCATTTATAAATTTATAAGCTAACGTATCTATAAGTATTCCACTCATCGATACATTACAATTTCCTTTCCACGCTCTCGCCATTCTACAAAGGCGCTTCAAGTTTTTGTTTGTTCTTTCTAATTTTGCCTTTTCATATTTATTGCTATATTTTTGAAGTAGCATTTCCAAAAACTCTACTTCACTTTCCAAATGGTTTCTATCTTTTTCATCTAACTCAGAATTAGCAATAAGACCTTTTTTCATACTTGAAATAACAGACTTAAACTCTTCTACAAGTTTTTGTAGTTTTGATATATCTTGCGTTTCCAGCTCAATTCCCAACACCAATTCATTTTCAATTTCCTCTTCATCAAGTAACTCAAGCGGTAACAATTGATTAATCTTATCATCATAATCAAATTTATACTCTAAACGCTTATAAAAACTTTCCAGTTCTTGTTCTACTATTCTTCTATATCCCTGCGCATCAATCTCGTTTGGAAAGAACTCAGCTAAATACCTGTCAGCCTTTAAATTTTCGTCTTCAAATATTTCCCGAATTTGTCCTTGGTAATTAAATTTAAATATGTCTTTTTCAGCTATTTTAGTCTCAACCTCAATTCCATTTTGGCAAAGATATTTTTCATAACCTTTTTTTAGTTTTGGTAATGATGTAATAGCACGTTCTTCAGTCAGTTCATGTAACAACAAAGATTTTCCTATAGAATTATCACCTATTACAACATTTATTCCTCTTGAAAGAGGAACATAATTCTTCTTTCCATGGATATTAATACAAAGCTCTTTTACATATCTTCCCTGTCCCCAAAAACTACCCGAATAATTAATCCTATGGTAATCTGTAATGGCCATTACCAATCCTTTAAACGTAGGCAAGGCTTTTAAATAAGTGAATCGAACATCGTCTTCATTCTCACTTGAGTTAGGATAGAAATTCCAATTATGACAATCAGATCCTGTTACAAACCTTAGTTTTTCCTTAACATTATTATCTAAAGAAAACTTCTTATTGAAAATCTCATTATCGCGTTGTCTAAACTCATAAGCATCAAAATATTCCATAAATAATAATTCGTTAAATGTTTCTCTCCCAAGAGACATCACATCGGATTTGTGAGGTTTTTGAGTGGACGTAGGTGTTTTCTTTTGATGTGCAATCATAACAAAGTCTAGTCCCACTTCTTTCAAGATTGCAAAGTAATCATCCCTCTCGTAAGCACCATCAATATACTTCTCTTTTCCGATTCCCTTTACAAACGACTCTTCTAACCGTTTTAGCCCTTCTTCATCTTTATCATCAAAAATCGTCACAATATGAATGACTTTTTTCCCATCAAACTTTACAGAGAATTCTACACCAGGTAAAACCTTAAGCAGTTCCTTTCCCTCGTATGACTTCAGTGTTTTGTATAAATCTAAGCTAAACCTATCATGATCAGTAATTGCACACATATCTATTTCATTCTGTCTTAGTTTAGCTATAAGAACAGGAATATTTTCTTCTGTATTAAACGCAACTTTCTTTCCATCCTTATGATTCGAAAAAAACGAATGAATATGTAAATCTATTTTGATTGGTTTATCCACTATTTTTTTCATGTATCACACCTCTTCTATAGCTTTTCTTGTTTGTTTGTTTTATTTAAGCTCATATTTTGAATATAAGAGTTCATCAAATTCATAACAGATAATTGATTGTTCATATATTGTTGCTGTTGAGTCAAATTATCTGTCAACCCTTTAGGTATGTATGGTTTTTGTATAGTCTCCCATGTTATTTTATATCCCAATGACTTAGCAATCACTTCAAGTAATTTATCTCCCTCACTCTTAATTTTCGCCAGTTCTGTTTCATTTGGATTTTCAACACACAGTCTGTCATAGTATATTTTCCATTGGTTCAAAACATTTTTATCATCACCAAATACTACTTCAATAACATTTAACGCTCTAACACTTTCCACAGACCACCCTAGCCCTCTACTAACCATAAGGGTCTTAAAAATCTCCAACTTTTCGGCACGTTTCTTGCTGTTATTCTGTAGAATCTGTCCTACTATCACTGCTATAATCGGAGAAACGATTATAGAAATTATGTTTATTACGTCCATTGCACATCCCCCATTTAATCCTTCTTTACTATTCGCCTCGCATACTCATAAATTCGTTTCAAAGCATTTTCATCAACATCATCAACTACATTGCCTGCGACTTTCGAGAACCCATTGTATGTACTAAATCCAAGCAAGTACACAGCTAGAGCCATTGCCAAGTTTTCATCATCTGTGTTCATCTCCTTAGCAATTTTACGAAGTTCGCTCATTACAGAATCATGTGGTACTTTGACATCTTCTCCACCTTCATTGACAACCTTCTCAATAACCTTTGGGAGAACCATGCACATCTTATAAAAGGCATCTTCCTGTCCTGTTACAAGAGCATAAAACTGATCTAAACTTACTCTACGAATCTTTTTATGCGAAACGCTCTTTCCATCAACAGTAGTGGACCACTTAATGTTCTGAGATTTCTTTGCGATCGCTTCAACTAAAAAGCATGCGCAATCGTCATCATCTAATAACTGGCTCTGCATCTTAATATATGTTTTGCCAGCTGCAGCAGAGTTCATGGTGTTATGCTTATTTTTCATTTCTACATAAACAGTATGAACAATATCCCCTTCTGGAAGCGTTATTCCTTCAGGCACTTGAAATATAACATCCCAACCACCTTCTGTTCCGTTATCAGGAACATGGCAATTATTTATATACTGAAAAATACGCTGATGAAAATATCCGATGTCATTATTGTTAGATTTGTCTCTTTGCCTAAAAATCTCATTTCCAACGATTTCATCCCATGATGTCTGATATACAGTTTTATCGAATATCATCTTAATCGGATCAACAATGTTCTTGTTAAAACGTACAATGTCAAACGACTCCAGCTTCTCCCCGTATTTATCAATCGTATCTTTTACATGATTAGTAAAATCTTTCTCTGAAATAAAAGATAATTCCCAACTCATTAGTCCTCTGCTCCTTCCAATGCTTCATATATCATATTTGCTACTTCATATCCAAGATTAACCGGAACTGCATTTCCTACCTGCTTATATTGTGACATAACCTTCCCACAGAACTCCCAACTATCTGGGAAAGATTGACACCTTGCGTTCTCTCTTACAGTGAAAGGCCTTGCCTCCAAGGGATGACACCTTTCAGTTTGCTTCTGTGATGGTGAAGTAAGTACCGTTAATGAAGGCTCGTCCATAGATAACCGCCTTAAAATTCCAGTTCTTCCACCTTCCATGTCCCAGCAACTCTTCATGTATGCTTTCGCCAATTCTGGGTCTATATCTCTCCAATATCCACCGGCAGGTACAAGTTCAAAAAGCTTACGCTTATTCTCTCCATATGGCACACCTACACTCTCTGGAACATTTTCTAAGATATCTCTTAGCACTGGTTTGTAGTCATGTGCCTCTGGGAATTCAAATGTTATTTTTTCTTTTAAATCCTTACGAATACCTATCGTGATAAGACGTTCTCTCTTTTGTGCTACTCCGTAGTCCCAAGCATTCAAAACCTGCTTTTGAATGTCATATCCTGCATTCTCAAAAATTTCAAGCATGGTCTGATAGGTCTTTCCATGGTCATGCGTCAACAGTCCTCTAACATTTTCAAACAAAAACATCTTTGGCTGTAATTTTTCCAAAAAAATCGCATAGTGATAAAACAATGTTCCTCTTGCATCTTCAAGTCCCAATCTTTTACCTGCATATGAAAATGCCTGACATGGTGCTCCACCGGACAGTAAATCTAATTCACCTTTCTTGATTCCAAAGTAATCTTCTAAATCCAATTTAGAGATATTAGCTATATCGTCACAAATAACTCTCCAATTGGGACGATTCTTCTTTAATGTATCGCAAGCATCTCTATCAAATTCAATCAATCCGATTGTATTAAAGCCAGCTTCTTCCACACCTAATGCTAACCCACCAGCACCTGCAAATAACTCTATTGTCGAAAACTTTTTTTCTTTAACTGAGTACACTATATTGTAAAATGTATTTTGCATATTCCTTCTAATGCGGCGAGGATCATCTGGTTTTTCTGTACTATCAGGGATTAACCATGTATTTCCCTTTAAAACAGCACCTTCTATTCTTCCTTCACCACACAAACGAGTAATTCTTCTTCTAGAAATGCTCCATTTTTCAGCCATTTCAGTAGTTGTTGCAAAACTCATATTTACCTCCAAATAATAAAAACATACGTTTATATTATATTCCCTTTGCGGTACATTTTCAACACTTTCTGAAATCATTTTTAAATCGGACAATTATTCTACAAACCGTTGATTTTATTGGTTTTGTTATACTCTTCTTTTCATCCTATTATGTAATTCAGGGTTATTTAATTCTTTAAGTATATCCTCTGTCTTAACATTCTTATTCTTCATCTCAAGATATTCTCCAAACTTGATTTCAAAATCAAAAAGTTCTTCCCATCCCGGATCACGTCATGCGACTGTCCCATCAGAATTGGATGCTGTCAGTCGACTTACTAACGCTCCAAAGCCTTTCACATCTTCGTTGTTGATGGCAATCCTCATATCATTCGTAAGATAAGGCTCACAGGCTCTGTAATAGCCAACCAGTTCTAGCCGCTTATCTTCAAGGTCTTTTTTGGGAATCAAGCCGAGTCGAATATTAATCTTTTCAAGCCACTCATTTGCTTTTGCTTTTGCAGATTCAATAATGCTTGCAGCTTCTTTCTTTGCTTCTTCCAACTTTTCTTCCGCCTGCTTAATAAGGCTCTGAAGACTACGAAGAGTTCTCCTAAGTTCTTTTTCCTGAGTTTCCAGTTTCTGTATCTCCTGCTCACGCATTTGAGCCTTATATTATGCGATCTCGCCCATCCGGAAGAATCTTGGTCATTCCTTCCACTGTAAAATCCCAATCAGGCGGCAACGACAACAATGTGAGCAACATTCCTCGTTCTGTTAAATTTAGTCTCTGATCCTTTGCCACATCCATACCTACAACGAAGAATTGTCCCGATGCTTCCGATTTAACTATCTTCATCCAAGCCACCATCCTCGCCCTCATCATCCAAGGCACCATAACAGTTTTCAAAATACCACTTTCTATTACACTTGCCTTGTATAATTATGGAGTGGGGATTCATCTTCAGAAGCTGTGCATTAAGTTCTGCAATAATCTGATATCCTTTTGCTCTGGAACACCCCCAATCTTTCATGATTTCGTTTACATCCACATACATTTTCTGAACCATGCGCCCACCTACTTCGCTTTCTCATAAGTTATGTGGGACATCTTTTCTCTAATCCGTAAGCCACTTCGAATTTTTTAGAATCTTTCCCTCTCACAATTCATTTGGTTCAGTAAGAGGAGCATTACTAGAATAAAAAGAAAATTCTTTCAAACAGCTTTTTCAAATCCCTCATAATACATTTGGGTCGAAAAAAGCTCTTTACTAAATCAAAGTAAAAAACCTTCCTCTTTCACCTTCTATTTGGAACGAGTCAGAACTGATTACTTAAATTTTCTCTATCTTTTTTTAAAAGATATGTGGCATATGATTTTCGAAAATCCGAAAATGTTTGTAGATAGTTATATATGTGAAAATTACTCGAATGAGTGATTGATGCCGGTCATGATATCCGGCTTAAGATTCTTAAAAAGAGTGAATGCAAAATAATTGCAACCATTTTGCAACCACAAAAAATGGGAACCCACTATTTAAGCGGATTCCCACAATTTATCGTCTATTCAAACTCGCAAAGTTTGGTTTGATTCTGGTTGTTTTAATATGGTTATCTATACTGTTTTGTATTGATAATATGTGTCTTTTCCACACATTATTTTTCGTTTCACATATTTTTAGTACCATTCCAGTACCATTGCATTTTTTCATTATTGTGTGCAGTTCTGGTGGTTTGCAGGTTGGTTTGCTATTCACAGAATAATATTCTGTCGGTTTGCTTGTCCACCTATGGAAATTATAATCTGCAACCGCTAATTCTGCAATAAGAAATTTTGTGGTACTAATGGATAGCATCATCCTTTTTCATATCATTCATCAATTTATCAAAATCACTTTCATATTATAGTTGGCAAAATAAACAGGATATTTTTGTTATGTAAACTAAAAAGGAAGTAGAGATTAAATCCCTACTTCCCAATCATACAGTTTTTCTTTATGATATTTCTGGATTTCTGTAACCATCTGATGTGATCACGCAGTTCTTCCCAGGAAACATCTTCCGGTGATTTGTGAAGAATATTTGTCAGATAATCCAGATAGGCACGAATGTAGGTACAATAGTTTCTTATTTTTTCTGAGAGAAAAAGTATCAAAAAGGTATCAAGACATAAAAAGACCTGAAATCATGTCTTTTTAACATGATTCCAAGCCTTGTAAAATATTTAGCATACTGTATTTTTCTATTCAGATACCATCTTAATTTGCACTATCTATGCTAACCGAAACAACAAAGTGCTTGACATTCACAAGTGTTTGCTGTTTACATGTCATTTTTTTGTTTTTTTAATTCTATACCCACCAGTACAACAGATAGCACAAACGCTGAAAAATCAGCAACAGGCCCCGCTAGCAATACTCCCATAATTCCGAAACGAAGCGGGAGCAGCAGGGTAAGCGGAATCAAGAAAAAGGTCTGCCTTGTTAATGCCAACAGAGCACCTCTTAACGATTTTCCTATTGCGGTAAAAAAGCTGGAAGAAAGCAACTGCACACCATTTACCAACACCATGAAAAGATAGGTACGCATGAACAAAACAGCAAATTCAAAATACAGCTTGTCCCCATCTCCGAATAGCGAAATGATAGATTGCGGGAAAAATTGAAATGCGATGAAAGCAATAGTGGAAACAACAAGGTTCCATTTTACCGCAAGCAGGTAAGCCTCCCGTACACGATGGTATTGCCCTGCCCCATAGTTGAAGCCGATAATCGGCTGTGTTCCCTGCGAGATTCCTACAACAATCGCAAGGATTATGGCATTTGTTTTCATAACGATTCCGCAACCAGCTAAGGGAATATCTGTTCCATATTTTGATAATGCGCCGTAATAAGTCAACGAATTGTACTGAATGATTTGAATCACGGTAACTGCAATCTGGTTTGAGCTGCTGCTGATTCCCATGCTGCAAATTTTCATGCTTTCTTTGATGTCCAATAAAAACGACTCTTTTTCAAAATGGATTGTTTGGAAACGCCATAGATAACGGAGTGCGAGTATGAAGGAAAAAATTTGCCCAATAACTGTTGCCCAAGCTGCGCCGGCAATTCCCCAATCGCAAACAAAAATAAAAATGGGGTCAAGAATGGTATTGATAATAGCTCCCACAACCATGCAGACCATTGAATACTTTGGTTTTCCATCTGCTCGAATCAAATTGCTCATACCATTCGTTACAATGAGAAACGGCATTCCAATCAATGTTATGCTGGCATACTGCTTTGCATATGGAAATACATCTGTCGTTGCCCCAAATGCCTTTAGGAGCAAAGACAGAAAAGTTTCTCCAACCAGCAAATAAATAATTCCGAAAATTCCCATCAGAACAATACCATTTCCCGCTGCTTTGGCGGCAGCTTTCGGCTCTTTGCGTCCAAGACAGAGGGAAACACTGGAAGCACTGCCAATTCCGACCAGTAGTGCAATGGCAAGGCAGATGGTAGAAAACGGGTAGGCAACATTGGTTGCTGCATTTCCCAAATAACCGACCCCTTGACCAATAAAAATCTGATCCACAATATTGTAGATTGAGCCGACAAGAGACGCCACAATACTGGGAACAGCAAAATCTTTCAACAGTTTTGAAATTTTTTCATATCCTAGGGGATTCTCAGTCATTAAATTCATCCCCCTTTCTTTCTATATGGAGTTCCGACGTGATATTTCTGCCCGCCTGTATTAAGAAATCCATAAAAAGGTTCTGCTCGGATTCGCTCATACCCTGCAATAAAAGAGCTTCTGTCTTTTCGCATACCGTCTGTACCTCATCAATTACAGACAGCGCACGTTCCGTAGGATACAGCTTACACGTCCGCTTATCCTTATCATTTGGGGAACGCATAATCATTCCCTGCTTTTCTAATGCCGCAACTGTCCGTACAATATTGCTCGGATGAACATAAAACATATCCATTAAAGAATCCTGTAAAATGCCGGGCGAACGACAGATTTTGATTAAGAACATATATTGACTGTTGTTGATTCCATAGGGGGCAAGTTGCTTGTCCAAATAGATTTTGTAAAATCGGTCTGTTACTGAAAGCCATTTTAATAGTTGCATAGATATATACCTCCAATCAGAACGTATTATACATCAATATGCGTGCGCACGCAACCACTTTTAACATTATATCTGCCGCTTTGTCCTCCTAAACACAAATCAATTTCTGCCTGCTTTGATGGAAACAGGCTGCAAAACTCACCACCGAAGAAATCAGCAGAAGACAAACTAAAAACCGATTGACAAGAACGCAAAAAACGCCCTTAGCCATGAGTTACTACCCACAGCTAAGGGCGTTTCTAATATGGATTTATCACAGTCACACAAACCACTTTAAAATCATTCCTCGACCTGCAAACCACTTATCCGTAAGAATAATCGCACTTGCGTAACCGTTATCAATTTGTTATCAAAAGACCTTTTGTAATGCCGCAAACCCGCATAAACGCTGGATTTGCTAAGTATTTTTGTTTATTCGAATTCAATAGTTCCCGGTGGCTTACTGGTCAAATCATAGAATACTCTATTGACTCCCTTTACCTCATTTATAATTCTGCTCATCACTGTCTGAAGCACCTCAAACGGTATCTCGGCTGCTTCGGCTGTCATGAAGTCCACGGTGCGGACTGCACGGACTGCAACGGCATAATCATATGTTCTCTCATCACCCATGACACCTACTGAACGCATGTTGGTGAGAGCTGCAAAGTACTGGTTTGGCATCCATGATGGTTCCTCGCCGTTGGCCTCTTTGTACTCTTTTGCTGCCTTTTCCACTTCGCTTCTGTAAATCCAGTCTGCATCCTGGACAATGCGTACCTTTTCGGCTGTGACTTCGCCGATGATACGGATTCCAAGGCCTGGGCCTGGGAATGGCTGACGGAATACGAGATAGTCAGGTAATCCAAGCTCCAGTCCGACCTTGCGTACCTCGTCCTTGAAGAGGTTTCTGAGTGGCTCCACGATATCCTTGAAATCGACATGCTCCGGGAGACCTCCTACGTTGTGGTGTGATTTGATGACTGCGGATTCTCCGCCGAGTCCACTCTCCACTACGTCCGGATAGATGGTTCCCTGCGCAAGGAAATCAACCTTTCCGATTTTCTTAGCTTCCTCCTCGAATACACGGATAAATTCCTCACCGATGATTTTACGCTTGCGCTCAGGCTCTGTGACGCCTGCAAGCTTGCTATAGTAGCGCTCCTGTGCGTTGACGCGAACAAAGTTGATGTCGAACGAACCGCCTTTGCCGAATACGCCCTCTACCTCATCGCCCTCGTTCTTACGGAGAAGTCCGTGGTCTACAAATACGCAGGTGAGCTGCTTGCCGATTGCCTTGGCAAGGAGTGCTGCGAGTACTGATGAGTCTACTCCACCCGAAAGTGCAAGGAGCACTTTGCCGTCACCGACCTGCTCTCTGATTTCGTCGATTGTGTTTTTGACGAATGAATCCATCTTCCATGTGCCTGCACATCCACATACGCCACGGACGAAATTGTAAATCATCTGTGTTCCGTTCTTGGTGTGAAGTACCTCCGGATGGAACTGTACTGCATATAATTTCTTCTCAACATTCTGTGTTGCGGCTATTGGACAGTCTGCAGTGTGCGCAACTACCTCAAAGCCCGGTGCAGCCTCTGCAATTCTGTCGAAATGACTCATCCAGCATACTGATTCTGATGGCAGATCCTTGAACATCACGCCGTTTGCAGAATATGTGATTTCTGTCTTTCCATACTCTCCAACCTCCGGTGTGATTACCTTTCCGCCTAATTTATGCATCATAAGCTGTGCACCGTAGCAGATACCTAGCACCGGTATTCCCAGCTCAAACAGCTCTTTCTGGTATGATGGTGAATCCTCTTCATAACAGCTGTTCGGACCTCCTGTAAGGATGATGCCCTTTGGATTCATTTCTTTGATTTTCTCAATGTCTATCCTGTATGAGTAAATCTCACAGTACACGTTGCACTCGCGGACACGGCGCGCAACAAGCTGATTGTACTGACCACCAAAGTCTATGACTATGACCTTTTCCTGATCCATGTTTTCCTCCTAAATATTTATTCGCCATGCTGCCATCTCATTGATTACATAAAAGCAACATGTATTCTTATGTCATTATAGATTACGGAGTGCTTATCTGCAAGCGATTTTGTTAAATTTCTGTTTTGATTTTGTGTGCAATTACGTTATAATGAATTATAAACACTTTTATAGGCTGGGAGGTTTCATCATGAGTTTTAAAATAATCACTATAAGCCGCGAGTTTGGCAGTGGCGGTCGCTTTATCGGCGAGCAGCTTGCTCAAAAATGCGGCATTGAGTTTTACGATAAAAAAATAATTGAGCATGTGTCAAAGGAGCTCGGTATCTCTGAGCAGATTGTCGCAAACCAGGGCGAATATGCACCTGCCGGAAGTATTTTTTCGTATGCATTTGTGGGGCGCGACATCACAGGAGTTTCTCTTTCCGACCAGATTTTCAATATCCAGCAGAAGCTCATCAAGGATATTGCGCAAAAAGAGCCATGCGTTATTGTGGGACGTTGCGCAGACTACATTCTTTCTGACAGGGATGATGTGCTGAATGTTTTTATAGAGGGAAATAAGCCTGAGAAGGCTGCAAGAATCAAAAAGCTCTACAATAAGAGCGATGACGAGGTCAAAAAGCTGCTAAAGGATGTCGATAAAAAGCGCTCTGTAAATTACCGCTACTTCACCGACAAGGAGTGGGGCAACAGGAAAAATTATGACCTTGTGCTAAACAGCTCTGTGCTTGGATACGATAAATGTATTGAGCTCATCGCATCCGCATATGCTTAATTCACTTAAGATCCAGCTTTCCTGCGGTTAAGAAACCGTTTTCTTATTTTATTACGAAAAACGCAAATAGAATTACAACCTGTGTGTAATATTAAAAATACTCCTGCATAAACTGTAACAACAGAATATGCAGGAGTATTTTTTGAAATCATATATTGAGACAAGGGCGGTGGAAATCGCCAACTACATAGTTGAAAACAATGCCACGGTGCGTCAGGCTGCAAAGCAGTTTGGCATCAGCAAATCCACTGTGCACAAGGATATCACGGATGCTGACAGGCTGCTTCGCATAGACCCGGAGCTTGCCGCAAAAGCGCGTCACATTCTCGATATCAACAAGTCCGAGCGCCATATCCGCGGCGGACTTGCCACCAGAGAGAAGTATCTGCATCTGCCTCATGTGCATGCCGGCTGAGTGCATGGAGGCTTCTATCCCGGCATTAGCAGGTGCGCAGCTTTTCGCGCAGCTGAGGCTTTTCACCAATTCAAGACCTATATCACATAATTCGGCAGCTCGTCATACAGCCGATTCCCTCCGGATTTTTTCATGTTCCGGATGTTTCCTGTGTCACATGACTTGTGAGCACACCGTACAGCCACTTGCCCTCATCACTTAGATCCTCATAGGTAAAGCCGCTTGTCTTATCGCAGGCAGGTGTTAGAAGCGCTGATTTTTCGTCCTTATTGGACAGATTCCAGCACACATAGCTGATACCGTAGCTGTCGAGCAGGCTGATCCAGCTGTTTGCGGAATCTATGTCCACCTGACCGTTTCCGTCGGCGCTGCATATGCCAAACTCTGATACAAATATCGGAAGTCCGGCATCTGCCGCCGATTTTAGCTTGTTTTGCAAGTCCTCCTTGTGAGTTGCAGCATAGAAATGCAGTGTATACATGATATTATCATAGCCTGTGACAGGGTCCTTGACTGCCTCATCCACATCCTGGCTCCAGTTAGGTGTGCCTATCAGTATGACTGCATCCTTGTCGTAGCTTCTGATTGACGGAATGACCTCGCTGGCATAAAACTTCACATCTCCCCAGGTTGCACCTTTGCACGGCTCATTGCAAATCTCGTAAATCACGTTGTTGTATGAGGCATACTGCTGTGCCATTTTGGCAAAAAATGTCTTTGCCACATCACTGTAGCGGTTTGGATTGCCCTCGTTTAGCACATGCCAGTCGATGATGACATACATGTCGTTGTTGAACGCGTACTTCACTCCGTTTTGCACAAGTGTCTCAAGCTGCTGCCTGTCACCATCTGTGCAGTAGCCACCGCTTTCGTAGGTGTACATGGCGAGCCTCACCACGTTTGCTCCAAAGCTTTTCAGCGTGGCAAAGCAATCATTGGTCACATACTGTGGATACCACGCAAGACCGTGTGTGCTGACTCCGCGAAGCTGCACCTCGTTGTTATTTTGATCAACGAGCTTGCTGCCCTCCACATGCAGCTTACCGTTTACTGACGGACAGGCAAGAACTGAGCTCTCCTGTCCATTTTCTGTGGTGAGATGCTCTGTGTCAGCCACATTCTGATTTTCCGTACTGTTTTCTGTACTGCTTTGCGTACTGTCCTCAGTATTATTTTCTGCAGAATTCACCGACTCAGTGGCTTTCTCATCTGTCTGCGATTCTGTATCTTTGTTGCCCTTGTTACCACATCCTGTAAAAATCCCAAGCACCAGCACTGCAGCCAATACCAATGCTATATATTTCTTCATATTGTTATACTGTCTGACTGATTACTGAATTGATGTAACCTTGTAGTCCTCAGCCTCTACAGTCTCCTTTAATTTCTCATCGGAAATGTCAGAGCTTAATGTCACTACTGCAGTTCCGCTCTCATGGCTTACTGCTGCCTCACTAACTGCATCAAGCGCCTCGAGTGCCTTCTTTACTCTTGCCTCGCAGTGGCCGCACATCATTCCTTCGATATTCATTGTCTTTGTCATTGATTTTTCCTCACTTTCATTTGGTTTATTTGTTTTGTTTTTTCTATCTGGTGTTGCTTTTCTGTCATGCTTAGGATCATACACCCTGCACAGATTCAGCCGCAGGGCATTGGTAACAACGCAGAAGCTCGACAGGCTCATCGCCGCCGCTCCAAACATCGGATTGAGCTTCCATCCTAATAAAGGATACCACAAACCGGCCGCAAGTGGAATACCTATTACATTATAGAAAAATGCCCAAAACAGATTTTCGTGTATATTTGTCAATGTAGCACGGCTTAACCGCACTGCTGCCGGTACATCTATCAGGCGGCTCTTCATCAGGACAACATCCGCTGCATCTATTGCCACATCACTTCCCGCGCCGATTGCAATTCCCATATCCGCACGTGTGAGCGCCGGTGCATCATTGATTCCATCACCAACCATGGCTACCCTGCCCTGTTTTTTCAGCTTCCTTATGACAGCCTCCTTACCATCCGGAAGCACACCTGCGATGACTTCGTCCACTCCCGCCTGCTTTCCAATGGCATTGGCAGTCTGCTCATTGTCACCGGTGAGCATAACAACTCTGATACCCATATTTTTAAGCTGTCTGACAGCTTCCGGACTGTCCTCCTTTATTGTATCTGCAACGGCTATGATACCGCAAAGCCTGTCATCCGCGGCAAAGAACAAAGGAGTTTTTCCTTCCTTTGAAAATTCGACAGCTTTCGCACGCATATCATCTGACACTTTTACAAATTTGCTGACAAAAGCAAGATTTCCTGCTTTTATCATTTTGCCTGCAAGTATTGCAGTCAGACCATTTCCTACAACAGCGCTAAAATCCGTCACCTCTGCGACAGCGATTTCATCCGTTTTAGCGCGATCCATAATGGCCTTTGCAAGCGGATGCTCGCTCTTGGCCTCGATTGATGCGGCTATTGCAAGAAGCTTTCCGGCATTATTGCCGGTTCCCTCAAAAAATGTCTCATCCGGCACGATATCCGTCACCTTCGGCTCACCGCTTGTGATGGTGCCTGTCTTATCAAGAGCCACAATCTGTGTGCGGCCCGTTGCCTCAAGGCTTGCCGCTGTCTTGAAGAGTATACCGCTCTTTGCGCCCTTGCCATTTCCTACCATTATCGCAACAGGAGTTGCCAGTCCAAGTGCACACGGACAGCTTATCACGAGCACCGAAATGCCTCTGGCAAGCGCAAAGCCCACGGTCTCACCGGCTATAAGCCATGCTATTATTGTAATGATTGCAATTGTAATAACCGCCGGCACAAATACTCCCGATACCCTGTCAGCGATTTTTGCAATAGGTGCCTTTGTCGCTGCGGCATCAGAAACCATCTGTATAATCTGTGAGAGTGTGGTGTCTTCGCCTACTCTGGTTGCGCGGCATTTTATAAAGCCTGACTGGTTCACTGTGGCAGCGCTTACTGCATCTTTCGGCTGCTTATCCACAGGGATGCTCTCTCCTGTGAGTGCCGATTCGTTGACAGCGGTTGTTCCATCTATTATTTCACCGTCCACAGGGATATTTTCCCCCGGTCTGACCACGAAAATATCACCCTTTTTCACTGCATCCACAGAAATTTCCTGCTCCACGCCATCCCTTACAACGGTTGCTGTCTTTGGGGCAAGCTGCATCAGGCTCTTTAAAGCGTCTGTTGTTTTGCCCTTTGAGTACGCTTCAAGCATTTTTCCGACAGTAATCAGTGCCAAAATCATGGCTGCGGATTCAAAATAAAACTCATGCATATATGACATGACCGCATCCATATCGCTATTCACCTGCGCAGCTGTCATGGCAAAAAGTGCATACACGCTGTATCCAAACGATGCCGCAGAGCCAAGCGCAACAAGCGTATCCATGTTGGGAGCGCCGTGAATCAAGCCCTTAAAGCCACTGATAAAAAACTTCTGGTTTATGACCATTACCGCCACTGTAAGCAGAAGCTGCAAAAGCCCCATAGCCACATGGTTTCCATTGAAAAACTCAGGCAACGGCCAGCCCCACATCATATGTCCCATGGAAAAATACATGAGAACAACTAAGAATATGAGTGATGCTATAAGCCTGTTGCGCAGCTTAGGTGTCTCCCTGTCTACAAGCGCATCCTGCGCTGCCTTTAGCTGCTCTAAGCTGTTATTTGCTCTGCCATTTGCTGTTTCTGTGCCTTTGGGACTCGCTCCATAGCCCGCCTGCTCTACTGCCTCCACAATCTGCGCATCTGTCGCGCTTCCCTCGACTCCCATCGAGTTGGTCAAAAGGCTGACAGAGCAGCTCGTCACACCATTAACCTTAGAGACAGCCTTTTCCACTCTGGCAGAGCATGCCGCACAGCTCATTCCTGTAACTGTATATTGCTTCATACTGTCTGTATTTCCTTCTTTCTACTATTCGAATCTAACTATTGAGAACCCTTTTTCTAAAGTCTCTCAATTCCTGTCACCTTGAAATCCAGTCTTTCGATGGCAAATGTGATTTCCTCATCGCTTAGCTCTCTGGTTGCCTCAACATGTGCCACGCCATGCTTTAAATCGACATCTGCCGATACTCCGCTCATCTTCTGCAGTGAGCGTGTGACTGAGTTCTTGCAGTTCATGCAGTGCATTCCGTCTATGTGCACATCTGCTCTCGTAACTATCTCGCCATCAAGCTGCACTATGGCTTCCTCGTCCTCCTTCATGGCTCCACCGCCACAGCAGGCGCCCTCGCCCTTTGAATGCTTGATTGTCTCCTTTAAGCCCACAATTACCAGTGCGGCAATTATTGCTATTATTAATATTGTGATTATTGTACTCATTTTTATACCTGCCTTCTTATAATGCTACTTCATAAGCTTCTGCAATGTATTCAAAAGCTCATCTATTGTCTCATCCTTGCCTGCTCTTATGTCATCTGCCACACACGTCTTTATATGATTTGCCAAAAGGACTTTATTGAAGCTGTTGAGTGCGGCATTTGCGGCCGCCACCTGTGTGATGATGTCAGGGCAGTAGCAATCCTCATCCAGCATACGCTTGATTCCACGGATCTGCCCCTCTATACGGCTAAGTCTGTTGATGAGATCCTTATATTCCTTCTCTGACCGCTCTTTTTTGCGGTTACAGCAACAGCATTTGGTTTCTTTTTCTGCCATGGGTGCCTCCCTTCTCGTTCCTACATAATATACGTTTTCTGTACTGAATAGTTACATTTGTTGTACATGTCTAACCATACCCCTTATGGGTATCTGTCTTCAAGGGCATTATATAACCCGGTAGGGTATATTGCAAGGGCAGATTTCCTTATTGAGAAATTTTCAACAGTATGGCAGAACGTTAATCACACGTCCATAAGGCGCACAGATCACACATGCACTACTCCGTTCGCTGCACTACGTCACTAAATAAAGCAGTAACTTCATAAACAAGTCACTGCTTTAAAATTCAGTCATAAATTATAGTAAATCTAATTATAATTATTTATCTATGCTGTTGTAGTTGCATATACATTTCCACTGGAAGCTCTAAATGTAACTTTTAATGTACATGTAACTCCTTCTATCAGATTTTTTGCTACATATTTAACGCACTTGAATATGCATGTCACCTCAGTGCAATCTGAACTTTTCGAATGCGTCATGCTTGTTGGTTTATAGCATGGATATGTGCTATTATTATATCCATAATGATTAATGCTTGCATAACGCTCTTTTCCGTCAGCCGAATATAATGTTGAATCTATATAAAAATAATTATTCCATTTTGAATCATAATAAAATCTTTGAATTTTATCATATGCGACTGTAGAGATACTATCTTCCATATTTTGAGCATAATTTGATCTAGAATATATACCTAAACGCTCATTTCTGTAGGCCTTTTTTACATACTTTATAAAGTCATTTATTCCCATACTTGTATAAAAATTTATTAGATCATTATACGACTTATTTTCAGCCTTTAATTGTTCCTGTGTAGGAAAAGAATAATGTGTACCTAACTCTTCATTAATTTTTTCCAATGTTTCACGATACCGATAAAGTTCATCCTCCGCAGCTTTTACTGTAATAGATGTATGTAAAATTGTACATAATAATAACGTAATTGCTATACTTAACGAAATAATTTTTTTACGCATGTTCTATCCTCCATCCTTTATTGTTTACTATAATCTATAACTTTTTCTATTTATTAGGCAAAATTCAATTTTCAATTTTCAAATTATCTTCTGCGCCTCCCTCATGCTCTACAATAACCTGGTCTGTAATATTCTCCTTACTTTCTCCATCAAGAATATAATACTCCCCACTATACGGCACTTTGTAGCTCACCTTAACGTCTCTGCTTATAGCTCCCAGTTTTTCAGCTTCTTTTGCCCCCGCCGACAAAATATATACCTCCTCATACCCGGTATATGAGTATATGCTTACCGTTTCATCTTTTTCCAAATAAACAGTCGGACCGCTATATTTTCTATACACTAGATCACATGCCGAACCATTATTAACATCAATTAATGCCTGAATATGTTCAATCATATCGGCTGCAAATGACCTCACCGGCGTGATACACATACACAAGACAACTACAGTCACAACTGCTATCGCGGCAAAATATGCTGGATATCGTTTTGAGCTGTGAGTGGTATGTAATTCCTCGATACATTCTTTTCTTACCTGCTCAATATCAGGCATTTTATGTTGCGCAACATGTTTTAAAATATCATTTTTCTTCATTCTGTATCAATCCTCCTTATCCAGATTTTTCCTAAGCTCCCTTAAGGTTCGATATAATCTGTTTTTTATGGTTGATTCCTTTACAGAAAAAAGGAGTGCTATTTCTGAAATATTTTTATCCATATAGTAATATAGATAAAATATTTTTTTAGTAAGTTCATCCTTCGCAGAAAGATATGTAAACACACTTTGTACTGTTTCTTTTGATATTGCTATATCGTCAAACGAAGTCTGTTGTACAGCTATATCATTTTCATCTGCTGACAAAATATTATAATCGTTCATTTCCTCAATGCCACGAAGCTTTTCTTTTAATTTATAATGACGAAAAATTTTTCTCTTTGCTATTTGCATTACAAGTGCATCCGGCTGCTTAAAATATGATATTCCATGTTTTCGTATTATTTTAACAACCTCTGTATAGGTTTCCTGAAATATATCTGCTACATCTTCAGTTTTTCCACATTTTACAATGATGTACGCTAAAACCTTCTGATTGGTTGAGGCATATAGCTCATTAAAAAAGTCATCCTGTGCCTTATTAATCAATCTGCATCCCTCCCTTCACTATATATGTGTCCCACACCATAGAAAAAGTTTCATGTTATACTATACTTTTATAATAAAAGCATGCAAGCTGTGTCCTGTCCCTCAGCTGCAGCTTTTCGAGTATGACACTGATATAGTTTCGTACGGTTCCCTCACTCAGATACAGCTCATCCGCTATTTCCCTGTTGTTTAGTCCTTCTGCAACCAGCTCTATGATTGAAAGCTCCTTGCCGCTTATATCATAGCTCTTCATTGCGTCAATGAACCGGGCCTGACCGGTGCCTGATGAAGCTTTACCATCAGCTCCGAACAGGTGTGGTATCCTGTCCATTATCTGTGTTCCAAACACTGTCTGTCCGTTGTTTACAGCTCTAAGTGCCGGGGCAATACTCTCAAAGGCCTGTTTTAGTATATAGCCCTTCGCACCCAGCGAGATTGCTTTTACTATGTATTCATCATCCGAAAATGTGGTCAGAAGAAGTATTTTGGCATCCGGATATTTTCCGAGTATTTTTTCTGCTGCTTCAAGACCTGTCATGCCCTGCATCCTTATATCCATGAGCATCACATCGGGCATATGCTCCTCGTACAGCTTTACCGCCTGCTGCCCGCTGTCTCCAACCGCAGACACCTCTATGTCATCCTGTGCGCTCAGTATTGTATTCAGCGAAAGTGATACGAGATTATCATCATCTATTATTACTATCTTCATGTCCTGTTCCTTTCTTATTCATGCCTTGATTTTTATGCATTTTGTATATCCTCACTTCTTCATGAGCGTCACAAATATCCTGAAACCATCGTCTGCCTTTATACGCATGATTCCTCCTATCGCTGCAACACGCTCCTTTATATTTTTTATGCCTATTCCATCTCCTGTTTCTCCCGAAAGTCTTCTTTCGTCAGCCGATGTGCCGTTGTCCATTATCTCAAGCTGGTAAAAGGCGGGATGCTCTCTGACTATTATCCTGATTTCATCGCCGTTACTGTGCTTAACTGCGTTGTTTACCGCTTCCTTTGCAATTGCAATAAAAGCATACTTGACATCTCTTGGCACATCATCCTCACAGTCGTATTCGAGTGAAAATGCAAATGCACTGTCTGTAGGCTTAAGCTTCGCAAGCGCCTGACGCAAATCGACCGATTCATCGTACAAATCATGAACGCTTTTTCTCATGCTGTCCATTGCCGTATCGAGTGTACTCTTCAGATCTGAGATAGGCGCTTTAAGCTTTTCATCGGTATTTATCACACCGATTGCCCCCACCTGCAAAATAGAGCGCGTAATCATGTGCCCCACGTTGTCGTGTATCTCTCTTGCGATACGGTTTCTCTCCTTTAGCGTGGCATTGTATATCTGCGCATTCTGTTTCTCGATAAGCTGGTGATTCATCTGCTCCATAAGCATATCATGCTCCATGGACGCATCTCTCATGCTGTGCAGCTTCATCTGATACCCCAAAAGCTGCTCTGTGAAATATGAGAGCATTATCGCAAAAGCCATGAGAAGTACAACCTCTAAGATATCATTCAAAATTATATCCTGCAGCTTTGTAAGCCATAAATAGCGGCCAAAACCGGGTGCTATATGTTTTAGCTTTAAAATACAGTCCACAAAAACAGCTATCCCCACTAAGGCTGCAGCCATCCTCGACACCGTGTATTTTCTCTTTCTGAATACCATCGCTGCATACGGCAGCATAAAAAATGATGGTGCAAAAAATACTCCGGACAGAATATAAACCGCCAGAATCAAATCAAAAGCCCGGTCTGCCGTTTTGCTCTCCTTAGCAGGACTCATCTGCGGCACACCCTGCATGTCTATAAATGTGCACACGATTATTCCTGTAAGTATGCACGCTATCATGACGTAATCGACCTGAAGGGATACCACCATAAGCATCACGCATGATAGAACTATTAAAAACTGACTACATATCTTATACATTAAAAGCCTCCATTTCCGTAAAATAAGCTTACAACAAATTCCATCAAACGTCACTATGACAAATGTCATTTTTTACACAACAATGCCTCATCCAAACATAAATACGAATGTGACATTTGACACTTACTTTCCGGCACGCCATATAGTAATCTGTTATTGAGCCAAACATCAGGCTTGCAACTGAAAATACAACATTATGGAGGCAATTCAATGGATACAACCAAAAATGCGATAGAAGTAACAAACCTTGTAAAACGCTACAAGGAGCTTGTGGCACTCGACCATTTCAATCTGACCGTTAAAACCGGCGAGATTTTCGGATTGCTCGGACCAAACGGCTCCGGAAAGACCACCACTATAAACTGCATACTTTCCCTGCTCACATACGATAAGGGAGATATAAAGGTATTCGGGCAGGAAATGTACTCAAACAGCTACGATATCAAACGCGAAATCGGCGTAGTCATGCAGAATGTGGCCGTGTACGACGAGCTGACTGTATATGAAAATATCGACTATTTCTGCGGTCTTTACGTAAGTGACAAAAAGCTCCGCGAAAAATATGTAAAGGAAGCAATGGATTTCGTGGACATAGCGGATTACAGCAAATTTCTGCCAAAGAAGCTCTCAGGCGGACTTTTGAGACGACTCAACATCGCGTGTGGCATAGCACACAAACCAAAGCTCATCTTCTTCGATGAACCGACCGTGGCTGTCGACCCTCAAAGCAGAAACAAGATTCTGGAGGGCATCAAAAAACTAAACCGTGATGGTGCGACAATCATCTACACCTCACACTACATGGAGGAGGTTGAACAGCTCTGCGACCGCATACTCATCATGGACAAGGGCAAGGCTCTCGCACTCGGCACAAAGGACGAGCTAAAGCGCATGATCAAAAATACAGAGACCATAAACGTAGAAATCGCAGACCTGTCAGAAGCACAGCTTGACGCATTAAAGCAGCTGCACAATGCATATCAGGTCAGCTTTGAAAACGGACAGCTTCGGATTTATTTCAGTGGCGGACGCCACAATATAATCCATGTGCTTGATTATCTAGAGCAGAATAATCTGTCCTTCGGTCAGGTGTACACGCAGCTTCCGACTCTTAACGACGTATTCTTAGAGATTACCGGAAAGGAGCTTAGGGATTGATGAATGGACTAAAATTATTTTTTCACAACGCAAAATACACCATGCTAAGCATGTTCCGCCTGAAAGTCACGCTGTTTTGGACACTTGCATTTCCACTGTTGCTCGCCACCTTTATGTATATGGCATTCGGAAATCTGTTTGAAAAGGATGAAATGTTCAAGACAATAAATGTGGCAGTGGTTGAATCTAAAAACGATGACACTCTGATGAGCGTGCTTGAGTCTCTCGATGTAAACCATACTGATTCCGTCAGTAAATCAGACGACAAGTCCGATAGCACAAATTCATTTTCAGACCTCATAAACATGAAGCTAATGGATAGCTCAGCAGCCAAAAAAGCACTAAATAACAAAAAAGTGACAGGCATTATTTACACAGAGGATGCTTCTTTAGTCGTGGAGGAAAACTCATACAATGCCACAATCCTTGAATCCATCCTGACACAGTACAAACAGCAAAAGGACGTATTTACAAACATAGCAAAGACTAATCCGGCTGCGCTTGAGACTGCAATTGCCGGGCTTTCTGAAACCGCATCAGAGTATAAAGAGATTTCACTTTCATCGGGAAATCAGGATGAATACACCAATTACTTTTACGCTGTTTTTGCGATGAGCTGCCTGTTCGCCTCATTTTCAGCCGTAAGCTCCACCTGCAGGCTGTTAGCTGATACAAGCCCTCTCGGCATGCGAAAAAGCCTTGTGCCGGCATGCAAAAACACCCTTATCTTTTCAGAGTATATCTCACTCTTAAGCATCCATTTTGCTGTTGAGCTCATAGCACTTGCCTACATGACTCTTCTTGGCGTGGATTTTGGAAATAAATATCCGGCAATCATCCTGACACTGTTTTTCGGCTGCATGATCGGACTTTCAATCGGAGTTATAATCGGTGCCATTCCTAAGCTCACAGAGGGCAGCAAAATCGGTATCTCTGTCGGAATCGGCATGGTGCTTTCCGTGCTTGCGGATTTATGTGCCAACGGTATAAAGGATATGGTCGAGCACAAGCTTCCTATTGCCAACCGCCTCAACCCAGCCTGTCTCATATCCGACTGCTTTTACTCGCTCAACGTATATGACAGCTACGACAGATTTTTCAGAAACATATCAATCATGGCAGTAGAATCAGTGATTCTTTTAATCATTGCCTTTGTACTGCTTCGGAGGGAAAAATATGCAAGTATTTAAATCATATTTCAAAATACTCAACAGACATATGAGCCAGATGATTATGTACCTGTCCATATTCATAGGTGTCATGGTCGTTCTCACTGCGACACGCACAAACAAAGCTGAAGATGATTATGAAGCCACCAAGCCCAAATTTGCGGTGTTTGACTATGACAAATCATCAGAAAGCAAAGCTCTGACAGCCTATCTTAAAAAGACATGCACACAAAAAAATATTAAAAATGACAAAAAGGAAACTATGCAGGATGAGTTGTTTGCCAGAAACGTAAACTGTGTTCTCATCATAAAAGAAGGCTTCAAGCTTGATGTTGTGACCATACCGGGTACGCAGGCAGCGACCACCTTTGAGTCTGCCATAAACAGCTTTACGAAAACGTACAATACTTACATTGCTTCCGGCTACTCTGAAGCTGATGCTCTAGCCGCAGTAAATACCTCGCTAAGCCAGAAGGCTTCTGTCTCACTGCTCAGTGGCAAAAATGTCACCTCGCACTCAGGGATATACTACTGCTTCAGTTATCTGGGATGGGTGCTCCTTGTCATGATGATTGCAGGTATAGCTCCTGTTCTTCAGGTTTTCTCCAAAAAAGAAATCAAGGAGAGAATATCCTGCTCATCCTATAAATTTGCAAACTACAACCGCGAGCTGCTTTTGGGTGTGATTTTAACCGGACTTGTGGTATGCGCTGTAATTTTTGTCTCAGCTACAATCATGTTTAAAGGCAGCACATTCTCGTTTTCAGGTTTCCTGTTCACACTCAACATGATCTGCTACATGCTCGTTTCACTGGCATTTGCCTTTTTCATAAGTAAAATCACCTCAAACAGTGAGATACTGAACATGTTTGCAAACACAGTGTCACTCGGCATGGCATTCCTGTGCGGTATATTTGTGCCGGAGGAATTTCTAAGTGATGGCATCATAAAAGCCGCTCACTTCCTGCCTGCCTACTGGTACAACCAGGCTGTAAAAAATATTGACTTTCATCCGGTCAGGGAGCTTGGCTTTATTTCAATATGCATGGGAATACAGCTGCTGTTTGCCGCCGCAATAATTGTCGTTGCCCTTCGCATCACAAAAGCGCCTGACGGCATCAAAAAACATGCAGTAGCTACAGCTGCTCATAAATAGCTCTGCCTCATATGAATATATACAACGAAAAAGCCGGTACATCATGCTTCCATGAATGTACCGGCTTTAAATACTTAGCAGTCCGTACGGGAATCGAACCCGTGTTTCCGCCGTGAGAGGGCGGCGTCTTAACCGCTTGACCAACGAACCGTGTATTATAATATCATGGTCAAACGAATAATGCAAGTATTTTTTTAATTTTTTTCAAAAAATGAAATGTCAAGCATTAATTGCAAATTTTTTTCAAAAATTTTTAGTGCGTATTTTACCACAAATATGCACTTTCACATGTACCATATTTGTTTTTGTCCCACGACTCCTAATCCGCCTGTAACAGCCGGATTTTTTTAATGATATTTAATTCTCCATGGTTAAATGATAAGTCTCATTTCTTCCTCATACAGCTCCTGTGATGACCTTCCGCCAAACATTGGCCTTGGATAATTATTAAGCCAGTCCTCTACCTTCTGTATGTCTTTTTTTGTCTTTCTGTCAAAGTTCGTTCCCTTTGGTATGTGCCTCCTTATCATCCTGTTCTGATTCTCGTTTGAGCCTCGCTCAGCACTGCAGTAAGGATGGCAGTAATAAACCTCTGTACGTTTCGTTCCTTTTTTATCTTTTTTCTCAATTCCCTCACAGTCGGCAAATTCAGTTCCATTGTCTACGGTTATTGTTTTAAATATATCAGAAAAAAGCCTGCCCCACTTGCGTTCAAGGCTGTTTATACACTTCACCACTGATGCAGCTGTGTGATCCTTTACCTTGAATATCTTCTCATACCTCGTTTTACGCTCAGTCAATACAACAAGTGCATTCTTTGACTTTCCCTGCTGGCCCATAACAGAGTCCATCTCCCAATGTCCGAATTCCTCACGTGTATCGATATCAACCGGTCTATGTTCAATGCTTGTTCCTGCAGCGGCTCTCTTTGCCTTTCTATGTATCTTATGGTAGCTTTTTCTTTTCCTCTTTATGGCCAGATTGTCTGCTGTCACTCTCATGAATATGCCTTCATATATATACTTGTACAAGGTCTGCTTTGTTATAGTCACGCTGAAATTAAGGTTTTTCCTTTTTATATCCAAAAGCGCAGCTTCCGGACTGTATCCATCATCTGCTATTTTCTTTTCAATATAATTGGCAAGTTCAATGTCTTTGCCTATCTTAAGGACAGGTCCTTTTGCCTTAAGATTTTCCTGGTACTTTTCTTCTGCTATGTCTGCACTGTACCTTTCTGTCTCTGTCCAGTCAGAATTCCTGTGCATGTATCTTCCACGCTTCAGCTCCCTGTATATCGTGCTGACATTCACCCTCAGCGTATCAGCCATATCCTTCGCCTTTTCCCCACTGAGATACATCTTCTCAATTTTACGGCGGTCGGTTATTGTCAGCTGTCTGAATATTCTTCCCATGGTTTTGGCGCCTCCTTTGCATTTTTGTGTTAGAAGTATACCTTAAACCTCATGGTATTCCTATATGCATACTACACAATATTATCTGTTTGGTATATTTCATAATTTACAAAAATAAAATATCATCATAATTCCACGGCATCCGGTAAATGTTACACTCTAATGGATGTATGCAAATTACACAGTCATGTTCCCATCATGCACTGTGATCACAAACATATAAAGAGTAATTATTGTATATTTTGCACAAAACGGAAAATATTCTTTTTACCTCAACTGTCTAGCATATATTAAGCATTGCAGATATCATAAGCGAAATGCTGTCCTCAGTCTCCGAAGCTTTTCCCTGGAACTTCTTAAAACACTTGCTATTGTGTCAAACTGTGATAAAATAAGAATGTCTTTGCAAGTGGATGGACTTGTAAAAGGTGCTGTTTACCAATCCTGAACAGCCACGGATTGAAAAAATAATATTTTAAATAATGCTTTTCAGGCATTAAAAAAGAGGGGCTTTTAATCCCCTCTTTTATCGTTTTTACCAGCACCATAGCAATTGTAAAATGCTTCTGTTAAAGCCCCTAATTGCTCCGGTGTTAGCTCTTCTTTAAGCTCGTCAGGTACCCAACTATAAGAGTTGTTGAAGCTGTCGGCACAAGTACCAATTTTACATGCTTCTTTGACCTTTTGAAGTTTATACATCTCTCCAAGCTCTTCTGTTGTGATATCTCCGTCTCTTACGGCTTTTCTGCCCTCTGCGGTCAATATTTCCATAGCCTTGTTTTTTGCTATGGTTCCAATGCCCTTTATTCTCATATTTACACCTCCAATTAATTCTTTTCTGACATGGTGCAAACATCTTTATAACTCTCCGGCTTACCACTAATTGCAGCATTGCCAGGATAAGCGTACATGCATGAGCTACACCAACCACCCAATTTACAATTTTTACTTGCTACAGCGCAAGTATTAAATTTGCTTGTTTTGTCCTGATATTTCATATTTCCCACCTCGTTTTTCTCCTCCTAAATTATTTTAAAATAATGGAAACAACACCATGATTTGGCCCCTGCTTCCAGCTCTCAACCTCTTCATTTAAATAATTCGGATGCACTTTTTCGTCTAAAAAATCGCCATACTCAAAGCTTGTATGCTCTTTGTGAACATTGTTATACACTAAAACAGGTGTACATTTTTCTGGACAATATACTTTCTCTAAAACGTTTTTAACTGTCATAATATTTCTTGTATGATAATTAGGAAGTTAATTATCACACGTTTCCTTTCTTTTAATATC
>ENA-OPCA01000827-OPCA01000827.1-human-gut-metagenome-genome-assembly--contig:-NODE-827-length-27649-cov-5.468145_pt1 | contig 27649 bp, 31 predicted proteins | sample MGYA00241076_ERZ501468 | MGnify/ENA primary metagenome ERZ501468 (study PRJEB25962, sample SAMEA2042633) | human gut metagenome | biome: human gut; feature: human-associated habitat; material: faeces... | reverse complement strand
CACATGCCTTTCACGCATGCATTCACGGGTTCGAATCCCGTACGAGTCACCATTTATAAATCACATCACTTCGGTGATGTTTTTTATTTATTTGCGATTTCTTCATCAAGTATATTCAAATATATATTTGTTAGTTTTGTGTTTCTTTGATCAATTATAGAAGAAATATAGGAGGTTAGGTTTTTTATTTGTTCGTCGTTATTCGCGTTAAAACTTTCACTGCAAAATATTTTCGTGCTTGATCCTTCATACTCTAACATCCAATATATATTTTTTTTAAAACTTCCTTGATTAACAGGCTCTTTTACAATTGGATGATAACTTGATGTGTTTAATTCTTGATAATAACGATCAAGATAAGAAACATTATTAAGTGTTTCTTCTTGGTAAAGTTTCATCTGAGTTTGTAATATATTTGTAGGAGCTTGGGTTGCAAGAAGTTCGTACATACTTGCTGAATAGAGTCGATTATAGATAAGATATTGTAAAGTTTTATTTGTCAAAATGATCACCCTGTTTATTATATGCAGATTAATGGGTTATATGAGGAGAAATATATGTCATATCAGATATTAAAGTTAATTGTTTATTTGTTTTCTATTTTATCTTCAATGTATGGGTTAAGTTGTTTTCATTATGAAAAATATATTCTTAAGGGGAAATTAAAACAATTTTATTGTTTATATCTTGTTGCTTCTGTATCTTTGGGTTATTTATTTGCATCTTTTATTTTAGATTTTGTAACAATACATTTTTAATTTAAGTTTTCATATATTAAAATATGAAAACTATTTTTTTTAAATTATTACTTATTCTATTTATTTTATTAGCGATTATTTTGTTGTATCAACCAACCAAAGAGAAAGATTCTTTATATAAAGGAAAAGAAAATGAAGATGTTTATGTAAGTGTACAAGTTGGAGATAATACACAAAAAATTCTTTTAGATGACTATTTATTAGGGGTCGTTGCTGGAGAAATGCCGGCAAGTTTTGAACTTGAAGCAATTAAAGCACAAGTTGTCGCAAGTCGAACTTTTGTTTATTCGCGTTTATTAAGTGTAGATAATACAACCAATACACAAGTTTATCTAGATGATGAAAAGATGAAGGTTTCATGGAGTGATCATTATGAAGAATATAAAGAGAAAGTTCAAAAAGCTATTGTAGAAACTAAGGGGGAAATCTTAACTTACCAAGGAAAGTGTATTTCAGCTCTTTTTTATTCAAGCAGTAATGGAAAAAGCGAAAATGTAGAAAACTATTTTAAAGGTTCAAGTCAACCGTATTTGGTTTCTGTAGATTCACATTGGGATCAAGAATATGATCCTCAGTTTATAAGAAAAGTAAAATATACTAAAGCACAGCTTAATTCACTTTTTGGAGGTTCGTTTCAATATCGTTTTTTAGAACACTATCCTAGTGGGAGAGTTAAATCTATTCTTATTAATCAAAAACAATATAGTGGTAGGGAAGTAAGAGAAAAACTACAATTGTCTTCAAGTGATTTTGAAATAGTTAAAGAAGGAAATTCTTATATTTTTGTGACTAAAGGATGTGGACATGGAGTTGGGTTGTCTCAATATGGTGCACAAGGAATGGCAAAGGAAGGATATAATTATCAAGCTATTTTAAAACACTATTATCAAGGAGTAGAGATTTCAAAGAATAAAGAATGATTTTATGGTTACACTTCTTAAGAGGTGAAAAGCATGAAAGGATTATTGAAGAGGAATAAAAAAACATTTATTTTTATGACTTCACTTTTATTATTTTTAATAGGTGCTGGTGTTATTCAGGAAATTGTTAAGAATTTAAAACCATTCGAAGATGTACCAGTAGTTTCGGTAGAAACAAAAGATGAAAATAAAAATCAAGGAAGTGAAATCTTAAAAAAACCAGTTAATGATGATGTTAAAGTAAGTAAGGGTTTTTATGATACGTCTTTAGATGATAAAAAATTAGAAGAAGCACTTGTTTATTTTGAAGGAGTCTATCGTCCTAATGATGGGATTGATTATACAAAGGATAATGAAAGCTTTGATGTTTATGCGAGTGCAAGTGGGACTGTTATTAGAAAAGAAAATGATTCTTTATTAGGATGGATTGTTACGATTGAACATCAAAAAGGTATTCAAACAATTTATCAATCTTTAGATGATATTAAAGTTGAAAAAGGAGATCAAGTGAAACAAGGAGATGTTATTGGAAAAGCAGGAAATAATGTTTATCAATCAACATTAAAAAAACATTTACATTTTATTGTTTCAATTGATGATAAAACTGTAAATCCTGATAAATATTTTAATCAAAAAATTGAAAAAATTAAGACGTCATCATGATAAATTTATATTTATAAAAAAATTAGTGTCTTTTGTTTTTTTGCCTTGTAATTCAATAAAATCGTGATACAATATTGAGGAAAAAACATACAAGGAGGAGAAATAATGGCATTATCAAAAGAAATTGGTATCGATTTAGGTACTGCAAATATATTAATTTATGTCAAAGGTGAAGGTATTGTAGTCAATGAACCTTCAGTAGTGTCAATAGATGAAGAAACTAAAAAGCCATTAGCTGTAGGACAAGAGGCAAAAGATATGTTAGGTAAAACTCCTGGTAGGGTTCAAGCAATTAGACCATTAAAAGATGGAGTTATTGCAGATTTTAGAATTACTGAAATCTTATTAACTCATTTTATTAATAAATTAAATTTAAAAGGAATTTTTGCTAGACCAACAATCTTGATTTGTTGTCCATCTAACATCACTTCAATTGAAAAATCAGCAATTAGAGATGTTGCTGAAAGATGTGGAGCTAAAAAGGTATTTATCGAAGAAGAACCAAAAGTAGCAGCAATTGGAGCTGGTCTTGAAATTAATAAACCAACAGGTAATATGGTTATTGATATCGGTGGAGGAACTACTGATATTGCAGTATTATCTTTAGGTGATATTGTAACAAGTTCATCTTTAAAAATTGCTGGTGACGTCATGGATGCGGACATTATTAAATTTGTTAAAGATAAATATAAATTATTAATTGGAGATCGTACTGCTGAACAAATTAAATTAGAAATTGGTTCTGCTGTAAAAGGATCATCTGATAAAACATTTGAAGTACGTGGTAGAGACTTAGTAACTGGATTACCACATACAATTACTATTACATCAAACGAAACTGAATTAGCACTTAGAGAAACTTGTGCAACAATTGTTAAAGAAACTAAACATGTTCTTGAACAAACACCACCAGAATTAGCTGCTGATATCGTATCACGTGGTATTTTCTTAACAGGTGGAGGAGCTTTATTAACTGGTTTAGATAGATTATTAGAATCTGAATTAAATGTTCCTGTATTCGTAGCAGATGATGCATTAAATTGTGTTGCTAATGGATGCGGTGTGATGTTAGAAAACTTACACTATATGAAATAGACTGTTCTTTTTGAACAGTTTTTTTCTTATCTAGAAATTATACAAATTGAATAGTTAAAAATGATACAATCTCATCTGAGGTGAAAATGGTGAAAAAAGTATTATTTTTTGATATAGATGGAACATTATTAAATAGTGAATTAAAAATCCCTGAAGGAGTAAAAAAGGAACTTAAGAGATTAAAAGATGCTGGGCATTATTTATTTGTTGCCTCAGGACGACCTTTAGCTTTTATTTCAAATCAAATCATTGATGCCGGTTTTAATGGTTTTGTTTTATGTAATGGGGCACATGTGGAATTGAATCATGAAATTATTTATGAAAATAGAATTCCTTATGTAAAAGTGAAAGATTTAATGAAGATGCTAGAAAGTATTGATTGTGAATATGATTTTGAAACAGCAACGGATTGTTATATTGATCCTGCTTATCATGATTTTATTGAATTTTTTAAAGTGTGTGATATTCGTCATGAAAAATTAATCACAGAGTTCAATAAAGAAGAAGTGATGCATCGTACTTTAAAAATAGAAATAAGTTCAAAAAAAGATCATGATAAAATCATTGATTATATTGCGGATAAATTCTATTTTGATCATCATGGTACTGCCAATTCTTTTGAAATTTGTGCTCTTGATACTTCAAAGGCAACAGGTGTGCAAAAAGTATTAGAACATCTACAAATCGATAAAGAACATAGTTATGCTTTTGGCGATGGTTTGAATGATTTAGGAATGATTAAATATGTAGGTCATGGAATTGCTATGAAAAATGCTGTTGATCAATTAAAAGAAGTGGCAGATGAAGTTATTGGTCATGTAGATGAAAATGGTTTAGAAGAATATTTAAAGACAATTGAGTGGGAATAAAAATATAATGTAATTAAAACCTCTGAAAATGCCTTATTTACGGGCTTTTCGGAGGTTTTTATCTTTTCTAAAACCTGTCATCGTACCAAAAGTGTACCACCTAGAGAGAAGATGCTTTATTCCCGTAGCTTAAACCATAAGTGAAGATAACATATCAGCAATTTCATTTTGCTTATTCGGATATAAATGCGAATAGATATTTAATGTTGTTTGTATATCTTCGTGTCCAAGGCGTTCACTTATCGCAAGAGGTGGAACGCCTTTTTCAATAAGAAGACTTGCGTGGGAATGTCTTAAATCGTGAATACGAATCTTTTTAACTCCGGCTAGTTCACTATACTTTTTCATTGTACGATAGAGTGAACTTTTCGTTGTTGGAAACAATCTTTCGTTCGGCTTGTAGCCATAGATTGTTTGCGAATATTCTTTTACTAGATTCATAATCGGTAGTGATATAGCAACAATTCTTTTGCTCTTTGGAGTCTTTGGTTCTTTGATAATTTCTTTCTTATCCACAACGGCATAGCTTTTGTTGATGGATAATGTGTTGTTTTCAAAGTTAAAATCGTTCAGCGTCAATGCGAGCATTTCACCTTCACGAATACCACTATAAAACAAAAGATTAAAGATAAAATTCATAATGGCTAAAAGCTGATTATGAAGTGTTTTAAGGTGTGTAGGCGAATAGTTATTCTTGTGTGTAATCATTGTATTCTGCCACGTTCTAACCGTTGATACCGTGATTTTATTGATTGGCATTTTACCGAAGTAGGGAACAAGTTTTAATTTACTATAGAAAAAATAAAAACATCCTATTCTTCAAATAATGAAAAATAAGATGTTTCGTTGAGAAATTAAATATTAAATTGTAATATATGAAATAAAATTGTAAGGCAAAGAAAATAGTGGTATAATGAATAAAATTGTTATAAAAGAACGGAGGCATATGATGACTATTTCGTATAACAAACTTTGGAAACTAATGATAGATAAGAATATAAATAAAACTAAACTGCGTGAAGAAGCAGGTATCTCTTCAAATGCAATGGCTAAGCTCGGTAAGAATGAGTCCGTTCAATTAGAAGTCCTTGCAAAGATTTGCAAAACACTTGATTGCAATATTGAAGATGTATGTGAAATATTATTTGAAGAATAATTGGAGGATAGTGCAGTATGGAAAATAAAGAAGATTATAAGGATAAAGTTAAAATTCTGAATGATATAAAAGAACGTGAAAATATTATTAATAGCTACAATACTTTTGGATGTTTAGATAGAGAAAATGCGATACATAAAATACAAGAGTTGAGAATCAAAGATAGTCAAGTAGGACAAGTTACAGCAATTAAATTAGTACAGCACACAATTCCTTTTGAACAAGCTTCGGATAGTCAAATTGTTAATGAACTTATGATGCAAGTTGGTATTTTAAAAAGTGAATTGTTGACTAATAATTAGGAGGAAAAAGGATGAGCATAAACATATCAAAACTTAAACGTGATGATTTACTGAATAAAATCAATCAAATTCATACCTATATAGCTAATGCACCTCAAGATGAAAATACAGGAAAACTATTAACATATCTTTCTGAACTTGAAAAAGACATTAATGGTAAAAAGTATGGTCTTGTATTTGAGGAACATAGAGAAAAAATAGATGAAGTATTAGAAAATAATACTCCTGTTTTAACTGAAGAAAAGGAATTGTTTATCGATAACGGTGGAGAAATGAACTTTCTAATCGAAGGAGATAATCTTGCTTCTTTAAAATTATTAGAGAAAACACATAGAGGCAGCATTGATTTAATTTATATTGATCCACCATATAACACTGGAATAAAAGACTTTATTTATGATGATGATTATGTAGATAAAGAAGATGGATTCAAACATTCTAAATGGGTTAGTTTTATGACTAAACGATTAGAAATTGCACGAAAGCTACTTACTGAAGAAGGTGTAATATTTATACAAATTAGTGATATTGAATTAGCACAACTTCGTTTGTTATGTGATTCTACATTTGGAGAGGACAATTTTCTTAATATAATCAGTGTAAATATGAAAAATATTGCTGGAGCATCAGGTGGAGGAGAAGATAAAAAATTTAAAAAGAATTGTGAATACATTCTTATATATGCTAAAAACTATGATTTATTACCTATATTCAATGGTGCATATGACTATGAAGAAATCGGAGATTTAGTGCAACGTTATAGAGATGAAAATATTAGTTGGAAATATACAACCGCTCTTGTTGATCCGGGGGAGAAAATATATGTTGGATCTACAGTTGACGGAGAAGGCGATGAAATAAAAATATATAAAAGGATTAATTATGATATAAAATCAGTAAGTAAATTAATTAAAGAAGAGAATTTATCAGAAAAAGACATTTATTCAAAATATTCACATTGCATTTTCCAAACAGCAATGCCACAGAGTTCTATACGACCAAGAGTAATGGAAAAAGTGAATGAATTAGGGGTTGAAAGCGAACTATTTTCTATAGAATATACTCCTAAGTCTGGAAAAAATAAAGGAAAACTTTACGAACAATTTTACAAAGGAAAGAATTTTAGGCTTTTTGCTTGGTTAAGAGATGTAAGTGAAGAAATAGATGGTAAGTTGTATAAAAAAACATTACAAGGAACATATTGGAATTTTATTGCAGGTACAAAAAATCTTACAAAAGAGGGTAATGTAGAATTTCCTAATGGAAAAAAACCTTTAGATTTAATGAAACGAATTATTTCTTTATATCCTAAAAAAGATATTACAGTCTTAGATTTTTTTGCTGGTTCAGGAACAACGGGGCACTCTGTAATTACACAAAATGAAGAGGATAGTGGAACTAGAAAATTTATTCTTTGCACAAATAATCAAAATAATATATGTATAGAAAAAACATATCAAAGATTATCTAATGTTATAAAAGGATATGTTACAGAAAAAGGCAAAGTATTTTCTTCTATACCTGCAAGTCTTAAATATTACAAAGTAGATTATGTACCAATTTCTGACCGTATGTACTATGAATATGCTGATGAATTACTTGAACATATTCGTGAACTTGTAGAATTGGAAAATGGTGTTAATTTCACCGGTAATAAAGAAATAGCTATTGTACTTACAGAAGAAGAATTGGATCAATTTATTGCTGATATAGATAAATTTTCTGCTTGTAAGAAAATTTATATGGGACACGATATTTTACTGGATGCAGCACAAGAACAAAAGCTAAAAGACAATAAGATTGTAGTTAATATTATTCCTGATTATTACTACAAGGAATTGGAGGGGTAAAAAATGAATATTACACTTGCTAATTTTCAAATCAAAGCCATAGGTCAACTTATGGAATCTATGGAGGAATCTAATAGAGATATTATTCTAAAAAGTTGCACTGGTAGTGGTAAAACGATAATTCTTACCCATTTTATGGATGAATATTTCAAAAGTCATAGTAATACTGTATTTATTTGGTTAACTCCTGGAAAAGGAAGTCTTGAAGAACAAAGTAAAGAAAAAATGGATAGATATATCCACGGTAGTCATACAAAGCTTTTATATGACATAATGACAGGTGGATTCGAATCTAACGATGCTTGTTTTATTAACTGGGAAAAACTTACCAAAAAAGGAAATACGGCTTTAAAAGATAGCGAACGTTTAAATTTTGAAGATCATATCAATAAAGCATTGAATGATGGAATTAATTTTAAAATAGTTGTAGATGAATCTCATCAAAACGATACCATTAAAGCAGATGACATAATTGAATTGTTTCACACCGACAAGATTATACGTTGCTCTGCAACACCTAAGGGATACAAAGACGCTAAGTTAATAGAAATTCCAGAGGAAGATGTTATTGCAGAAGGTCTAATAAAAAAGTTGCTTGTCATTAATGAAAACTTCGAGCAAGATATTAATGTTGATGATCAAATAACATATTTATTGCAAAAGGCAATTAAAAAGCAGCAAGAACTACGTGCTGAATTTACGAAATATAAAGCTGAAGTTAATCCTCTTATTGTTGTTCAAATACCAAATAAATCGGATGCCTTGTTAGATCGGGTTGAGGAGTATTTTGAATCACAAGGAATTACATATGAAAATAATCAATTGGCAGTATGGCTTTCTGATAAAAAACAAAATTTAGAAGATATTGAAGAACCAACATCTACACCTGTAGCAGTTATTATTAAACAAGCGGTTGCGACTGGATGGGATTGTCCAAGAGCTCATATATTAGTGAAGCTTCGTGATAATATGAGTGAAACATTTGAAATACAGACAATAGGACGTATTCGTCGTATGCCAGAAGCTAAACACTATGATTGCGATTTGTTAGATTGTTGTTATTTATATACATTAGACGAAAAGTTCACAGAAAGCGTTAAACAAAGCTTAGGTAAAGATGCCTTAGATGCATATAAAGTCTTTTTAAAGCCTCAACACCGAGATTTTACGCTAATAAGTGAATATAAAACAGATGTACCATTCCCACGTGACGCAAAGCTTGCATTAAAAATCATAAAAAAGTTTTATGGAAAGAAATATAACACCTCTGGTGCTTTAAATAAAAATAAAAAACTGCTTGAAGCTTGTGGATATTCTTTCTCTGAGGATATTGTGGATTTTACGAAGTCAGGTTCTGTTACTAAGTTGAATCAGGATAGCATATCTAATTTAAATGACATAGCTATTCACGAACAATTGAATACACATAAACACGGAAAAGAATATCATCATTGCGTTGGTGAAATAGGCTTTAAAGTTAATTTAGACTATAACAGCACTAATAATATATTGAGAAGATTATTTTTGAAAGATATAAGTAGTCCTTATAAAGTTCTAAATCTTGAAGTAAGAGAACTATATTCTTTTGTTATAAATAATAAAAAATCTTTGGTTGAAGATGTAAGAAGTGCTATGGCTGATGAAACATTACAAATTACACTTAATCTTCCTATGAAAACAGAAAAGCCTATTGGTTTTCCACAAGAGTTTTTATTTACATATGATAGTTCGGCAAAGGATCAATCTGAAATGACTAAGAATGTATACAAACATTATTTAGCTTCAGCAGAGAAACGTTCATTACCAGAAAAACTTTTTGAAAATTACTGTGAAAAGTGCAATAACATTTCTTGGTTTTATAAAAATGGAGACAAAGGAATTGAGTATTTTTCAATAGTTTATACAGATAATTTCGGTAAACAAAAATCATTTTACCCAGATTATATTGTAGGGACAGAAGATAAAGCAGTATGGATCATAGAAACTAAAGGCGGCTTCACAAAAACCGGTAACAGTGAAGATATTGATAGATATACTGCCAAGAAGTTTGATGTTTTAAAGCAATATTTGATGAAGTACAAACTTAAAGGTGGTATTGTCCGTCAAGACAAACAAAGCGGTTCTCTTTGTATCTGCACCGAAAATTATTCGGATGATATTAAGAGTGATGACTGGAAATTACTTGATGATGTTTTGTAAGAGAGGAGAAGAAAAATGAATAACCCAGATAAGAAGAAGGTTCCTATTTATTTTTATTATCTTACAATTTCTAAACAAATGGAGAGTCAGGACAATTCTAAATATGACATTGAGCAAATTAAAGAATCTTTTTCAAATTTTTTGGAATATGTTTTGGATAAAGAGTTGACTGTCCGAAAAAAGAATATTATAAATTCAGAAAAAATTATATGGCTCGATTCATATGAAAACCTAAAAGATGGTAATTACAATTTGATTTTTAAATCAGCAAAATATAATCACGTTCGCAATGAAATAGATACAGAAACAATGACTGAGCACGGTACAAGAAAGAATCCACAAGATGGTGATGAAGAAAAAACACACTTGTGTATCAGATTTTTTAAAGGAAATGATCGCTTTCTTACTGTGTATGAAAGCAATCATTATGGTCTTACATTGAAAAGCATCGTAGATTATTTAAACGAACAATTCAAGTTATATAATGAGGATCTACAAGAAAAATATTATTATTCGATTGAATATGAAGCAATGCCAGGCGAAGATTTCCTTTCTGCAATTAAAAAGTCAAAAACCACATCGGTACTTAAACTAACGGTATCTAAAGAGGATATTAAAGACGATTTTATGAAATTCGCAGGAAGAACTGATATTGCGGATGAAATTGAAATTTCTTTAAAACGTCCTAAGGGGATTAAAAAATTTCCAGAAAATCTAATAAAAGAGTATTATGACGATTCGCAAGATAAAAGGAAAGGTAAAATCAAAAAAATTGCTATTAAAGGAACTAATGAATTTGGTGACTTTGAAGTAGATAGCGAGATAATGAGAATGAAACACTATTTAACTGTTAATAAAGAAACCTTAACTAAAGAAGTAGATAGCAAGGATTTCTTTATACAGGCGCAGGTGTTTATAACAGAAATGAGGAAGAAATAAAATGAAGAGCATATTATTTATTCCATTAAGCGATTATTTTAAATCAAGAAAACAAGTGTGGAGAAAGTTTACATTTCCGGTTGTTGTCGGAATTATTTCACTAGTAGCTGCACTTGTTTTAGACGTTGGTGGAAAAGATAAAATTATTCACCTCTTTTCAGAGTTTATTGGAACACAAATAAATATTGTAGCTATATTGGTTTCTTTTTCGGTAGCAATTATTTCTATTCTTGTTTCGGCTGATAATGAGAATATAAGAAGATTGAAAGAAACAGAATCGGACAAAGGAAGTTATAAGCCTATTAACGGCAAACAATTATCACTGTTTCAAATTTTACTTTCTAATATAGCTTATAATGTAATTGTTGAAATAGCCTATTTAACTTTGTTGATATTCATTTCCATAGCTCAAAGTGTATTGCCAATTTGTTGGCTAAAATATGTAACATCAGTTTGCATTATTGTTATAGCTCACATTCTGTTAGTGCTAATGGAATCAGTAGCACAAATGTATTTAACCTTTTGGAAATATAAATAGGTATAGTTACATCTAATAATTTGATTTAGGGGGTGAATATTTGCTAATGCAAGATTCAACTCCTGCATTTGATATTGATTGGAGTAAATCTATTTCTGAAATAGACCAAAAGCTATATATAAGAATATGGGCTTTCTGAAGAAATTAAGTTTGTTGAAGAAAAAGCAAAACCAACGGAATAGTATAGAGCAAGAGAAAAACTTCGTAAGATTTTCCGTATCTTGTTCTGCTGAGATATACCAAGCATCAGTTGAATATGCTGATGTATCTACATAAAATTTGACAATTGCATTTCCCATTGGGTAAAACATAATTGCATCACTAGTAAAGAACGGGAAAATTTGATTAATTAAGAAAAATATCATATGTCAGTATTTAAAAAGTTGGAGGGGTACTATGGATGAAAGAGAACAATTTAAGGAATTGTTGTACAAAACTGTATTGAATATGAATGCTAAGGAAGAAGATGTAATAAAAGAAAATTTAAAATTGCAAAATTGGGTTTTAAATCATCTACCACCTCAACTTTTTCGATTTAGATCTGGCAGCGAATACGATATTCAAAATTTAGAAAATGATGAGATATGGGGAAGTAACATATGGAAATTCAATGATCCTTATGAATGCACACCTTGTTATGATCTTAATAAATTAATGGATGAGTTGTTTGCTAATTATTCTAGAGATGCATTTTATAATATGGTGATCGGCTTTAAAAAAGGTTCTATTCCAAAAGAAGCTAAAAATGTTTTGCCATCTAAAGAAATTGATTTAGTGCATGAAAATATTTCCAATTTAACTGATGAGTACATAAAAGATACTTGCACGAATATGCCCCAAATTATAGGAAATTTTATTGTAAATAATCATCAAAAGTTGGTCAATGATTTTTTCTTTGGAATTTTACAATGTGAAGCAGAAAAATATATTGCCTGTTTTAGTGAAAAAAATACTTCTACCCTAATGTGGGGACATTATGCTAACGGACATAAAGGTTTTTATTTAGAATATGATTTTTCTTCTATGATTCATCCTTGTGAGCAAAGCTGTAAAAGTGTAATAGGATGTAATCATTTGATGTTATCTCCGACTATAGCGCCAATTATATATTCAGATGATAGATTTGATGCAACATCACACTTACTTCCGGTTATTCAATGGGAAATTAATCAGAAATTTAATTTATCTGGGAATTTGTATCATAATGATACATTGCTTGTTCTTAAATGTTTGTTGACGAAATCAAAAGACTGGAGTTATGAAAAAGAGTGGAGAGTTTTTATCGATAGACAAAGCGGCAACTGCTCGTCATTTGGTAAGATATGTAATCTTAAACCTAAGGCTTTATATATTGGAAGCAAAACAGAAAAAAGTATAGAAGACAAGCTGCATCAAATATGCATAAAAAAAGAAATTCCTTGTTATAAAATGGTGTTGAATTATACTGGTAAAGATTTCAAGCTTACACCAGTTTTGTATGATGATTATATTAATAGTAAGTAGAATATTTTACAGAGTGTAGTTATTAATCATCGCTTATTAGAAAAAGGTTATTATGCATTTAAAGAGATACTTAAAAGGTAAAAATATATGAAAGGTGATTTTATATGGAAATAGAATTAAAAAAGCTTTCTTCAGATGGTAAAATCGCATATTTAATAAAGCCGATTCTTACTGTATTACAGGATGCTGGTGGTAAATTAGATAGAACTGAAATTAAAAATAGAATCTCTGATTTAGATGACCAAATTGCTGAATTTGCTGAAGCGGTAAAAACATCAAAATCAACAGGTAATACATATAAGGAATTCAATTTTAAATTCAATTTTGCGATAAAGGATTTATCATTTACAGAACTTGTAAGCTACACAAAAGGAAATCCTACAATTACATTAACTAAAAAGGGATTAGAAATAGATGTAGATTCCCTAGATGTAGAAAAAGAAATTATGATTCCTTCAAAGAAATTTTGGAATGAGTTAAGTGAGAAAAATAAAACTCAGCATAACATAGAGACTAACGTTACTGAAACTAATGTTGATGAGTCGATGTCAGAAGATCAAATAAAAAATGATTTTAAAGAAAATTTATTGAATGCTATTGCAAGAATGTCTCCTAAAAAGTTTGAAGCATTTTCTCGTTCTTTACTTACAAAAATGAGTGTTGAATTTACAAATCAAGGTGTTCAAATCAGCAACGATGGTGGTATTGATGGATATGGATACCATAAAGATTTAGATGATTTCAGAACAACAAGAGTTGTTATCCAATGTAAAAGATATAATGTCGGTCCAGTTACAGAACCAGATATTAATCAATTTTTAGGCGCAATGAATAAATTTCAAGCAGATTATGGAGTGTTTATTACAAATAGTCGCTTTACCAATAGTGCAAGAGTAGCTAGCAGAGAAGGATCTCCGATTACATTGATTGATGGAAATGATTTAGTCGATTTAGTCATCCGTTACCAATTATACATAACACCTGTGACGACATATATATTAGATGATTTTTATAGCGAATGATAAAAGGAGTGTTTATTCATATTTGAAGTTTTATATAAAAATATTTTTTCATTTTTTTATAGAAAGGAGCTGAGAATAAAATGTATGATTTATCTGCAAAATTTAATGATTTTTATAATTCAAAAGTAGTTTTATCACATGATGAACAAAATAAATTACATAAAAAAGCAAACTTAAATATTCAACGACTTAAAGACGGGTTAAAAGAATATAACAAAGATAATGATACTAATTATGTAATACAGGAAACTTGTGTTCAAGGTAGTGTTGCTATGTCAACGGTAGTTCAAAATGATGATAATGATTATGATATTGATGTAGCAATTGTTTTTGATAAGGAAGATCTTAGAGATAAAGGTGCATTGGCAACTAGAAACATGGTTGCAGCTGCTTTGAAAGATAAAACAAAACAATTTAACACTGCTCCCGAAGTAAAAACGAGTTGTGTAAGAGTTTCATACGCTGAAGGTTATCATATTGATTTTGCAATATATAGACGAACTTATAACGAATCTCTTGAATGTTGGGAGTATGAACATTCTGGTTCGGAATGGACCAAACGAGATCTAAGAGGATTAACTGATTGGTTTAAAGAAAAAAATGATTTATCAAATGGGAAACTTAGGAAAGTAGTTAGACTTTCTAAAATGTTTTGCAAGTCAAGAGAAATATGGAAGAATATGCCAAGCGGGTTACTACAAACAGTTGTTTGCAATGAAGAATTACAAAATGTATATACTCGAATCGATGAGCTTTTCTATTATACAATGGAAGCTATTATAAAAAGATTAGATGTTTATACAAGTGTATCAGCTCCAGTCGACAATGGAAGAAATCTAACTCCTAGAAAAATCGATAAAAAGAAAATGACAAATTGGAAAAATCGATTGAAAAGTAAAATAGAAGATTTGGATGTTTTGTTTAAAGATGATTGTACTGAGGATGAGGCTATTCAAGCGTGGTATGGATTTTTTAACCATACTTATTGGGATCAAAAAGAATCATCTTTAGAAAGTACTTCTAATTCAAATTACTATGTAGTCAAAGTTAGATCATTTGCGGAAACGGAACAATTTATAGAAGATTTATATACATATTGTCCGTTATATAACTGTAGAATTTCTTGTCAAGTTAGTGGTAATGGATTTAGACCAAAACCAATTGCTCAATTTATGACGATGTTATCTCGATATTTACCGCATAATTTTGAAATTCAATGTGAAATGGAATATACTGATTGTCCTCCTCCTTATAAAATAATGTGGAAAGTTAAAAATGTTGGCCCAGAGGCAGAAAGAAAAAATATGCTTCGAGGACAAATATTTGAAAAGGGGAATAGAATTATCGAACATAGTAATTTTTATGGAAATCACTATATAGAATGTTACATTATAAAAGATGAACTATGTGTTGCAAAACAACGAGTCAATATTCCTATTGGAAGGAGATAATCTAATGAAAATTTTGAAGTTTATAGGAATAATTATCTTTTCTATTCTTTGCGTTGGAGTTATGTTTATTTCAGAGCATAAAAGTTGGGTAACGATAGGCAGTATTACTGGTATATTTTTAGGTTTAGCAATACCAGAAATTAAATCTTTGGCAGAAGATTTAACCGACAATACTAATTGGAAGACTTCACAAAGAAAACTACTAAGAGGAGATATTGTAAAAAAAGATAGCATTGTACGAATTTCTTTTGCGTACCTCTTTAGAATCAAAGTGGGTAATAAATATTTATTAGTAAAAAATGAACGTAACACAGGAAAATATCAACCAGTTGGAGGAGTTTATAAGTTTACTGAAAATGAAAAAATGGAATTAAAAAATAAATTTCATGTAATTGATGATGATAGGATTCCTATTGATAAGTCTTCGAAAGATGACTATCGATTACAATTAGAAAATCGCTATTTAAAAAAATTTATAAAAAGATTTGATAAGAAAGCAAATAGAGAATCTATTGATAATTTAAGTAGGGAATTTATAGAAGAACTTATTGACAAAGAAATTGTAAATTGGAATCAAATAAACTATAGAGTTTGTGGAAGGCATATTACTAATCTTGAATTTAGTCAACATTTTCAAATATACGAAATTCTTTTAGCTGATATAGTTGAATTATTACCTACAAAGGATCAGGAAATAGATCTGAAAAAGTTAGCAGAAAATTCGTCTGATTTATATAAATTTGCAGATGCATACGAAATAAATTCTTTAGGTGTTGATCCTAAAAATAAAAAACTGCAAGAAAGCATTGCTACTCATACAAAAAAAATACTTCAAGAAAACGAAGGAAATCTATGCAAGCTTCCAGAACAAGGAAAATGTTACAGAGTCAACATAATTGATAGCAATGTAGAATGATTGTTTAATTATTAGATTACTAACAGGTCTTAGGGTGTTCCCTAACGAGGTATTTGTGGATGTGAGGACACAAATACACTGCTCGCTGAGATGCTCAGACGATGCAGTTTTACCGTTTGGATAGCCTTTGGGTATACAGATGGTCTGCTCGCTAAGATTATACATAAAAACTTGTTCTACATCAGTTATACATTAAACAAGGCACAGCAATGGATTTTGACGTCCATAAACTGTGCCTTATCTTTTTATATTATGCGTAACCTATGTATAGATTGTAGTCATTTTCACCGCATTTTTCATACCAAATACATACGGATTCAAAGCCTTCTATGTTCTTGTACCTGTTCAATCTGCTTTCAATATTTGCGATTGTTGATGTGGTTTTTGATGTAATAGAAATAGGGTTATCCCAACATTCTGTAGCCTCAATATCGTAAGTTAAGCCGATATTTAATGCGTAATTTTTTGCATAATCAACATAATAATCAATGTCTACTTTCTGCTCTTTTATGGTTTGATCTGTTGTCTGAACCGTTGTTTTTTCAACTGGTTCAGTAACATTTTTGAGAGTAGTTTTAGCTTCTGTTGGTTTAGGTTTTTGCGTTGGTTTTACTTCTGTAATTTGTGGTAAAGTTGTTGACGAAGTCAAATTATTTTCTTCCTTTTCTACCGTTGAAATTACAACTTGAGTAGTAGATTTTTCTGTTGTTACTGGCTCTGATGTAGAGATTTGACTTGAAGTTTCTTCAATGACCTCTGTTTCTTGTATAGGTAAAAACACTACTTGTTTCTATCTGTGTTTCAGTTTTATTACAAGCCGATAATGATAAAGCGAAGAACAAAACCAATGTGATAATGAAAAGTTTTCTCATACATAAATCAACTCGCTGTTCATGATTTCCATTGCTCTATTACGGATGTTATTCATCTTTTTAACCCATAGCAGCATATCGTTTTCTTTTAGTTGTTCGGTAATATTTTCTTTTTCGGCAAGTGATTTTACAAGCTGATCCAACATACTTTCAGCACGTTCATTTACTTCTGCAAGGTGCTGATACAATGTTCCTTTGGTTAAATAATTGTAGTAAATTATTTTGTGATTGCTCTTTAAGTGCTGACGATAACGTTGTCCCCAGATACCAATATTGTATTCAGGTTCTTCGTTTAACTGAAGATTTGGCAATAAATAATCACCTTGTTGTGTGTAACCTTTTCCGGTGCTTTCATAAATTGACTTCATAAGATTTTCCTCCGTTTCATATTTTGTATCACTATGATAACGGATATTTATTTATAAAACGAATGTGTCGATTGAAATATTTAAGCAAATAAAAAGAAGTGTGAGTTGTCAGTTCACACTTCAATTTAGGGGTCAAATATAAGATTTTTCAAGGAAGTAACGCTTTGAAATTTTGCCTGTGATAGTAATGTATCCCTTTTCTTCAAGCTCAGCATTTAGGCGTTTGATTACTCTATATGCACTTGTTTTAGATGCACCTAGCATAGTAGTAACTTCCTGTGCTGTGTAAAATTCTTGTTCGACTGAAACAGTTTTTGTGTCTTTGTTTTCCATAGTTAGATCTCCTTTATCTTTCATAATTTTATAAACAAGAGATAGCATTCAATATAGTTCAATTTAAGGTGAGGAATTTTTTCTCTTTGTTTATTTGAATACATTGTATAAAATTATTTTAAAGATAACGAATGTGTCAGGATGAAAAATTGAATCAACATTTTTTACGATACATTGTGACTTATTGCATCCTTCTTCTTTTGAAATTTGTGCTCTTGATATTTCAAAGGCATCAGGTGTGCAAAAAGTATTAGAACATCTACAAATCGATAAAGAACATAGTTATGCTTTTGGCGATGGTTTGAATGATTTAGAAATGATTCGCTATGTCGGTCATGGTATTGCTATGGAAAATGCTGTTGATGAACTTAAAGAAATTGCTGATGAAGTGATTGGACATGTTGATGAACATGGTTTAGAAGAATATTTAAAGACAATTGAGTAATAATAAAAGAAGCTCCAATGTGAAGCTTCTTTTTCAATTATTTAATAAATTTGAAATGTTGTCCTGGTTGAATGAAATCTAATAAACCTAAGTCTTCATCTTTAATACGACCGATTAAGTTACGTTCACCATCATTTGGAATTTCAGTTAAAACAACTTCTAATTCTCCACGATAATGAGCTAAGTTATCATTAACAACTAAGACATCTCCACGAGTAAAGACTTCTTTACCACAATCATGATGTGGAATAGATTTATCTTCTTTAGCTTCTTTCTTTCCACCAAACCCTGAATCTTGAACAGTTGCTTGATTTTTGAATTGAAGTCTTGGGAAACTTGATCTTAACATGAATGATGAATGATCGTAGCGATCCCAATGTGGTGCGAATTCATACATGATGTATTTTTCGTTATCTGTAATTTCTGGTACTTCATCAACACGTAATTCTAATGCTTGGAAGTTAATTTTTGATAATGCTTCTAATTCTTCTGTACTTGCTGGATAGTTACCAACGATGATATCATCAACATCACCAGTAGCTAATAAATATCTTGCTTGTACTTCGATTGGTAATGGTCTCATGATTTCTACTGTAGGTAAACCACAGAAGACTTCCCAAGGACCAATTGTTGGGTCATTATGACTTGAAACAAAGGCAGCTGTATGAAGATTTAAAGCTTTCCATTGTTTATTGAATTTTTGGAATAAATCAAAATCTAACCCAGTATATCTTTCTGGGAAGAAGTTATGACACATAATGATTTGGTCTTTATTTCCACCATTTTTAATTAATAAATCAACGCCTGCATCCATACTTGCATTAAATTCAATTTTAATACCATATGGATTTCTAGTAACAGCGATATCTCCTTGAGTACCAAAGTTACCATCCAAACGAATAATATCTAAACCTAAATCAGCGAATGGTTTTAAATTATCAGGTGTAGCCCCAATTAATTTAAATACTTCAGGGTTTGTATCTGCAGCCACGACAAATCCTAATTCATGAGCTTTATCCATGAATCCTTTAAATTCTTTTAAATAACTTTCTCTTTTATCATCTGGAATCGATAAAAAACAAGTAAAGATTCTAGAAAAACCTAATTTAGCGGCTGTTTCCATATATTCATAAACTTCTTTAATATCACTTTTATCGGGATAAACAGAGATTCCTAAACTATGCATATATATATTCCTCCTTATATACTAGTATAGACAAGTTTTTGTTCGAATACAAGTCTTAGAGCTATTTAAAAGTTGAAATTTACTAAAAAATAATGAATAATATAGGCATAAAGGAGGTGGCAAAATGTCACTGACGGTCATTCTTTCATTTGTTGTAACAACAATCATTTCAGCTTTAATGATTCCACTTGTAATTAAAGCTGGAAATCAATTAGGAATTGTTGCACATATGAATAAAAGAACAGTTCATAAACATGAAATAGCACGTATTGGTGGCTATGCCATTTATTTAAGTTCACTTATAGGATCAGCCTTATTTTTGAAAGCAGATCATCAAATAAATGCTATTATGGTTGCAGGATTTATAATTTTTATGGTAGGACTTTATGATGATAGTCATGATTTATCCCCTAAAGTAAAATTAATTTTTGAAGTGATTTCGGCGTTGATTGTCATTGTTTATGGAGAAATCTATATAAAAGGATTTGGATATTTCCCAAGTGATGCGATGACATTTCTTTCAGGGGTTGTTACTTTATTTTGGATTGTAGGAATTACTAATGCGATTAATTTAATTGATGGGTTAGATGGGTTATCTGCAGGTATTTCAATTATTGTACTTGTTACTATCTCAATGACTTCTTTATTATCTGGAAGAAGTGACATTGCTTCTTTATCACTCATTCTTGCTGGAAGTATTATGGGCTTTTTGTTTTTTAATTTTCATCCAGCAAAAATTTTTATGGGGGATTGTGGAGCTTTATATATAGGTTTCATGATTTCAGTTATTTCTTTATTAGGATTTGGATACAATGCTTCTGCTTTTTTTACTTTAGGAGCCCCAATTATTGTTTTAATGGTTCCAATCATGGATACTTTAATAGCAATTTTAAGAAGAAAAATACATCATAAAAAATTTAGTGAAGCGGATCGAGGGCATTTACATCATAATTTGATGTTTAAATTAAAATTAGGACAAAGAAAAAGTGTTTTAGTGCTTTATTTAGTCACTTTCTTATTTTCGCTTTCATCTTATTTATATTATTATAATCCAACTGCAGGAACAATTTTATTTATTGCTTTAATGATTATGTTTGAAATATTTGTAGAAGTAACAGATATGATTTCTAGAAAATATAAACCAATTTTAACAATTGTAAATATTTTTATTGATTCTGATAAATTACCAAAAATTAAATTTTTAGATCGTTATCGTAAAAGAAGATCTCCTCAAAAAGCCGTGAGAGATCATTTAATTATTGCGCTATGTTTTTTACTTATGATTGTAGGTGTTGGTTATTTTATGACATCTAAAGATACGCCTTTACCAATAAAAACTGAAACAGTACAATCTCCATACAGTAAATCTGGAGATAGCGAACTATTAAATAATATTTATGCAAGACTAGATACAAGTTATAAAAATAAAGATGAAGAAGATGAATGTCAATTAGTGGCTGCTTATTTTGTGTGTGATTATTATACTTTTGTAGATAAGAAAAAAAATGAAATAGGTGGTGTTGATTATATGTATCCTGAAATGGTGGAAAACTTTAGTCAATATGCACAAACATCATTTTATAGTTATAAAAATCAATATCCAGAATTAGAGGTTTTAAAATATAATATTATATCTTATTCACCTTCAAAGGTAACAATTGCTGGATTAGAGGATAATGATTATTATAATATTTTGATTTCATTAACGTTTAATGAAGAAATTGAAGGCTTAAATTCGACAGTCAATGTAACGGTTGTAAGGGTAGAAGATTGTTACTATGTTTGTGGGTTAGATAATGCATAAGTTATTTTAAAATTATGTTGTGTTTATGAGCTTTTTATGATAATATTTGCTATGCAATGTATTAAATTAATCGAAGGAGGTTAAAAATATGTTTGAAACAATTTTAAAGGTTGCTATGGTTATTATTTCCGTTGCTCTTATTATATTATGTTTATTACAAAGTGGAAAATCAGATGATATTGTTAATGCATTAACTGGTCAAAGTTCAAATCTTTTTGCTGAACAAAAAGAACGTGGTGTTGATTTAGTAATGTCTAGAATGACAATGATTTTGAGTATTGCCTTCTTCGTGATCGCAATTCTACTACGTATGAATTAATGAATAATAGGACGCAAGGCGTCCTATTTTTTTTGGAGGTGAGAAGATGAAAGAAAGAATTTTGGATATATTAAAAGATAAAGAAAGATCAATTCATGAATTACAACATGTATTAGATCTAAATAATAGTGAAGGTTTTACAGTTTTGCTTAAAGCTTTAAATCAATTAGAAGATGAGGGTAAAATTGTAAGAAATGATAAAAATGAATATTTATTAATAGAAAATTCTAATTATATTGTAGGTGTTTTACATATTAATAAAAGAGGTTTTGGTTTTGTCATTATTGATGAAGAAAGTGATGATATTTTTATTTCTTCAAGAGATTTAAAAGATGCTTTTAATATGGATACAGTCATGGTTGAACTTAAAAAGCATCAAACAGGATCGCGTCAAGAAGGTAGAATTGTTAAAGTTATTGAAAGAGGACAAACAAGACTTGTTGGGCTGTTGAAAAACGCTAAAAGAGAACTTGTCTTTGATGCGGATGATCAAAAGTTTACACAACCTATTTATATAGATCATGCACATAGTCATGGTGCAGTAGCTGGACATAAAGTTGTTGTTGAAATTAAAACGTATAAACCTTATTTAAAAGGAAATGTCGTAGAAATTTTAGGACATGTAGGAGATCCAGGGGTTGATATTTTATCTGTTGTTTCTCAACATGAAGCACATGTTGAATTTCCTAAAGAAGTTTATGAACAAATCGAATCAATTGAAAATGAAATTGATCAAGAAGAAGCTAAAACAAGAACTGATTTAAGAAATGAAACGATTGTTACGATTGATGGTGATGATGCCAAGGACTTAGATGATGCAATTTCTTTAAGAAGATTAAAGAATGGAAATTATTATTTAGGGGTACATATTGCTGATGTTTCTTATTATGTAGAAGAAGGATCTGAATTAGATAAAGAAGCACTTGCAAGAGGAACTTCTATTTATTTAGTGGATCGTGTTATTCCAATGCTTCCTCATAAATTATCTAATGGAATTTGTTCACTCAATCCTCATGTGGATCGTTTTGCAATTTCATGTTTTATGGAAATTACCCCTCAAGGGGAAGTCATTGATCATGATATCGTTGAATCAGTTATTAATTCAACTGAAAGAATGACTTATAATAATGTTAATAAAATACTTGCAGGGGATAAAAAACTACAAGAAGAGTATAGCCATGTATGTGATTTATTTTTCTTAATGAAAGAACTTGCTGAAATTTTACAAAAAACAAGAGAAGATCGTGGAGCAATCGATTTTGATACAAATGAAGCTAAAGTATTAGTTGATGAAAAAGGTAAACCAACAGACGTTGTTTTAAGACAACGTGGAGAAAGTGACCGTATTATTGAATCATTTATGTTAGTTGCTAATGAAACAGTTGCAAAACATTTTAAATGGCTTGATTTACCATTTATCTATCGTGTTCATGAAAATCCTAAGGTAGATAAATTAAGAAAATTCTCTACAATTTCTAGAACTCTAGGTTATACAATAAAAGGTTCGTTAGAAGATATTCATTCTAAAGAATTAAGTAAAATCGTTGAAGCAAGTAAAGGAACAGATGAACATGTGATTATTTCTACATTACTTCTTCGTTGCATGGCAAAGGCAAGATATGATGAACAATGTTTAGGACATTTTGGTTTAGCGGATGAATATTATACACATTTTACATCACCAATTAGACGTTATCCTGATTTAATGGTTCATCGTTTGATACGTACGTATTTATTTAAAAAGAAATTAGATCAAGAAACTCTTTTCCATTTTGCTTCTATTATGCAAAATGTTGCTGATCAAGCTTCTTCGCTTGAAAGAAAAGCAATTGATATTGAACGTGAAGTAGATGATATGAAGATGGCTGAATATATGGAAGACCATATTGGTGAAACTTTTGAAGGAATTGTTTCTTCAATTACAAACTTTGGTATGTTTGTTGAACTTCCAAATACGATTGAAGGATTAATTCGTATGGAAGATCTTGTAGATGATTTCTATTATTTTGATGACATAAATCTACAATTAATTGGAAAAAGAACTGGAAGACGATTTAAGATGTCTGATAAAGTCAAAATTAAGGTTTCAGCTGCTTCAAAAAGAGAAAAAACAATAGATTTTCAAATTGTTGGTATGAAATCTAACAAAAAGAAGAAAAAAACTGTTATAATAAATAAGCGACGAGATAGAAAGCCAAAACAAAAGTTTAAAAGAAAAAGAAGATAGAAAAGGTGGTGATATGTATGAAGATCATTTCTCAAAATAAAAAAGCACATCATGATTATTTCTTGTTAGATACTTATGAAGCAGGTATTGAATTAAAAGGAACTGAAATTAAATCTGTGCGTTTAGGTAATGTGAATTTAAAAGATTCTTTTGTAAGAATCAAAAATAACGAAGTTTATGTAGAAAACATGCATATCGCTCCTTATGATCATGGAAATATCTTTAATCATGAAGCAAGAAGAACAAGAAAACTCTTGCTTCATAAAAAAGAAATTCTTAAAATAACAAATAAACTTAAAGAAGGTGGCTTAACCGTTGTACCTACTAAAATGTATTTTAGTGGTTCTAAAGCTAAATTAGAAATTGCGCTTGCAAAAGGTAAAAAACTTTATGACAAACGTAATGATCTAAAAGAAAAAGCTGCAAAAAGAGATATCGAAAAGTCTCTTAAAAATTACTACTAATCTGGGGATGTCTTGGATTCGACAGGGGTATGTTTGACCTTAGCTGCAGTCGTTGGAGTACGTTAAACTCAAACAAAAAATAACTGGAAACAGACAAACTAATTACGCTTTCGCTTAGTCGACATAGACATGAAAGCTGCTAACATTTAGTGAGCCTATAGCTATTTGTTAGTATTATAACTTTTAGGATAAGGGTTGAAGGAGTCTTGACTTTAACCACGAAAATTTAAAGAATCGCTTGGTGTAAAATTGTTCGTTGATTGTAGCCAAGTTAAATTATTCAATGGACTAAACTGTAGACGCTTTGGAGGAATTGCTTTTGGACGCGGGTTCGATTCCCGCCATCTCCACCAAAATTAAGAGTTAAAATGGATGTCATCGAAAAAATACCGATGAAATCAACGTTTTTTAAGATATTTCAAACAATCAAAAAATAGCGATTTACGTGGATGTCACCCATATAAAAGGGTGTCACTACCTAAAAATCGCTATTTTTTACTTCAGAGATGAGGTAAAATGGATGTCATTAAAAGAAAGCAGGAAACCAAATGAAATTTTATATTAACAACAAGGAATTAAGTGAAAAAGTATTTTGGAGAACACTAGAATCATTAGTAAGTCCAATGCAAAGAGTACATATCTTGGATGGAATGAAAGTGAAGATTGCTGATTATTTATGTTGGATAGAAATTGTTTAATTGACTTAGAAAGGAAACAAATATGAAAGATAATATGTACATGTTGCTTATAAGGCAAGCATATTCTATTTTGCATGATAATAATTTTTTTAAGGATAATCTTTATTTGATACAGACTGATTGGGAAGGATTATCAGAATATAATTATAAAAGACTGGACAATGATTTAAAAGCAATTAGGCAGGATTTGTCAAAGATAATCTTAACATTTACGATTATTGACAAAACTTACTCTAAATATCAGCAAAGTGGATTATATGAATTTTCATCTATTAGTTTAGAAAATGAACTTGGCATTTATATAGAATATCTTTTTTTTAAATATCGAGTGATTTTAGAATATATTCAAGATATTTTAGATATTTGTATTACTCGCAGACTGAATGATAGTGAAATAAAAGAATATTCAAAGAAAAAAAAGTATGAAAAATTTGAATATCTTTTGGAATATATATCTAATAACAATCAAAAAAATAGTGTTTTGAATATTAAATGGTTTCAAAGTTTGAGAGTGGATAGAAATGCTTTGGTTCACAAAGGTGCATCTTGTTTAGTGATTTTAGACAATAATCATTTATTATTTAAAGTATGGGCAATTGATGAATTAGAAAAAGAAGAAATTGAATTAGACCATTTTTATACAAATGATTATAATTTTATTTATTATAATAAATATTGGGGATTACAAATAGCAAGATTAATTGTTTTGATTAAAACTATTTTTCAATTTTTAATGAATATTGGTGAGATAACGGATGAAATGAATGCTGTAAGTGATCATATAAATAATATGTTATTTGATAAAAGGCAATATAAAGATGATGAAAAAATAGATGTTTTATTTAAAATTTTGGAAAACGCAATGAAGGAGATGATGTAAATTGTGAAAAAGTTTAATAATAAAAGTTACGAAGCTTTAGTTAATGATTTGATAGGCGATTCATTTTATTGTGGTATATCTTATAGAGGGAGAGTTGCAAAAATTAGACAATATACAGAAGTAATTGTTAGAAAACTTATTGATTATGATCCGGATAAACGTATTACATTAGGTAAGCATTGTATTGAAAAAAGAATTCATTCAATTCCTAATTATTGTTTCATTAAAGACTCATTAGAAAATATCAGAAATTATGGTAACGATGATAGTCATACTCAGAAAAGAGATGTAGTGACGGAGGATGAATATAATAGAGTAGTGGATAGTTTATTTAATATGTTATCTATTTTATTAATTAATTACTTTGATAAATACAAATTTGGGTCAAATGAAGAAGTAATGTTTTCTTTTTCACTTTTACCACCAATAATAAGATATAAGGTATTAAATTACTTATATGAAAAGGATTCTGAAAATATTTCTGTTATAGATAAATTGGTTTTATCAATTATGAAAGCATATGATATTGATACTGCAAAAAAATGGATTGAAAAAGAAAAAGAAAATTTGATTTTGAAAAAAGCTATTACGGATAATGCATATAATGATTTAATAGAAAAAATGGGACAGTTGGGTCATCATATATATGAAAATATTATTCCAAATATGTATGAATCATGTAAACAGAAAATATTATCCTTTGAAAAAAATAATATGGAAAAAAACAAACTCTATTTAGATTTTGAAAGTGCGTTACCTTATTATAAAGAAAACGGAGTCTTATCTAAAGACGATGAAGAATCTAATGAATTTAACGACATAATGTATTTTTTATATATGGGTAGAAAAGAACAAATAAAGAAAGAATTATCTTTTAATGTATTGGATTAATATGTAGAAGATGATAAATAATATCTTACTTTAGATAGTAGATCAAAAAGATTTACTATCTTTTTTTATGAAAGAAGGTGGTACAATGAAAGAAATAATCGTATCTATTGTTTCAATGCAAAGTGGTGCATTTATAGGAATTGCTACAATGTGCTTTTTCCAAATCAATAAAAGTAATGGTAGCTCTGATAAGCAATAAATACAAGTATAGACTTTGTACAAATTTAATGATGATAATGAGTAGAGGAGATGAGAATATATGAAAAAAAGCAATATTATAGTTTTAGCGTTATCTACGCTGTTGGTTGTTTGTAATGCACTACCAATGAACAACCATGTAGAAAACAAAAAAGAAGTAGTTATTTCACAAAAAGAGGCATCAAAAAAGAAATCAAAAAAAGAGGATGTATCCAAAGATGAAACCGATGAAAGTGTAAATGATATATCCAAACAAACAATAGAAGAAGATACGATTCAGGAAGATCAAGAATCTGTAAAAAGTGATGTGCAAACTCAAGAGAAAGCGAGTAATCAAAATACTAATGAAAATAAAACACAAAAGAAAGTTGAAACAAAACAAACACCAATACAGCCTGTTGAAAGCAATCAGCCTTCTTCTGTAACACCAAGTCAGCCAGCATCAAGTGGAAATGCTACTAATGCACAACAACCTCAAAAGGAAGAACAAACAAAGATTTTAAGAGTGACATATTGGGTTAAATGTGATTGTGGAAAAGAATTGACACATTCAATAGATTATAAAGATTATGAGTCTTACTATAATAGCAACGATTACTCAGTAAAGATTTTAATTAATCAATTATTAGATGAAGGACATTGTGCAGGAAATGAGGAAGTATGTGGTGCTTCGCATTATCGTTATGGCACAAATGAAAATTGGATTTATAAGTAAATCATTATCAAACTATGTAGAAACATGATAGAATTAAATACGGATAAAGAATAAGTAAATAGTTTATC